>Ga0233427_10004422_pt1 | contig 11732 bp, 9 predicted proteins | sample SI_118_April2016_5_FD_179885 | JGI IMG/M metagenome (GOLD analysis project Ga0233427, IMG submission 179885) | Seawater microbial communities from Saanich Inlet, British Columbia, Canada - SI_118_April2016_100_MG | ecosystem: Environmental > Aquatic > Marine > Inlet | place: Canada: British...
ATACCAAAATCATGAGAATCTCCCACACAGAGATGCACAATATTTTGAGCCTTCAAATTGAAAGCAAATACTAAAACAGATAATATGACCAGTCCGAGTTTACGCAACTTTAATTATGAAATATCGGACCTGTTGTTGGAGTTGTGTAAATTAAAACATTTTGTGTTTGCGAATCAGCACAAACACCTGTTGTAGAATACTCAACCGTATAAGAAATACCTGAAAGTCCACCTGTAATTTCTCCAGTTATTGGATCAATAGACTCTCCTCCAGTCGGAATTGGGTTAAACACAAAACTTCCTCCTACTGTTGCAATAGCTGTTGCAGAATTTGGAGAACCTACACAATGATCAGTTAAAGTAAATGATGCATCATCCAAATTATTAACGGTTACAGTTTCTATTGAGTTATCAGGACATACTCCGTTTGTAATATATTCAACATTATAAGTATTTCCAGAAATACCTCCCGTTATCTCTCCCGTACTAGCATTTATTGTTTCACCTCCACCTGGAAGTGGATTAAATGAGAATGTACCTCCAGAATTTATATTAGTTGCCCAATTTGCTGTTCCTTCACAATAATCTGTCAATGTAAAAGATGCATCATCTGAAGCATTAACATAAACTGACTCGATACTTTGTTGCGGACAAGTCCCATTAGTTAAATACTCAACATTGTAAGTGTTTCCTGCTAAACCACCTGTAATTTCTCCTGTAGAAGTGTTTATTGATTCTCCTGCGGTTGGCAATGGGTTAAAAGTAAATCCACCACCGGAAGTAATAATTCCTGATGCTGAATTAGTAGAACCTTCACAGAAATCCGTAAGAATAAAAGATGCGTCATCTAATATATTTAGAGTTACATCAACTATTTTGGGTATCCCTGGACAGCCATTTGCATCAGTTTCAGTTACTGTTAATGTGTGAGGACCACCTACTACCATATTCCAATCAATAGAGATTGATCCTGTACCTTGTCCAGTAGTAATAACACCACCACTACTCAGAACCCACTGATATGTAGATGTTGAATTTGATGGATTTAATAAATAGGGTTCTGTAGAACCAATACACACCACTTGAGTTGGCGCAGTACTTGTTTGAGCAATAATTGTGTTGCTCACTAAAAACATTGCTAATACAGCAACTGCTTTCAGAAATTTGTTGTTTGATTTTGTTTTCATGACCTTAACGATTTTTGATTATTAAATTAATTTAGTTATGACTTATTAAAGGAGTTGTAATATTATTAATTGGCACTGTTATTATTGACCAACTACTAGGATTACACCCATTATTTTCTTTTACTTGTACTCTAAATTGAGTAGTAGAAGTAATATTATTATATGTAAACGAAGCTGAAGTACCCCAAATAGGAGATGTTAAATTCGTCCAACTACCATTATAGATTTGAAACTTATATAGATTAACCGGAATTGATGAAGTTGCAGTAAGTAAAATATCATCCCCTTCACAAGCAGGGTTAGGTACTGCAGTTAAACTTACAGAAGGTACAGGACTTACAGTTATCACAATATCATCAGTTGCTACACAACCATTATTATCAGTTAATGTAACTGTATAAGTTGTTGTACTTGTAAGAGGTGGTGGACTAAAATTAGAGCCAGTTCCAAGAATAACTAAGGGGTTAGAAGCATCAGCCCAAGAGTAAGTTCCCGCAACACCACCACTACTAGCATTTAAACTACTTGGAGTATATCCTGAACATATTGTTTGATCAAAAGTCGCTGTAACAGATATATTAGATGCACCTCCATTAATAATAGCAGTATCACTACTAGTACAACCATTAGCATCAGTAACTGCTACATAATATGTCCCTGAAGATAAATTTGATGCGATTGCAGTGTTTTGACCGTCAGACCACAAGTAGCTTACTGGTGTTGCAACAGAACCATTTACTATAATTGTATAATCCTCTGTTTCACCAAAATAAGCAACTTGATCATCACAAGCTTGAGCGCTATTTGAAGATTGGCTTACTGTACTCTGGGACACAATTCTCATTCTACTTTGACCAGGTATTGCGCTACTAGGAACATTCAATGTTATTACATGGATTGACGGACTTTGAATTGGATTAATTTGACCAACTAATTCATTCGCATCATCAAAATCTCCATCTATATTCCAGTCTACATATATATTTGCTAAATCAATCCAAGCCGTTCCTTGAGAACTACAAGTCCCTAAATTAATATCAACTGTATAACTACTACCTGGAGTAACATCTGCCGACTGAACTGTATAATCAACATAAGTACCACAAACACCTTGTGTATTATTACTGATTGAAGTATTATCTCCAATAAATACTACATCTTCTATAATAGAATAAGAATTAAACTGTGGAGAATTAGAGCAATAAGTATCTAACCCTGAAGCACCAACCCCAGTAATGACTACTTCAGCTGAACCCATAATATTGCAGGTTTGATCTACTGTTATAGTTTGCAGATTCATAGGTGCAAACTGGCTTACCCCAATTACATCAGAGTTACACGAAACACCATCTGCTAAAATTGTATAAGTATGTGTTCCTCCACATTGATTTTGAATGGAAACAGGTAATGGAAAGAAGTTTGAGTTAAAGAACATAGTATAACTAACTCCTGATATGGCTACCTCCATATCAGCATTAACACTTACATTACATGCATCAGGGCATGCCTGATCAGGAGTAAATTGAAATGAAGGTAAAGCTTCAAGTATTGTAAAAGTATCTGAATAAAGTACAGAGGGACAAGAAGAATTAAGAGGATCTGTTGCTGTTATTACATATTGTCCTGCATCCAAATTATTTACAGATACAACTCCAGGTCCTCCATTTGAATTAAGCTGTCCTGTCGTAATATTTGTCCACCAGTAATTTGTGTAGTTTTGCTGTAAAATACTTGCACTTCCAACTGACCCTCCATTTGGGCAAACTATATGTTGTAAACTATTTGCATCAATATCAACACTACACTGCCCCTTAATCTTTTGATTAAGTAGAACAAATAGTAGAAATAATATGTATTTTATTTTATGCAAAACAGTTTTGCAAAATTAAAGAAAAAAAAATGATTTTTTTACTCCACAGGAATTAACTCATAATCAGAATAATGAAAAATAGGAGTTAAGGTATTTTGATTAAAACCAAATGAATTTTGTTTGAACTCATAAACATTAGAATTACCACAAAAATGCATAATAATATCATAAGCTACTTTAGTGTATTTTCGTTCATTAGTCTTATATTCTAGTTCAAAAAGTTTAAGAAAACGTAAATCATAATTCTTTGAATAATCAACACTTCTAGAATTTAGAATATGAACATCAAGTTCCATTAAATTTGTAATATCTAAGTTATCAAAACCTTTAACTGATTCAAAAGCAAAAACTGTAGAGATTGAATCAATACTACCAATAGACCCTAGCATTTTACTAATAAATGCTTTATTTGAAGAAAGCAACATGACATTTTGTTGTTCAGTAAAAAACTTTCTAATAGAATCCACTTTAGTATTCTTAACTTGGAAAACTGAAACTTCCTTTCCAGTAGTATTAAACAAGTGTTTAACATATGCTGAAAGTCCTTTTTCCTTTTTATCATGCAATAGAACAATTCGTTCATCTTTCTTGTTCGCTAATAAATAATCAGTTAGAATTTCAGTTTGCAATTTATTTGAAGGCGCAATTTGATAAACTGCAGGATATTTACTAATCGCTTTAGTATTTATTGACAAAGGAGCTATCAGCACTTTAGAAGTATCTTTCCCATATTTTTTACATAACATCTGAAAAAACTTAGAATACAAAGGACCAATAATAACATCCATATTATTTAATCTATTAGAGTAGATAATCTTACGAACTTCTAAAGTATCTTGGTTGGTATCAAAAGTATGTAAAACTATATTTCTTCCAGCCCTCCTTAAAGAATCTAAAGCTAATTCAATTCCTATATGAAATGATAAAGCTGCTTTTGATTTCTCAAATACAATATTAGGAATCTCTAAAGTAGCCTTATAGTTATTAAACATGGTATCATTCTTAACTAAATAGTATGGCATTAAAAGAGCAATATTTGTAACTGAAGAATCATTAATAATTGCAACCTCATCAACTATTAACTCATTTACTGAAACAGCTTGCTCATCAACCTTATTTAAATAAATTGGGATATATAAAGGTTGATTGTAAAACAAGCGTTTAGCTAAATCATTTGCAATTTTAATATCAGCAGTTTTAACATTATGAAGTTTTGCAATTTTCTTTAAAGACTCTCCTCCTTTTACAAAATGCTCAACAAACTTTTTATCAGAAAAAATAATAGTATCATAGGTCTGTGCAGAAGTTTGCACAGTCAATAAAATAAAAAATATGAATACTATTTTCTTAATTATTCCCATTCAATAGTTGCAGGTGGTTTTGATGAAATATCATAAACTACACGGTTAATTCCTTTTACTTTATTAATAATATCATTAGATACTTTTGCTAAGAAATCGTAAGGCAAATGCACCCAATCAGCAGTCATTCCATCAGTTGATTCTACTGCCCTAAGAGCAACTGCATTTTCATAAGTTCTTTCATCACCCATTACACCAACTGATTGAACAGGCAAGAATATTGCACCAGCTTGCCATACTTTATCATACAAGCCAGATGATTTTAATGAGGATATAAAAATATGATCCACTTCTTGTAAAATTCTTACTTTTTCTTTTGTAATATCTCCTAAAATACGAATTGCTAAACCAGGTCCTGGAAAAGGATGTCTTCCTAATAATTCAGCATCTATTCCCATTGATTTCCCTATGCGCCTAACTTCATCTTTAAAAAGAGACCTTAAAGGCTCAACAATACTGAGTTTCATATAATCGGGTAATCCACCAACATTATGATGAGATTTAATAGTTTGAGATGGCCCTCCAGTAGCAGAAACAGACTCAATAACATCAGGGTAAATTGTACCTTGAGCCAACCATTTTACATTTTCTAACTGATTTGATTCATCATCAAAAACATTAATGAACATAGCACCAATTGCCTTACGCTTTTTCTCAGGGTCAGATAATCCAGCTAATACATCATAGAAACGATCTTTTGCATTCACTCCTTTTACATTCAATCCCATTCCTTTATATTGCTCTAACACACTTTCAAATTCGTCCTTTCTTAAAAGTCCATTATCAACAAAAATGCAATATAAATTTTCGCCAATTGCTTTATGTAAAAGCACAGCAGCAACAGTAGAATCTACTCCCCCAGATAAACCAAGAACAACTTTATCATTTCTAATTTTAGCTTTTAAATCAGCAACAGTTTCATCAACAAAAGTTGCAGGAGTCCAATCTTGTAAGAAACCACAAATATCTACTAAGAAATTCTTAAGAATAGTAGCACCATCTTTAGAATGATAAACCTCAGGATGAAATTGTAACGCATAAGTTTTCTCACCTTCAATCTCATAAGCAGCAACTTTTACATCATTTGTTGATGCTACAACTTTATAATCAGAAGGAATAGTAGCAATAGTATCTCCATGGCTCATCCAAACTTGAGAATCAGTAGGAACATCCTTCATTAACTTACTCTGAGTATCAACAAAAGAAAGATTAGCACGACCATACTCCCTAGTATTTGAAGGCAAAACTTCACCACCAAACTCATGAGCCAAATGCTGAGCACCATAACAAACACCAAGCAAAGGCAACTTGCCTTTTATAGCGCTTAAATCAGGAATTGGAGCATTTTCTTCACGAACAGAGTGCGGAGAACCAGATAAAATAACAGCTTTCCAACTACCATCTATCTCAGGCATTTTATTATAAGGATGTATCTCAGAATAAATATTTAACTCTCTTACTCTCCTAGCAATAAGTTGAGTGTATTGCGATCCAAAATCTAAAATTAGTATTTTTTCGTGTTGCATTAAGCTGTTATTTTTTAGTATGACAAAACTACAAAATTTGTATCCAGAGGGTCAAGATTATCTTTTAACATTTCAATAAAGTTTTCCCCCTCTTTTAAATAGAAAGGAATAAAATTATCAAAGCGTTCTTGTAGACAATTTTCAGGGAATAATTGTTGCTTTATTTTTGAAATAGTATTTAGAGCATTTTCATGTTTTTTCTTTTCCAACCTTATTAACTTTTGCTCAAACTTTTCGAATGATTTTAATTGCTTTTGGTGGCTTGCATTAAAACTAGCCTGTAAACCCTTATCATTCGTTTTTAAAAGTAATTTATTGTACAATTCTTCCAACTCCCATTTTTCAATATCTAAAGTAATATCCTCCTTAGAATTAGACAAAACATATTGTTTTTTCAACTCATCAATAGCCGAAAATAAATCATTTATTTCAAAACCTAAACTTTTAAATTTTTGTTTTTGTTTATCAGAAATAAGCATTGCAGAATTTCTTAAAATAAGGATAGGAAAAGGAATATTTTCTTGCTTAAAAGCAGTTTTAAGCTGCATCCAATAACCCACCTCAGCACCTCCTCCAACGTAAGCAATATTGGGAAGTATTGATTCCTGATATAAAGGTCGTAATAACACATTAGGACTAAAATTTTCAGGATTTTCCGCTATTTCTTTTTGGGCAATCTCTTCTTTAATCAACTCCCTATTACCCTTAGTTAATTTAAAGAAATTTATATCCCTTACAAATGCTTGAACTTTATAATCCTTTGCTAAACTTTTAGAATTTTGTTTAATAGCAGTAACAAAACCATTTTGTAAAACATCCTTTTTTATAATGGGAACAAACTGCTGTTTTAGTTTTTTATCATCACCATCAATAATTACAAGCCCAAATTTACCAAAGAGTTCATTAACCAAAAAACGAGTGGCATCAGCCAAATTTTTATGCTTTAGATATGCGTTTTCAAAAAGGGAAAATAATTTCTTAGCATTTTCAGTTTCTCCTAACACCTCTTTCAACTCCATTAAAACACTTTCAAAACCATCTAAACTCATACGCCCTACAGCACCAGTTTGCTTACTATCCCATACTATTTTTTTTCCAAATAAATTAATATGGTTTATCTCCTGAAAATCATGATCCTCAGTAGCCATCCAAAAGGTAGGAACAAAATTGTTTTGAGGATATTTTTCTTTTAATTGTTCAGCAATATTAATGGTTGAAACAATCTTATAAATAAAATATAAAGGACCCGTAAACAAACACAATTGATGCCCAGTTGTTACCGTAAAGGTTTCTTCTGATTGCAACAAATTAATATTGCTGTTTGATGCAACACTAAGAGGGAAATTAAAATTCTGTTCTTTTAAAACTTTAACTAAAACCCCTCTATCAATAGTATGGTTTTTCTTCTCAGTAATTTGTTTTTTAAAATTACTAAGGGCTGGAAAGTGATTTACAAAAGGATTTAATTTCTTATCTTCATTTACGTAATCAATAAGTAGTTTAGAATACCTATTAGTAGTTTGATATGGAAGGTTAGTCAATTCCAAATCTTACTTCTTCATTATAAACCCACCAGCAATCAAATCATCACCCTCATAAATTGCAGCCGATTGCCCTGGAGCTATACCCTCCACTTTTTTATGGAAAAGCACTTTTAGGTTTTCGCCTTCATTAGTAATAGTAGCCATCTCTCCTTTATGTTTATACCTCACTTTTACTACATATTCCTTACCATCTTCAATCTTATCATATTTAAGGTAATTTACATTTCTGATGTGCATTTCTTGCTTTTGCAAATCTTCTTTAGTACCAACAGTTACTGTGTTATCCTCTGGGTTAATGCTAATAACAAAAGTAGGGTTTTTACCTAATGAAATCCCAATTTTTCTTTGCCCGATAGTGTAAAAAGGATAACCATCATGCGTACCAACCACCTCACCAGAAATAGTAATAAAGTTTCCTCCCTTCACTTTTTCTTCCAAGCCCTCTACCCTTCTTTTCAAAAATCCTCTGTAATCATTATCAGGAATAAAGCAGATATCATAACTCTCGTTTTTCTCTGCTAATGCTTTATATCCTCTATCCAAAGCCATTTGCTTTATATCCTTTTTATGATATTCTCCCATAGGGAAAATGGTTCTTTTAAGGCACTCCTGTGTTACCCCCCAAAGTACATAAGATTGATCTTTACTTTCATCCAACCCTTTGGATACAACAAACCTACCTTCCACCTCACGAACTTGTGCGTAATGCCCAGTTGCTATAAACTCACAGTTAAGCATATCTGCCCTTTTTAACAGAGCCTCCCACTTAATATGAGTATTACAAAGCACACAAGGGTTAGGCGTTCTTCCAGCCATATATTCCTCAACAAAATTATCAATAATAAAACCTTTAAACTCATCACGAATATCCAAAATAGTATGAGGAAAACCACAATCCACAGCTAATTGTCTTGCATCATTTATAGAATCCAAACTACAACAACCCGTTTCTTTTTTACTTCCTCCTGAGCTTTCATAATCCCAAGTCTTCATAGTTAAACCAATTACTTCATAACCTTCCTCATGTAGTAATAGTGAGGCCATTGTACTATCAATACCTCCACTCATTGCCATTAAAACTTTACCTTTACTCATTGTAATTAATTATTGTATCCGTAACTCCTTCCTCATTAAAATATTCCCAAACTCCAACTTTTAAATCATCAGTGTATTTTCCTTTATAATACACCTTTCCATTCGGATGAAAATAAGTTTGTTTTCCATCTCTTTTACCCTGATTATAAGCACTCTGCATTTTTAATGTTCCATCCATAAAATACTGCTTCCACTCGCCATCTAAAACATCTTTATTCCAGCTTTTAACCTCATAAAGTGAGCCTTCATAATAGTAAGTTTTAGTTGTTCCATTTAATTTTCCTTGCTGATATTCTTCACTCATAATTAAAACACTATCCCTGTTATAATAATTCCAAGTACTATCTTTTAATTCATTTACATATAAACCTGCAACTTGCAATTCTCCACCTTTATAAAAGATATGAGTTGCAGCAGCTGTTCCATTATGAAAGAACTTTTTTTCAGCTTGCAACTCCCCTGATATTTGATAATAGTAAAATAAACCAAAGGGCTTGTCATTTTTAAACTGCCCCTTATATCTCACTTTTCCATTTTTGTAAGATTTAGTCCAAACACCTTGTTTATTACCATCTACATCAGTATGATTTACTTCTTGTGCAAAAGAGAGAAAAGGAATACAAAATAAAAATAAAAGAAGTTTTTTCATCAGTTTAATTTTTGGCAAAGATAGGTTAAAAAGTAAAGATTACTTATTTACTGAAATCATTAATTCATCCACCCCATCAACAAAGGATTTCCAAGAGAACTTTTCTTTTTCTTTTATAGTATTTAAAGAAAACTCTTCCTCTCTATTATTCTTATAAAAATCTATAATAGAATCTGCTATAGCTATTGGATTTTGAGAAGTAACATAACCCACCTTATTATGCGGAACAATTTCTGCTAATCCGCCTACATCAGTAACTAACATTGGCCTATTAAAAGAATAAGCAATTTGAGTAACACCACTTTGAGTTGCCGTACGATAAGTTTGAGTAATCATATCAGCAGCACAAAAATAATATTTCACTTTATCAGCAGGAATAAAATCACTTTTCATGATGATATTTTTTGTAATTGCTAAATCAGAAATTATATCGATATATTCAGTTTTATCATCATAAAACTCACCTGCAATAATCAATTTTATTCCTAACTCTTTAATGCGATTATCAGCCATTGCTTTCAGCATTAAATCCAACCCTTTGTATTTACGAACAAAGCCAAAAAACAACAAGTGTTTATCATTAGTATTCAGTCCTAAATTTTTTAAAGCTATTTTTTTATCACTCTTTTCTCCAAAAATATCATAAATAGGATGAGGAATAAACTTTTTATAAGTAGAAGAAGTAAACTTGTTTAAGTCATCCAAAACAGATTCAGAAAGGGATAAAAAAGCATCACAACTTTTAACAAAATAGCTAGTAAATAAAGTATCTCCAATCCTTTTTTCATGAGGAATTACATTATCAGTAATTGCAAGAATCTTAATTTTAGAATTCAACAAACGAGCAATAGAACCCAAACAAGGAGCCATAAAAGGCAACCAATATCTTATAATAACCAAATCGGGTTTTTCAGCATTAATCTTCCGAGCAACTTTTACCCAATTAAAAGGATTTACAGAATTGATAAGTGTTTTTATTTTCAATCCTTTTGGCGTTTCCCCACTTTCGTACTGTGTAGTGCCTGGAAATAAAAAACCTGGATATTGAAGGGTAAAAGAATAAAGCGTTACATCATCTCCTCTTTTGTAATATTCTTGCGCTAAAGCATTATTAAAATTGGCTATTCCCCCTCTAAACGGAAAAGCAGGTCCAATAATAATGACTTTTTGTTTTGGCAAAATCTAAACTTCTTTTTCGACTTGATAATTATTTCTATCATAAGCATTTCGTGATATCATTTCAGCAATAAAACCTGCTAAAAAAAGCTGAACACCAATAATTTGTGCTGTAAGTGCAATGTAAAAACCTGACATATTAGCAATGTTTTTTGCAGGAATATCAGAGAACATAGCATATAATTTTGCACCTCCAATATAAATAAACAAACCAAAACCAAGCAAAAACATTAAGCTCCCCAACACCCCAAAAAAGTGCATTGGTTTTTTGCCAAATCGGCTAACAAATGTAATGGTCATTAAATCCAAAAAACCATTTACAAAACGCTCCAAACCAAATTTAGTAACGCCATATTTTCTGCTTTGATGCTCTACAACTTGTTCCGTGATATTTGAAAACCCAGCCCATTTTGCTAGTACAGGAATATATCTGTGCATTTCACCATGAACCTCAATAGATTTTACAACCGTATTTTTATAGGATTTAAGTCCGCAATTAAAATCATGCAAATAAATACCAGATGCTTTACGAGCTGCCCAATTGAATAATTTAGTAGGTATAGTTTTAGTTAAAGGATCATAGCGTTTGGCTTTCCAACCTGAAACCAAATCAAAACCTTCAACAGCAATTTTGTTATACAATGCAGGAATTTCATCAGGGCTATCTTGCAAATCAGCATCCATAGTAATTACTACATCACCTTCAGCTTTTGCAAAACCAACATTAAGTGCTGCTGATTTTCCGTAATTTCTTCTGAATTTTATTCCTTTAATATTGGAATTATCAGCTGAAATTCTCTCAACCACTTCCCAAGATTTATCCTTACTTCCATCATCAATCAAAAGCACTTCATAACTGAAATTATTCTTTTGCATGACTCTATCAATCCAAGCACATAATTCTGGTAAAGATTCTTCTTCATTAAATAACGGGACTACTACACTAATATTCATAAGCTAGGCGATTTCATTTTTTCTTCTTAGAAACAAGGCTAAAATTGCATTGTAAATTGCAATAAAGAAAAGGTTATAAATTAAATTTCCCACAAATAAAGATTTACTAATACCGTTTTCTTTAATAAATTCCCATTTTTCAGCAATACTACTTTCTGCAAATTCTAACTGACTATCAATTGCTGTTAATGATTCATCATATTCATCATCAGTAAGATCACCATCAGTGTAAGCTTTATCTAAAATTGATTTTGTAAAATCAATTGACACAGCAATTAACTTTACATCTCTTGCTTCATTTAATTCAATATATTTTGCTGGATAGAATACATTCCACAAAGCTATCCTAGTAACTGTTAGAATAGAAAGTG
>Ga0233427_10004423_pt1 | contig 11731 bp, 7 predicted proteins | sample SI_118_April2016_5_FD_179885 | JGI IMG/M metagenome (GOLD analysis project Ga0233427, IMG submission 179885) | Seawater microbial communities from Saanich Inlet, British Columbia, Canada - SI_118_April2016_100_MG | ecosystem: Environmental > Aquatic > Marine > Inlet | place: Canada: British...
TTCGTCAGATTCTTCCTCTTCAGCCGTTTCGTCGGCGCCTTCTTCTTCGCCCTCGCTTTCGACCTCACCTTCTTCGCCGGTCAATTCTGCTTCGGCAGCTTCTTCTTCTGCCGCGGCTTCAATCTCCCGAATAGCCTCGTCAATCAGGGTTTCCAAATTGGCTTCTTCAATACCGTAAGTGTTGGCGTTGTTTATGCCCGGCAATGACTTCAGGGACGATCCGAAATTCTGCAAGAAATCGGCGCGTGAAACTTCGTAACTGTCGGCAGGTATGGAATCGTAACTACCCACGTTTGTTCCAGCAAAGGCGGTATTCAGAATAACCACACCGCCGTCGTTCTGGACCACGACTTCGCCGACAAAACCGTCGGCTTCTTCCATCAGGACCACACCCATATCCTGGTCGCCCTGTAGGTTGATACCCACCTGCGTGCCGCGAATACCAATTGTGGCCACAGGCGTATCAATAGTCATGGCGTCGGGGTCGGTCTTGGCAACTTGACCGGATACAAACGTGAACACGCCTTCCAGCACGGACAGCGATACAGAGCCATCCTGTGTGCCGGGATCATAAATCATTTCATCGAGGACCATGGAGCCGTCTTCGCCCATGGAAAATGTGGTGTCATCAGCCAGAACAATACCGACCGATCCGTCAGGGCCTGATTCAATAATATCACCCTGGAAAACCGGGTCGCCGATTTCAAGCTCAACACGTGTGCCATCAACACGGGTGGCGAATACCGAGCCTGCTGCGTCTTCGACTGTACCAATAGAATCACCGTCTGTGCCGCCGATAACTTCGTTGCTGTAACCCTCAAAGTTCATCATGGATGTATCGTTTGTAGGGTTATCAATCTGCGCCAGTTGAACAGCCATATCGCCGGACATCTGAACACCGTCAGAATCCATCAGACTCGCCGTCGCAGGGAAATTCTCAACACCAGAGATCGCACCGTCCGGCCACGTGACCAGCAGGTTGCCATCATTCATTTCGAACATGGCGTCAGCAAGGCTGCGCCCGTCAGGCATGTTGAAAGAACCATCGGCGTTTGCCTGAAGGTTCTCTATCGGGGCCGTGATATTGGAATCGGCCATGGTCTCAAGTCCTTGGTTCAGGCGGGTCTTGATATCAGCTCTGTGACAACCCGCTCGAACAACTACGTTGTTATTCTTCTTTTTATAGGAGCAACATATGAACACGGGCTTACTGTGTCAAATGCTGACCTGTGTAAGATCATAGGGGTAATCTTATAAAGATGCTGTGATTTAGCGCACAGGTTTAAAAATAATCGTTAAACCTGATCTGCACCGTAATACAGCGTTACCACGTGCTGGGCTTCCGCAAAAAACAACCAACGTTCCGCAAATATGCCAAAGCCAACAGAAATGACCGCCAGAATCGAAGCTAGAACAGCAATCGGCCCGCCCCCCATAGTGAGGACAGTCAGGCCGAAAGGTACTAAAAAGCCGAACAGCTTGGTAATGCGACGCAGTTTAGTTGCGTGCCTACGCCCCACCGAAAACCCCATTTCTTTGAGCAAATAGTTATCCGCACTGTGGGGGCGTTCGAACAGTTTCGCTTCTCCGATGGAATCCAACCCCGTCGCTGTCGCCGGTGTGCTGGCGAAACGAGTGGTGTCGATATAACGCCAGTATGCCAACTTGACCGAATAGCCCACCAGACAAGATAGAGCAGCAATCTTGATCAGTTCCCCATTGGGATACCCGCTAACCCACAGCACCGCATTCATCACGACCGCACCGGTCATGACTGCGAATATGAGATAACAGGGCACGGTCCAATGGTTGCTCCACTGTCGAATGGTGGCGAGTGAGCGATAAATCATGGCCGTGGCAAACACTGTTATCAGCGCCAGGATCGTCAGGGCAAGTCCCGCCCACCGGCCGTCCGTCGCCAACGCACCGGATGTAAACCAGATCCACCCCACACACAGGGCCGGGCCATAGGTCACCACGGCCAAAACGCCTTCACGCGACAACCACGATGATCGCCATTGAGAAAATGCCCGCCAAGCCCGTTCCGGGTGTCCCAGATGGAATGTAGACGATAACAACCCGGCGCTCACCAACGCCAATCCGGTTCCCAGTAGCATTATGCCCAAGATAGGGTCTGATGGCATGGTGCCACGCCAGATCAGCATCCCGGTCAGCGCAAGTAAGCCATAACCAGCACCCGAGGCCGTGGTGAAGAAAATAACGGAGAATGCCGGATTCATATGGTCACCACTCCTTAGGGTCTAGCGCGACAGAACACGGTCTATCCAATGCAGGACCGGGTTCTCATCTTTATTGATTACAGGGGCCAACGCTTGCACATCGCTGTCGGGTGCAGCCCGATCACGGCGGGGACGTGGCGGTAAATACTTGTTGGTGGGCTCGTATCCCAGCTCGTTCATCAAATTCACGCCGCCACGTTCAGCGACCAACTGGGAGACCGCCGAATCAGGATCCGCCAAATTACCGAAATGCCGGGCGCTGGTTGGGCATGTCATCACGCAAGCAGGCTGGCGTTCATTTTCGGGCAGGTTGGTATTGTAAATTCGGTCAATGCACAGCGTGCACTTCTTCATGACACCCTGATCCACATCGAACTCACGTGCACCATACGGACAGGCCCAACTGCACAGCTTACAGCCAATGCACTTGTCTTCATTGACCAGAACAATGCCGTCCTCTTCACGCTTATAGGAGGCACCCGTGGGGCAAACGGTAACACAGGCCGCCTGTTCACAGTGCAGGCAGGACCGTGGAAAATGAACGGTTTGACTGGGCTTGGTTTTATCATCCGGGGTCACTTCGAAGGAATGAATGCGGTTGAACCAAACGCCGTCCGGCTCCGCCCCATACGGGTCCAGATCGGTCAGCGGCGCCATATGGCCACCGGAATTCCATTCCTTACAGATAACGGCACAGGCGTGACAGCCCACACAGATATCCAGGTCGATCACCAATCCCAGTTTCACGTCAGTTGTCTCGGGCAAGGAAGTCATGTCACGTCTTGCCCCCTTTGAAATCCTGCCCATACCGAGATATATCAGTCCGTTCCGACAGGCGCGGTGTGCTCAGGTTTTCAAATTGCGGCTCAGACGCGACTTCATCCTGTGGGCCAGCTTTTTCGATACGAACGCGAAGATCATACCATGCCGCCTGTCCCGTCACCGGGTCTGCATTAGCGTAGCGGTAGCCGTTTTCACGGGCTGGCAGTAACTCGCTGATCAAATGGTTTAGCAGAAATCCTTTTTTGGATTCCGGTCCCTGTTCTTTCAGGTTCCATGCACCAGATCGCTTACCGATAGCGTTCCATGTCCACACGGTATCGTCATTGACGCCGTCCATCAGCCCGGCCTGAACTTTAATACGACCATGATGGCTGATTGCCCAAATCCAGTCGCCATCGGCGATGCCCTGTTTCTCGGCCAGTCGCGTGCTCATGTACAAACGGTTCTTGTTGGTGATCTGACGTAGCCACGAATTCATGCCGCCCCAAGAATGGTACATATGCATGGGCCGTTGGGTCAGGGCATGGAGGGGAAATTCCTCACCGTCCACCTGCGCTTCTTCCATGGGCTGGTACCAAATGGGAAGTGGATCAAAATAGGTATCCACGCGCATCCGGTGTTCTTCCGGTGGCTGGACATCACCGTGTCCACGCGCGGCATTTCGGAAACTTTGCAGGGGCTCTGAATAAATTTGCATGATGATGGGTTCTGCATTGGGAACAAATCCCATGCTGGCCGCCCATTCCAAATAACCTTTGTTGGCCATCTTGTAGAAGCGTTGTTCGCGCGGAATGGGATAGCTCCAGAAACACTGGTTTTCAATATAGCGGTCTATCTGGTTGGGGTTAGGATCGCCACGACCGTGTTGATCGCCGTCCTTGCCACGCCACCCGGCCAGTGGCCCAATCCCCGGCGCACGCTCGTGATTGACGATGTAATCAGGGTAGCCACCGGGATACTTGGGCGAGCCATCTTTGTTGGTTAATCCGGGTAAACCTAGTCGCGCACCCAAATCAATCATCATGGACTGAAACGGACGCACATCTCGATCAAGTTCAACCACCGGCTGGCGGATGGCATCCTGTACGGCATCGGCTTCAGATATGGGGCGGTCCAGCAGGCTGATGCAATCGTGACGCTCCAGATAGGTGGTATCGGGCAGGATGAGGTCTGCATACGCCACCATTTCCGAATAATAGGCATCGGAATAGATGATGCGTGGAATTTTGTATTCACCTGTTTCTTCATCCATATCACACAGCATGTCCATGACACCGCCCGTGTTCATGGTGGAATTCCAGCTCATGTTGGCCATGAACATCATCAACGTATCGATGGGATATGGATCACCTTTCCAGGCATTGGTGATGACCGAATGCATCATCCCGTGGGCGGCAACCGGGTGCTCCCACGAAAATGCCTTATCGATGCGTGTTGGTTGACCGTTCTCGTCCACCAGCAAGTCTTCAGGGCCGGTAGGAAAGCCCAATGGCGGTCCCGGCAATACCTCTCCCGGTTTGACCTGATCATTCTTGCCCGTCGGTTTGATGCCGGGTGGCACGGGCTTGGGGAACGGTGGCTTGTAGCGAAAACCGCCCGGACAATCGATTGTGCCCAAAATCATTTGCAGCAGATGAATGGCCCGGCAGGTATGAAATCCGTTGGAATGAGCCGAAATACCACGCATGGCGTGCATGGCAACGGGACGGCCGATCATGTGATCCTGTTCGCGCCCGGCCCAATCCACCCAGGGCACATCCAGTCGAATTTCTTCTTCAAAGGCGGCATGGGCCAGCTCGGCCGCAATACGCCGGATGGTGTCGGCCTCAATCCCGGTGGCTTCGGCCACGTTATCCGGCGCGTATGTGTCGTCCATATAACGTTCGGCCATGATCTGAAAAGCCGGTCTGGCTTTGCGTCCGTCAGCCAGTATGCGATCGCCGACCATAACCGGCTTGGCATCGGCTGATAACGCGTTGGAGGCGCCATTATTCTCACCGTCCCAGCACAGCGGATTACCGTCCTCATCGCGGGCAAACATGCCATCGTCCGCTGCACCCGGATCATCGATCACCAGCCAGGGCGCATTGGTGTATCGCGCCAGATAGGCTAAATCAATCTTGTCGGCGCGCAGCAACTCATGGATCAGGGACATGGCGAACAGGCCGTCCGTGCCGGGGCGAATGCCAAGCCACTCATCCGAAATAGCGGAATACCCGGTCCGGATAGGATTAACCGAGACGAATTTGGCGCCTCTGTTTTTTAACTTACCCAAGCCGATTTTGATGGGATTTGAATCATGGTCTTCAGCCACGCCAAACATCATAAAGTACTTGGTGCGATCCCAGTCCGGTTCACCAAACTCCCAGAACGAACCACCGATGGAATACAACCCGCCTGCCGCCATATTGACCGAACAAAAGCCACCGTGGGCCGCATAATTGGGTGTGCCAAACTGTGACGCCCACCACCCGGTCAGGGCCTGGCTTTGATCACGACCGGTAAAGAACGCCAATTTTTTAGGGTCGGTCTTGCGAATATTGCCCAGCCATTCCGTGGCGGTGGACAGGGCTTCTTCCCACTCAATTTCCTTGAACTCGCCGCTACCGCGCGGGCCAACCCGCTTTAACGGCTTTTGCAGTTTGGCGGGCGAATACTGGGTCATGATTCCAGCCGCACCCTTGCCGCACATGATGCCGCGATTGATGGGATGGTTCTGGTTGCCCTGAATATAACGAACCTTGCCGTTCGTCAGGTGAACCTTGATGCCACACCGGCAAGCACACATGTAACAGGTGGTGTATTTGATTTCGTCTGAAACATGGGGGGATGTATCAATCCCGTCTTTCCAGCGCGTCGGTTCTTCAGCCATTCAGTCCTGCACCAGCCCTAAAGTTGGATCAATAAATCAGAGGGAACAGTATCCACTCTCTGGGCCAAGGTGAACAGTCCAGATTACAAGAATTGGCAGTCCAGATGGTCGTTTTATGATTGCGGAGGAATGCCTACGGATGACAGGAATTCAGCCGACGATTCCGAATGAAGGAACATCAGGGCGCAAACCAAATCAGGGTCTTCGTTTTCGGCGTCACCATCACACGATTTGGACGCGATGGCAGGCACGTCCCGGTCCTGCATTTCCTGAGAATTTCCCAGCGAATGCGGTAAATCCACTTCTCGGGTGAATTCACCCTCTTCCGGGTCATGCAACAGCACAATATCAGGCGTTATGCCCCGGGCCTGAATGACCCGTCCGGATGGCGCATAATAACGTGCAATCGTCAGGCGAAGCGCACCCTCGACCGGTAACGGCGAAATGGTCTGAACCGATCCTTTACCGAATGAGCGCTCCCCTAGGATGGTGGCGCGGCCATGGTCCTGCAAAGCACCCGCCACGATTTCGGACGCAGATGCAGATCCGCCGTTGATCAGCACTGCCATGGGAAGACCAGCCGCCATGTCACCGGGGCTGGCAGAATGATGCCGGTCCATGCCATCACCTTCGCGGTAGCGTATGGATACGATCCGGCCATCTTCAAGAAAGGCGTCTGACAAAATCAATGATTGGTCCAACAGGCCACCGGGATTATTGCGCAAATCCAGAACAATGCCCGCCAGCCTCACCCCCAGCTGGGACCGGATATCATTCATGGCGTTCACGATGCCGGATTCTACACGTTCGGTGAAACGGGTGACTCGAATGTAGCCAATGTCGCCCTCCAACCGCCATTTAACCGACCGCACCTTGATGATAGCGCGCACGATATTCACATTGAACGATGTCACGTCCGCGCGCTCAATGGTTATAGTCACAGCCGTGCCGGGGTCGCCACGCAACAGGTTCACCGCATAACTGATACCCTTTCCGCGAATGTCTTCGCCGTTTACATGAGTGATCAAATCGCCGGCCTGAAGGCCGGCGGCAAAAGCCGGAGTATCTTCGATCGGAGAAACCACTTTAACGGTATCATTCTCCTGAATGATCTCGATCCCCAGGCCGCCGAACTGGCCACGAGTTGAGACCTGGCTCTCCGTAAATTCACGGGGGTTCATATAGCTGGAGTGTGGATCCAGTGATGCCATCATACCATCAAGGCCGGCTTCCACCACGTCACGGGGCTCGAATGATGCCAAATCACCCTCAAGGGCTTCAACGCCAGCGATGGCTGCGTCAATAAGGGCTTTGTCTTCCAATGGCTCCACATAATTCACACGAACACGGCGGAAGGTATCACTAAAATGGCGGAGCTGTTTATCGTCGGCGTGCGATATATAACGAGCATACACCGCATCAAAACGTTGCAGTTCCTGACCAGCGGACTCGGATAATGGATAGGCACCGCCTACCCCCAGGGTATCGAGGACAGAATTGAAGGTTCGGTTCTCAAGAACGCAGCCACTGACACCCGGCAGCAATGATACCAGCATCAATGCCGCAATAATGGCGGCTAGCGTTCTCGGTGTTGCACGTGCGTCTAGGTTCCGGCCTTTTGCCGCTTTGTCTTCATCCGGCCCCTGGTCGCCTATTGTCATGATTTATCCGGCTGCGGTAATGGCTTCGACAAGCTCGCCCAAGACCCGTTCCGCATCATCATTTTCTACCTGACAGGTACCGGCATTCTCATGGCCACCACCGTCATATTTCAGCATGAGTTCACCAATGTTGGTGTTGCAGGTGCGATTGACGATAGAGCCGCCCGTCGCGAAAACTGTATTGAGTTGGTTCAGCCCCCACAGGATATGGATTGAAATATTACAATCCGGATTTAAGGCATAGATCATAAAGCGGTTGCCCGCGAAAATTGTTTCCTCGTCACGCAAATCCAGGATCACAAGATTACCATTTACCGTTGAACAACGTTTTAACTGGTCTTTGTGTTTATCAGCATGTGACTGATACAGCTCCACGCGTTCAGATACATCCGGCAGCTTCAGAATATCCTCGATGGTATTGCCATGGCAATAATCGATGAGTTGCATCATTAATTGATAGTTCGACACGCGGAATTCTTTGAACCGACCGAGCCCGGTACGGGAATCCATCAGATAATTCAGCAACACCCAACCCGTGGGGTTCAGAATTTCGTCTTCCGTAAATTGGGCTGAATCGCTTTTGTCTACGGCGTCCATCATATCGTCAGCGATATTGGGTAGCTTGTCTTTTCCACCGTAATATTCGTAGACGACCCGTGCCGCCGACGGCGCATCAGGGTCAATGATGTGGTTACCCGGTTTCTCACTAACACGAATGGTTTCACTCAGGTGATGATCGAATGCCAGATGAACGCCTGGCACGTATGGCAGGTTAGTGGAGATATCCCTGTCCGAAACCAGGATCGTTCCATCCTGCATGTCTTTAGGGTGAACAAATTTGATTTCATCAATAATGCCCAGTTCCTTCAGGATCACGGCACAGGCCAAACCATCGAAGTCACTACGCGTCACAAGGCGAAATTTTTCATCACTCATTTTATCGTCCTTCAATCATCCCCACACATTGACCAGACTACCCGGCTTTGCTACGCGGATTATAGGCATCTCTCTTGCCGGTGCAAACATAGGAATTGACCGAAGTATAAAAAAAACTACCTATGCCCTTAAAATCATTATGATAACTAGGATGTGTTACGGTTCCATTCAAGAGTATGCAGTGTAAAAAGTGCCGCGCTTAAGAAAATAACAGCGCCAGCTTGATGCAGGGCTGCCAATGCCACGGGGACAACCAGCAATAGCGTGGATATGCCCAACGCCACTTGTCCCAGTCCAGCGAGCACCAGGATATTGTACGCGGAACGTTGACGTGGGGTGAGATTACTGTTCATGGATAACAACCAGAATATGATCACACAACACACGGTAAACACAGCCAGAACCCGGTGATTGAACTGAACTGTCATATGGTCGTCGAACGCGCTTAAAATCGCCGGGCTGTCGCCATAAAGTCCATGCGGGATCAAGCGCCCATCCATCAGTGGAAACGTGTTGTAGATCATCCCGGCATTCAACCCGGCCACGAAACCGCCACTGACCAGCGTCACGAAGATTAATGCCACAATCATCAACACGCCCCGGCGCGTTGTCGCCATTTTGTCAGCCAGAACAGGCCGCACAGCCTCATACCCATGACGCAGACGCAAGGCATACCGAAACATGGCGGCATAAATCACCACAGCCAGGCCCAGATGGGCAGCCAGGCGGTACTGGCTCACATCAGGCTCGTCCACAAGGCCACTTTTGACCATATACCAGCCCAATACACCTTGCAGACCCCCCAAAATGAAAAATCCAGTAAACACCGGGATCGATCGCCTGTTGATCCAGCCACGCATGAGGAAAAAAACGAATGGTAGAAGAAACGCCACACCGATAGACCGACCAACCAAACGGTGAATAAATTCCAGCCAGAATATGCCCTTGAATTCATCGACCGTCATGCCGGCGTTGATCTCACGGTATTCCGGAGTCAACTGATATCCGGCAAATGCCGCATGCCATTCCTGCGGTGTCATGGGGGGCAGCCACCCGGTCACCGGTTCCCAGTTGACCATGGACAGCCCTGAATGGGTCAAGCGGGTCAGCCCACCCAGCACCACCATGGCAAACACCATGGCACACATGGCAAATAACCATGTGGAGACAATGCGTTCCCGGTGCAGGGCCCGATGCAAATGTGGTGTGGCGGGGGCGGGTGGCGCGTGTTGAATCATATTTAACAAGCCGGATCAATTGAATCTGTGGCCCCGTAGGTGATGCATATACCCGGTTATGTCAACGATTTCACGCTACCTACCCGAATTTCGTGACGCCTGCCACGCACGCCCACCTACCCATTTGGGTTGGAAACGTCGCCCCAAAAGAGATGCGTGCACCCCTCTGCGAGGTGTTGTCCCGATTCAAGACCTCGCCTACACACGAAGGCATAAGATGTAGCTGTTTTTATCGGAGGACGAAGACAATGGACATTCATGAATATCAGGCAAAAGAAATCCTGGCCGGTTTTGGCGTCAACATCCCTCGTGGTGGTGTAGCGTACAGCCCGGAGCAGGCCGCATACCGCACGACCGAAATCGGCGGGCGTGGCTGGGCTGTAAAAGCCCAGATCCATTCCGGTGCGCGCGGCAAGGCAGGCGGCATTATTTTGTGTACCGACGCGAACCAGGTACAAGATGCCGCCGCAGACTTGCTGGGCAAGAGACTTGTGACGCACCAGACCGGCCCTAAAGGGAAGCTGGTCCACCGGCTTTATGTGGAAGAAGCGTCCTCCATCAAATCTGAATACTATCTGGGCTTCGTGCTTGACCGTAAATCCGAACGGGTCATGGTTGTGGCATCCGCAGCGGGTGGTATGGAAATCGAAGAAATTTCCCAGTCTGAGCCGGACTCGGTCATTCGCCTTGTGGTCGAGCCCGCCGTCGGCATGCAGCCGTTTCAGGCCCGCGAGATGGCCTTTGGTTTAGGTATCGATGCGGCCCTTATGGGCCAGGCCACCACCACCATTCTGGCCTGTTACCGCGCGTTCCGAGATCTGGATGCCACCATGGTTGAAATCAACCCGCTGGTGGTTACAGACGATGACAATATCGTGGCCCTTGATGCCAAGATGTCGTTCGATGATAACGCCTTGTTCCGCCGCCCGGAAATATCCGAGCTTCGCGACAAATCACAGGAAGAGCCGCGCGAAACCAAAGCCACCGACCGGGGGCTCAGCTATGTGGGTCTGGACGGCAACATTGGTTGCATGATCAACGGTGCCGGATTGGCCATGGCCACCATGGACATGATCAAGCATGCCGGTGGAGAGCCCGCTAACTTTCTCGACATCGGCGGTGGCGCTACCCCGGAACGGGTGGAAAAAGCCTTTAATCTGGTGCTGTCCGATGAGGGGATTGATGCCATTTTGATTAATATTTTTGCTGGTATCAACCGTTGTGACTGGGTCGCCGAGGGTGTCATTGAAGCCGTGCGCAAGGCTGAGCCTGATATTCCCGTCATCGTGCGATTGTCGGGCACCAATGTGGAAGAAGGTCGCCGCCTGATCCGCGAATGCGGCCTGGCAATCATCAGCGCTGAGACGCTGAGCGAAGCTGCCGAACTGGCCGTGTCATCCGTGGGTGCTGACGCCACACCCAAAACCGCTAGTACAGGGGCATAAAACAATGAGTATCCTTCTTGATGAAAAGACGCCTGTTATTGTTCAGGGATTCACGGGTAAAATCGGCAGCTTCCACGCCAAGGAAATGATCGAATACGGCACTAATCTGGTTGGCGGTGTGACGCCGGGTAAAGGGGGCATGACCCATCTGGACCGGCCCGTATTCAATACGGTGAAAGAAGCCACCACACAGGCCGGTGCAACAACCAGCATTGTGTTCGTGCCGCCACCATTCGCCGCCGATTCCATCATGGAAGCCGCGGACGGCGGTATCAAAACCTGTGTGGTTATAACGGACGGTATTCCGGCCCAGGACATGATGCGCGTAAAGCGCTACCTGCGCCGTTACAAACAGGAAAACCGCATGCAGCTGATCGGGCCAAACTGTGCCGGCATGATCTCGCCCGGTAAAGCCATGCTCGGCATTATGCCCGGCCATATCTATAACGAAGGCAATGTGGGCATTGTGGGTCGTTCAGGCACGCTGGGTTATGAAGCCGCCAGCCAGATGCAGGCCCTTGGCATTGGTGTATCCACCAGCGTGGGTATTGGTGGC
>Ga0233427_10004426_pt1 | contig 11722 bp, 10 predicted proteins | sample SI_118_April2016_5_FD_179885 | JGI IMG/M metagenome (GOLD analysis project Ga0233427, IMG submission 179885) | Seawater microbial communities from Saanich Inlet, British Columbia, Canada - SI_118_April2016_100_MG | ecosystem: Environmental > Aquatic > Marine > Inlet | place: Canada: British...
GTCCATGAGCTGGAGGCCACCGGGGGTATCACCCGGTCGGTCGATCAAGAGCGGAAGCGATTCTGGGTGGGCTTCTGCTGCGTGAACATACGACGCCGCAAGGTGCCGGGCCTTTCCCCGCCAATCGCCGGCCGGTTTCCCGTATGACGTGAAGATCTCGGCGTAGACAAGGTCGGTCACCGCATTGAGAAGATCGTCCTTGTTGGCCACATGGTTGTAGAGCGACATCGCCTCGACACCCAGAGACGCCCCGAGCTTTCGCATGCTCAGCGCATCCAACCCGTTTTCATCAATCAGCGAAAGCGCGGCGGAGGCAACGCGACTACGCGTCAACGGCTCACGTTCGACGACTTTCATGGCCCGAGTGTAGGCCTCTACAACCCGTGGCGAGGACGTCGGTTCAAACTGCACCGACCTCTCCAGATTGCTCTAACACCCGAAATTGATGCCGATACCGCCGTGACCTGGATGCGAGCCTGGACCTCCCGGGGATCGTTCCGAATAGCCCCGGCCGAAGGCTAGGGAACCCGTAAATGGCCGACGTCAACTGAGGTCTCCAGCCCTATCCAGGGGAGAGGAATGGCGGCCACTCGAAGACGGTGAAGCCCCCCATGCCGGTCGGGTCTAGGAGGGTCTCTGCTTCTCGGATTCGGCTGCGCCCGCTGAGCGCGCCGAGGCCGCCCACCGCTGCGCCGGCCTTCCATCGCACTCTCCCCTCCTCAACGAGGCCATCGACCCCATAGGCACGTAGGAAGGCCGCCTGTGTCGTCGACCGTGGGGGGTCTGCTGCTGCAACGATCTGCTCGGCCGCAAGATCCGTTGTGATGTCCTGCGAACCGGGCTCATCGAGCCAGTTCGAGCCTGCACCATGACCACGAAACGTTCGCAGCCAGCCTGTGCCCCGCTTCGAAAGAACCGTCGTTGGGGCCGCGTAGTCGAACGCAATGAGGCGCGCCCCGACTGCACGCTGGGCGCGAATCCACTCTCCCGCTATGCGCAGCACCGGGAGCCGATCCGCCGTTTCGGCTTCGATGTCGAACACGTCCGGAAGCAGTTCCCCCAAGCACTCGACGAAACAGTCATTCTCAAAATTGACCAGAACCTCTCGCCATCCGTCGGCGGCGCGTTCGCCGATATCGAAGGGGAGATTGTCGAGAAGCTCGTTGGCGATGATGACATCGCACGGGCCATCGGGTTCGGGGCCGGGCGAGATACTCGCAACGACAGGCGCAGTCGGATGCATCGAGCGCTGAGCGTCTGAGATCTCCACGAGTTCAAGGCGAAGCGCGCCACTTCGGTGACACAGCGGATCAGCGGCCAGGACCGCTCGCGCCAGCGTGCCCGGCCCAGCACCGATCTCGCGGACAACCCACTCGTCAGGCTCACCCGCCTCGGTCCACCACGCGTCGAGGGCATTGGCGATGACCGCTCCGAACAGCGGGCCAACCTCTGGCGCCGTCAGGAAATCGCCGCGGCGCCCCGCTCGGCCGGTGGACTCGTCGCGCGTGTAGAAGCCTTCATCTGGGTCGTACAGGGCGGCGGCGATGAACGTCGACGCGCTGATCGGCCCCCGCGATCGAATCTCAGCGGCGAGACGCTCGGCGAGCGACTCGCGGGACACGGCGGTTCAGCCGCCGACGCCGGCGAGCAAGCTCACCTTGGTGATGTCGCCCACGAGTCCGGGCAGAATGCCAAACACGATAGTGGCGGCCACGGTGATCACCAGCGCAGAGGTAAGCGAAGCCGGAATCCGAATGGGGTTGAGGTCGCCGTCAGGCGCTTCGTCAGCCCACATCTTCGCTCCGATGCGGGCGTAGTAGTAGAGGGCAATCACCGAGTTGACGGCCACGAACACACCGAGCACGACGCCCGAAACGGTGTTGGCTTCGATGACCGCACCCATGATGCGGAACTTGGCCCACCAACCACCGAGCGGCGGGATACCGGCCAAAGCGAAAAGGAAGATGGTCATCGCAACGGTGAGCCCAGGGGCGTAGTGGAACAGCCCGCGATAGTCCTCGATCTCTGCAGATCGGGTTTTGCGAGCGACAGCGATCACCACGGCGAATGCCCCAAGGTTCATCGCCGCGTAGATTACGAGATAGCTCACGGTGGCGGCGAGCGCCGAGTCGGGGACGTCGCTCGCAACCGCCAACGGGGCCAACATGTAGCCAGCCTGGGCCACCCCGGAATAGGCGAGCATGCGGACGATATTCGTTTGGCGCAAGGCAATCAGATTGCCAACGGTCATCGACACGGCGGCAAGCGCGAAGATCATCGGCTCGTACACATCTTCACGACCGATGAAGCCAACGAACAAGATGTTCATCAACGCCACAAAGCCCGCGGCCTTCGACGCAACCGACAAGAACGCGGTGACAGGGGTAGGCGCACCCTCATAGGTATCAGGCGCCCATGTGTGGAACGGCACCGCAGACACCTTAAAAGCGAAACCGACAATCACGAAGATGATCCCCATGACCACGATCGCCGACGGCGAATCGGATGCACTGACGGCCTCATTGATGTCGACGAGCAAGGTGGTACCCGAGGCGCCATAAAGCAGCGACATTCCGTAGAGCATCACCGCAGAGGCAAAGACACCCATCAGGTAATACTTGATACCTGCTTCGTTGCTTTTGAGATCACGCTTTCGCCAAGTGGCCAGCATGTACGCCGGAATCGAGAGCAGTTCGAGAGCGACGAAGATCGTGATCAGATCACGAGCCGACGCCATGAGCACCATGCCAAGGATCGAGCTGAGAAGAAGCCCGTAGTACTCGTTTTCCCAATAGTCGCCCTCAGCGATGTAGTTGCTTGAGATGAGCACGACGATGTAGCCGGCGAGAACGAACACGGCCTTCATGATGAGGGCATAGTTGTCGATGACGAAGGCACCGCTAAACATGGATCGATCGGCGCCGTCAACTGCAAGAGTAATGATCGGGATCATCGTGGCGAGCAGGCCGATAGAGGCGAGGGCTGGGGCCCACTTGCGGCCGCGTTCGAGCCAGACAATGTCCATCAGCGTGAGCAGGACACCGAACGCAAGCAAGGTGAGCTCGGGCGACGCGGCATGCCAGTCAATGGGGGGCCGGACAAAGTCTCCGACCTCAGCAGCGAGCACAGCGAACATGGTGATCAGCCTCCGAAGGCGGCCTGGGTGGCAGCAGCCACACCTTCACAGCCACCTTCGAGTTGCAGACAGTTGTCAAGCGACTCGACGACGGCTGGATCGGTGACTTCGAAGATGAGGCCGGGAGCCACACCGAAGAGAACGATCAGAAAAAGGAACGGCGCCCAGGCAATCCATTCAGTGCGTTTGACGTCGACGATCTCTGGATCGTTGGCGAACTCTTCTGAGGGTTCGCCCATGGCGGTGCGCTGAAGAAGCCAAAGCAGATAGCCGGCAGCCAAAACGGTGCCGACCGCCGCGATCACCATGTAACCACGGAAGGTTTCCTCTGGGATGCCGTTGGCGGGCTGATAGGCCGAAAGGATGGCGGGGAACTCCCCCCAGAAGCCGGCGAGGCCAGGAAGGCCAAGCGACGCCATGACCGTGAAGCCGAGGATCCAACCAAGCTTCGGCGCCTGGAGAAGCATGCCACCCAGACGCTTGATATCAAGCGTGTGGTAGCGGTCCTTCACCGAACCGGCGATGAAGAAGAGCATGCCGGTGATGAGGCCGTGAGCGACCATGCCGAAGATGGCGGCGTTGATACCGAAGTCAGTGAGCGTGGCAATGCCGAGCATCACAAAGCCCATATGGGCCACCGAGGAGAAGGCAATCAGACGCTTCATATCGGTTTGAGCCAGACAGCCAAGGGCGCCGTAGATGATGCCGATGACGGCAAAGAGGCCAATCCATGGAGCCCATGCCTCAGCGGCTTCGGGCAGCATCGGAATAGCGATACGGATGAAGCCATACGTGCCGAGCTTCAAAAGCACGGCGGCCAGGATCACCGAACCCTGGGTTGGCGCTTGGGTGTGGGCATCAGGCAGCCATGTGTGGAACGGGAACAGCGGGACCTTGACACCGAAGCCGAGGAACATTGCGCCGAAGATCAATAGCTGCGACGAGCGGACAATGCCAGCACCGGCTACATCAGACAAAGCACGCATATCGAAGGTGCGCATCAACTCGCCTGAGACAGGGTCCTTGGAGAGGAAGAACAACGCCAAGAAACCGAGCAGCATGATCGCCGACCCGAACAGGGTGTACAGGAAGAATTTCAGTGAGGCGTAGCGACGATCCTCCCCACCCCAGACAGCGATCATGAAGAACATCGGGAGAAGGACCACTTCGAAGAAGACGAAGAAGAGGATGAGATCCTGCGCCAGGAACGTGCCGATCATGCCCGTCTCGAGAATGAGCATCAAGATCAGGAACGACTTGGCGTTGCCCGGATGTGGAATGTGATCCCACGAGTAGATGAATACCAGTGGCATCACAAACACACTGAGCATCATCAGCGGCAATGACATGCCATCGAGACCCATGATCAGCCGCGAGTTGATGACGTCAATCCAGTTCTCGTCGACGACGTACTGGAGCGACCCCGCCGCGCCATAGTTGAAGTCGAAGAGATACCAAACACCCAACGCAAGCGCGAGAAGTGACGCAAGCAGAGAAACTTGCTTGTGGGTCTCTTCATTCTCTTGCGGAATGAGCATCATCAGCAGGGCGCCGGCGAGCGGCACGAAAGTGATGACAAGGAGGCCCCAGTCGGTGAGGAATTCAGGCATGAGTGTTGTTCCTGGTTACCAGTCGAAGAATATTTGAGAAATGACGAGAGTTAGAGAGCATGGGTTCTAGAGAGCAAGGAGGAGGACAAAGACACCGGCCGCGAGTGCGGCACCGGCGAAGAGAATGGCGGCGTAGTTCTGAACCCGGCCGGAGTTCATGCGGCGCAGTTCCTGGCCGGTGGCATCGGAGACAATGCCACTGCCGTTGATGAAACCATCGACCAAGCCCTGATCGATCTTTTCATAAACGAGCGTTCCGGTTCGCACCGACGACTCACCGACTGCGTTAACGGTGCCATCGATGACATTCTGATTGACCCAGTTGGCAGCCCGGGCGAGAGGGCCCTTGGTGAATCCAGCGATGACCCCCGTGTAGAGATGGTCGAGGTAGTACTTGTTGACGAGCACCTTGTGCCCAGTACGAGCGATCGCGTTGGTGGTGGTGAGGCCATTGGGCAAACCCGTGAGTGATTCTCCGGCGTGCTTGCTGCGGCGATCGACCCAGACAAAATAGTAAAGGAAGGCGAGACCCGCTCCAGCGAAGGCGATGAGGCTCGACACGATTGCCAGCGACCAACTCGGTGTGCCGTGGGCGATGCCTGGGAAGTACGAGGCCCCGGACGGTTCGATGAAGTGCCCGAAGCGTTCCTGCCAGGACTCTGGTATTCCCTGAAGCCCCGCAGGCAAGTTCAAGAACCCAACCACAATCGCCATGCCCGAAAGGATGTAGAGCGGTACGAGGATGCGCGGGCCGGACTCGTGAGGATCACCATGACCATGGGTATCGCCCCGGAACTCTCCATGGAACGTGAGATATACAGCACGGGTCATGTAGGCAGCCGTGAGCGCTGCGCCAATCATGCCCATCGTGAGATGAAGGGTGTAGGCGCCGTTGCCGCCGGTACCGCCAAAGAGGCCCCAGCCTCCGGTCCCGACAAGGATTTCGTCCTTTGACCAGAAACCGGCAAGCGGGAATACTCCAGCAAGCGCAAGTGAGCCAATGATGAAGGTGATGTAGGTCTTCGGCATGAACTTTCGCATGCCGCCCATATCTTTCTTCATATCGAAGCTGTGCACGGCATGAGCGACCGACCCCGAACCGAGGAAGAGGTTGGCCTTGAAGAAGGCGTGGGTGAAGAGATGGAAGACCGCAGCAGTCCACGCGCCAACCCCGAGGGCCATGGCCATGTAGCCAAGCTGAGACACCGTGGAATAGGCGAGCACCTTCTTGATATCGTCCTGCACGAAGGCGAGCAGGCCGCCGAAGACAAGCGTGATGGCGCCGACAGTGGCAAGCAGGTTGATGCTCGACCCGCCAATCTGCATGCCTTCGAAGAATACGGGATACAGGCGGGCGACCATATAGATGCCAGCCACAACCATGGTGGCGGCGTGGATCAGTGCCGAGACAGGCGTAGGACCGGCCATCGCATCGGGCAGCCAGGTGTGGAGGATGAACTGGCCAGACTTCGACATCACCGCAGCAGTCAGGCTGACGGCGGCAACAACCAAGGCCGTGTGCCCGACGGTACCTTGCACAATGTTTTCGTTGATAGTGATCGTGTCGAACGTTTTGCCGCCACCAGCAGCAAAGAACAGCGTGATCATGCCGACGAGCAGACCAATGTCGCCGACCCGGTTGGTAAGGAAGGCCTTCAGAGCCGCATCACTATTGGGCTTCTCTTCCCACCAATGGCCAATTAGAGCAAACGAACAGACGCCGACAAGTTCCCAGCCCACAATCATCTGCAGGATGTTGTCGCTCAGAACAAAGAACAGCATCGACGCCGTAAACAGCGACAAGAAGGCGAAGTAATGGGTGTAACGCCGGTCTCCGCCTACATAGTCAGTGGAGTAGACGTGCACCAGTAGCGAGATCAACGACACCACGAAGAGCATCATCACCGAGAGGCCATCGACGAGGATGCCGGCGTCGAATTGAATCCCACCGCTCTGCCACCACTGGGTGGAATTCTGGACGGCTACATACGGGTGCGTCGCAGCATGCCCTGCATCAGCGGTAAGGATCAGTTGATCAGTCGCAGTTGAGCCGTCAGCCACAATTGCGTGCTCGGCGTGGCCGCCGTCAAGTTCGAAGTTGTCACGATGGTCGATCCAGGCAAAACCGGTGAGGACGGCCAGAATGAATGAGATACCGACAGCGGCGATACCAACTTCGGCACCCTTTTTCGGCATGCGCTTGCCAAAGAACAGGATCACCAGAAACGAAAGCGCCGGGAGCAGTGGGATGATCCACGCATTCTCGAGGAACCAGTTGGCGTCGTGCGTACGAGTAGACACTCCAGACACGGCTTCGGCGGCAAGAACAGAGAACGACACGGCGACGTCAGCCCTTCAGCAGGTCGACCTGGGTGAGGTCGATGCTGCGGCGGTTGCGGTACATGAGCAAGACGATGGCGAGGCCAATGCCGACTTCGGCGGCGGCCACAGCGATCGTGAAGAGCGCGAACACGGAGCCACCAACGTCATCGTTGAGAGCCCCGAAGGCGACAAGATTAATGTTGACGGCGTTGAGGATCAACTCGATCGACATCAAGACGAGCATGGCGTTCTTGCGCGCCAGGACGCCGTAGACGCCGAGGCAGAACAGAACTGCGGCAAGGAGGAGGAACTGGTTGAGAAGCATCAGACGATCCTCCTAATCCCGTCGGGCCACGACGATGGCCCCGATCAGGGCGGCGAGCAGAAGCACAGACACTGCTTCGAACGGCACAATGTATTGACTGAAGATCGAATCACTGACCGCAGTGGTGGACTGAGGTTCGTTGATAACGAGACGGGTGTCTTCGAACGTGTCGATCAGCGAAACTGCCATCACAGCGAAGAGCAGGACGCCAACTATGGCCGCCATCGCCCGCTTCTCGCTGGCCACTGACTCGTCGGCGCCCATCGATGCTCGGGTGAGCATCACACCGAACAAGAACAACACGACCACAGCGCCGATGTACACGAGCACCTGCGTGACCGCAACAAACTCTGCACCGAGGAAAATGAACTGAACCGCAACCCCAGACAGCACAACTACCAGCCACAGCGCAGCATGAACCACGTTGGCGGTGGTGACAACCCGGAACGCCGCATAGATCATCAGCGCGGCGATAACACCGAAGAAGACGTTTTGCGCGACATAGAGATCCAAGTCGGCCGAGGCCGCGGCAATCAGGGTGCTCATGTGGCGGGCACCTTCTTTAGCTTGGCTTCCGAGCCAGCCTCGTAGGGCTCAAACTCGGGGACCGTTTCCATCCATTCCGACAGGCGAGATTTGTCGTGGAGAAGGTCGGCGATGCGTGGCTCAGAGAATTCGTACTCAGGGCTCCAGAAAAGGGCATCGAACGGGCAGACATCGACACAAATGCCACAGAACATGCAAAGCGCAAAGTCGATGTCGAATCGATCGATGGCGTTGACCTTGCGTGGCTTGCCGCCGGCTCGACGAGGCGGTGCTTTTTCCTTGTGGCCCTCGATGTAGATACACCAATCGGGGCATTCACGAGCGCACAACATGCACGCAGTGCAGTTCTCCTCGTGAAGGGCGATCACGCCACGTGCGCGTGCGGGAGGCGCTTCCTTTTCGTGCGGGTACTGCACGGTCTCCGCGCCCTTGACAGGGTTGGGGATCGGCTTCTTCAACCCGTCAGGGAAGATGGTGCGAAGCATTGTGCCACCGGTGACGCCGAGGCCTTTAATGAGTCCTGGTACGAGTCCCATGCGATGTCCTAGAAAGCGACCTTGAGAATGCCCGTCACCACGATGTTGGTGAGAGCGAGCGGAATGAGAACCTTCCATGCCAGCTTTTGGAGCTGGTCTTCGCGGAAGCGAGGGAACGTAAAGCGGGCCCAGAAGACAACGAACGTGAGTCCGACAATCTTCACAAGCATCACGAGCGGCCCGAGGACGTTCATGATGTTGTCGTTGGGGTCAATGCCCGGAATCGACCAGCCGCCAAGGAAGAGCACGGCGGCAATGGCGGAGAAAACGCCTGCGGTGGCGAACTCACCGATGAAGAAGAGCAGGAACCGCATGCCCGAATACTCAGTCATGTAACCCGACACGAGCTCGGACTCCGCGATCGGCATATCGAACGGCGCCTGCGTGAGCTCTGCCTGCATGGCGACCATGAAGATCAAAAAGGCCACACCCTGGGTGAGAATGTAGGGGTTACCAATGCCGTCCCAACCAAAGATTGAACCCTCGGCCTGGGCGTAAACAATGCCCTGCATGTTCATGGTGCCGGCCTGAATGACCACGCCGAGCACAGCCAGGATTAAGGGAAGCTCGTAGGCGATCAGCTGGCCCGTAGCACGCAAGCCACCGAGCATCGAATACTTCGAGGCCGAGCCCCAACCAGCCATGAGAATCCCGATGACCGAAACCGATGACACCGCCATGGCCAGATAGATACCGAGCTCGGTATCGATGAACCACGCATCAGGACCACCGGGCACAACGACCACGAGCAGGAACGTCGACATGAGCACAACGAACGGTGCGGCAGCGAAAACAAACCTGTCGGCTTTCCGGGGAAAAATGTCTTCTTTTTGTAGAAACTTGCCAACCTCAGCCAGCAGCTGGAGCGAACCAAACGGGCCCGCCTCCATTGGGCCGAGCCGGCTCTGCATAAACGACACCAGCTTGAACAGATGCAGGTACACCAAGGTGCCAGCGATGAGCAACACCGCCGCCAGGCCAGCGCCAACACGGATGCCAGTCTGCTGCCAGTACGAGAGTTCGCCGAGGATATTGAGAGACGCGCTCACCGGTCGATGTCTCCCAAGATGAAGTACAGCGAACCCAGAATCGTGATGATGTCAGGCACATAGACGCCCTTGAGCAGCCAAGGCGTGATCGAGATGTTGTTGAACGACGCAGACCGGATCTTCACGCGATACGGGACGAGCTCGCCTTTGGAGATCACGTAATAGCCCATGACGCCCAGCGGGTTCTCCGTCTCGACGTATGCCTCACCGGCGGGCACCTTGATGATTCGCGGCACCTTGGCCATGATCGGCCCCGACGGAATATTGTCGATGAGCTGATCGATGATCCGAGTGCTCTCGCGGGTCTCCTGCAAACGCACCCAGAACCGGGCGAACGAGTCGCCGTCGGGATGAGTCCAGACCTTCCAATCGGTCTCGTTGTGCACCATGCCGCAGGGGCTGTCGCGACGCACGTCCCAATCGACGCCAGAGCCACGAATGTTGGCGCCAGAGAGGCCGTAGCTGAGGCCAATGTGGGCAGGAATAACGCCAATGCCGCGGGTACGGGCCTGGAAAATCTCGTTGCCCTCGACGAGGGTTTCGATCTCATCACAATACTGGCGCATCTTCTTCATGACCCGGCGGGTCTCCGTGATCCACCCTGCGGGTAGGTCATCCTTGAGGCCACCGATGCGGTCAAAGTTGGGATGGAAGCGGCCACCGGTGACCGCTTCGATCAGGTTGAGGACGTGCTCGCGGTCACGGAACGCAAAGAACGCTGGTGTCACCGCGCCAACCTGCAAACCCATGTCCCCGAGGAACAAGGTGATGTTGGCGATGCGGCTCATCTCGAACAGGATCGTGCGGATCCACTGAGCCCGAGGCGGTGCTTCGACTTCCATCAGTCGTTCAGCAGCGAGGATGAACGGCACCTCGTTGGCGAAACTGCCAACCCAATCGATGCGGTTGATCAGTGTGGTGACCTGCGGGTATGTCCGAACCTCGGCCAACTTTTCGTAACCGCGGTGCATGTAGCCCATCACCGGGTCGACGGCGACAACCTGCTCGCCGTCAAGCTTGGCGATGATGCGAAGGGTACCGTGCGTGGCCGGGTGCTGCGGGCCGATGTTGAGGGTCATGCCCTCGGTTTCGAGTTCCACATTGACGCGTGCGTCGGCAGCCTGGGCGGCGATATAGCTCAACTGCGCGCGATTACTAAGGGCGGCTTCAGTCACTGCTCGCTCCATCCTCATCGTCGCCTTCGCCGGGCATCTGCTCGACGTCAACGATGCCAGGCCACGGCTTCATGCGGCGCGCCAACAGCGGATAGTCCTTGCGCAACGGGTGGCCCTCAAAATCTGAAGGCAGATACAGAGCGCGCAGGCCAGGATGGTCATTGAACGAGAAGCCGTACATCTCCCACGCCTCGCGCTCGTGCCAGTTGGCGCCCGGGTAGACGGAAACCCAGCTGTCAACACTGAGGTCGTCGTCAGCAAGATCGACCTTCAGCGTGATGCCAAGCCCGTTGACGATGTCGTTGACACGGGCGAATACCTGAAAGCGGGTCTCACCGCCGGCGATGCCTTGCTCGATGGTCTGATCGATTTTGCTGGCTTCGTCGTTGCCGAGAGTAATGTCGATCTGCGAGTCCATTTCTCGACCAAACGGAGAAGGCATCCAATCGATGCCGCCCAAAAAGCTGAAGTACGCGAAGCCGAGACCGTTCTTGGCAAACTCGGCAGCCTCACGCCACGACTCGCGTGAAACGCGCAGCCAGATGTCAACGTCAGGCACAACATGAGACTCGAGAAGACCGTCTCCGAGATGGGCCGCGAAGCGAGCGACGATCTCGTCGCGCGCCGCATCGGTAGCGGGACTGGCGTCTTGTTCCGTTGAGGCATCAGTCGATGACAATCGGCTCACCCCTCCAACGCTCAGCCATGTCTTCGTTCTGAATACGCTCCTGCAGAAGCACAATCCCCTCGAGCAAAGCTTCAGGGCGGGGTGGGCAGCCAGGCACGTAAACATCGACCGGCACAATCTGGTCGACACCCTTGGTAACGCTATAGCTGTCCCAGTAGGGGCCGCCGCAGTTGGCGCACGAACCCATGGAGATCACGTACTTCGGCTCCGGCATCTGCTCATAGAGACGCTTGACCGAGGGCGCCATCTTGTCGGTGACGGTGCCCGACACAACCAGAAGGTCGGCCTGCCGGGGACTGGCAGGCAGCGGAATAACGCCGAGACGCATCACGTCA
>Ga0233427_10004429_pt1 | contig 11719 bp, 11 predicted proteins | sample SI_118_April2016_5_FD_179885 | JGI IMG/M metagenome (GOLD analysis project Ga0233427, IMG submission 179885) | Seawater microbial communities from Saanich Inlet, British Columbia, Canada - SI_118_April2016_100_MG | ecosystem: Environmental > Aquatic > Marine > Inlet | place: Canada: British...
TGCATACACCTTAATTGATATTGAGGAAGAAATCCCTAGCTCAGTTATTGAAAATATTAAGCAAGTTGATGGAATTTTGAAGGTAAGAGCGCTATATCAAAATTAGTTTGGCGCCCTGGGCAGGCTTAAAACTTAAGTCTATAACCCTATATAATAAAGCATTTAATATTTTATAACTTAAATTATATACACAAATATATACACAAATGAAATTGGTAGATAATTAATTAGATAATAACTAATTAATAGCTAACTCATTGATTTAATTATATAAATCACCACTATCCTTCGCATATATATACAGACTTCAACCCTATGGGGTAGGAGCCTATTCGTATAATCTATACAAATATAAACTCTCCCTCGCACATCAAACGAAATTCGGACTGTAATTAGGCTCAAAATGATATACTTAGAGTTAAATGGTTATTTTGCAATTAAAGTAAATGAACGAACAATTTAGAGTCGCACAAAAAATTGGTCTCATGTTTAGGCCAGAGACTTCATTACCGAATGATATAAAGAGTTGGACAATTTCTCAGCTTCATTCAAATTCTCCTGCTTTAGGGATTAGCAGTTTTTCCAGTAAAGTTGAACCTTGGCCTCAATCACTTCAGCCCGATCTAATTGAACGCGCTGAACTCTTTAGACTGTTACAAGGTACGTATTTAAAAAATCGTGAAATAAAAAATACGAAAGAAAAAGAATCCAAGGATCATCAGAATTATATTAAACATTCAATGAAAAAAAAAGATGAGTTGAAATTTGCCCATCGAAATGTCTATGGCAATGATCAGATTAGATTACGCTTGATGTCTTTTTGGTCCAATCATTTTACGATAGGCGATGTTTTCATGAATGAGGCTCTGCTCGGCCATGCAATGGAGGATGCAATACTCGCTAATTTAAATGGCTCTTTTTCAGATATGTTATATAAAGTTACAACCCATCCAGGAATGCTAACTTATTTGGATAATAATAATAGTGCAGGTGAAGAATCAAAACATCATTTTTGGTGCAGAGCGCAGACTGATTGTCAGTCTGGCCTAAATGATAATTTAGGAAGGGAACTTTTGGAGCTCCATACGGTATCACCAAAGGCGGGATATACTGAGTCTGATATTAGGCAAACAGCAAAAGTTTTAGCAGGATGGGGGGCATTCTTTGATACAAGTATTGAAAATTTAAAAAAATGGAATGGCACATCAAATCATTGGGATATGTATAAGTCCCATTATGCTGAACCTGGGAACAAAACTGTCATGGGTAAGGTAATTGGAACAGGTAAAGGTGGTCTTCGACAATTAACTGATTATCTAGCATCAAACGAATATACTGTCATGCATCTTTCAGAAAAACTCTGCCGTCACTTTGTGAGTGACACTCCTCAAGCCCGAGATATTGATTTTATTGCAAATGCATGGAAGGGAAGTCAAGGCAATCTTGATCAAATACATCAAGCTGTTATTGAGCTTGCCATTAACTCCAAGGAAGATAAGTTTCAGTGGCCTATAAATTGGCTCTTTCAAGTTATCAGACTGAGTGATGCATCATATTTCCATGGATGGGATTCAATTCATGGAAATAAAGAGTCAATGGATGTAGAAGATATATTTAGAGAGCTTGGACAGTCTTTTTTTAGTGAAAGACAGCCCAATGGTTATTCAAGTGATAAAGTAGAGTGGCTTTCTGGTGAAATGTTAGAGCGAAGATTGCGATTTGCTTCTGCTATTCATAAATTGGGAAGAGTTAAATCTTCACCAGAGCAAATTATGGATAGAATTGGAGCGAATATGACGACACGTAATTTAGTTAAGAGTGCAGGGAAGAATTCTACTGATCGTTTTACTGCACTGATGTGCAGTCCTGAATTAATGGGGTTGAATAGTGTCTAAATACAAATTAACAAGAAGAGAGTTTTTAAAGTTTTCTGGCGCTTCATTGTTTCTTGCAGGAGTTCCTATTCCAGGCTACACAAAAGATAAGCCACCTGGAAATATTTCAGTTATTCTTCTCGAAGGTGGCATGGATGGACTCACTGCGGTCCCACCTTATGGTGATCCGAATCTAATAAAAATGAGGCAAAAGATTACTCCAACTAATTTTAAGAAGGTTAATTCATTTTTTGGTTTACATCCCGCCCTTCGAAATTTTGCAAGCTTAATGTCTTCGAATAATGCATCAGTTATTCATGCAACTTCTTTTCCGTATGTAAAAAGATCCCACTTTGAGGGTCAAAATTTAATGCAAGGAGCTGGACTTAGTCCTTTTTCAGAAAAAACAGGCTGGCTTGGTAGGGCACTTGATTTAGCAAATGTCCCAGGAAACGCACTTTCATTAGACATGCCTTTAATTCTGAGAGGGAATGATGATAATGATAACTTTTATCCAGCAAACATCAAAGGTTCATCAGTAAGAAAAAGTCTAATTGACTTAATCTCAAAGGCTCATAATAATGATGAAGCTGAAATTTTTTCTAGGTTGAGCAATAAGAGTGAAAGTGCTTCTAGAGTTCCTCGAGATCCAGTTAGTTTAGCTCAATATGCCGGTAAGGAAATGGCTAAAGAAAATGGACCTACTGCTTCTGTGATTCGTATTGGTCAATTTGATACTCATGCCAACCAAGTATCTGAAAATGGCACCGATATGGATGGTGCTCACGCAAAGCAACTTAAAATAGTAGATGATGTTTTAGCAGGTTATCGAAGAGGTTTAGGGGATGCATGGGATAGAAGCATAATTCTAACTTTAACAGAATTTGGAAGAACAGTAGCAGTTAATGGAACAAGAGGAACTGAGCATGGTTATGGAACTGCAGGACTATTAGCAGGTGGTGCTATCTCAAAGGGGCGGGTAATAGCACAGTGGCCAGGTTTAAGTAAAAAAGAACAGTTTGAAGGTAGAGACTTAATGGCTACATTGGATTATCGTTCTGTATGTGCAGCATGTATAGAACATTCATTAGGCCTTGACCATGATAAGATTGCAAGTAAGGTTTTCTTTGCTCCAAAACTTACTCGACTCTATGATTATATTTTTTAATAATTTTTTTGACTAAGTATAAATTCAAATTTTAAAACTCAATTTATGAAATTCAGCATAAAAATAATAGCTTTTTACTTGCTAACTGGTCTAAGTATCTATTCATATGCAGGGTTTCTCGATGACTGGACTGATGATCAAATCTGTGGCTGGATGGAAAACCCAACACCTCCTGAATATATGGTTGAAGAGGCAGTTAAAAGAAATTTAGACTGTGCTCCAGAATCAGCAAAAAAGAAAGCTCAAGAAGATACAGGACTACAAATTATGGTCTATGATGCTGACTTTAGTGACTCTGATTCTGACGAACTCTCTAAAACTTTTGAAAATAATTCTAACTTTAGTGAAGACTTTGAAAATGGAGCAAATGTTATTGATTGGTCAAATAATTGGTTTATAAAAAAAGAAAAAGATGGAAATTCAATCTATTGTAATAAACCTTTTGATGACTGGTCTGGTTTTCAATTTGGAAATGACAACTGGTCTGATTATTCAATGTCGTTAAGGATGATATTCCCAGTTGAAGAAAAAAGTCGTGCAGAAATATATATCAGAATTAATGATGCTAATGAAGGCTATAGAGTATGGATTAGTAACAACTATCCAGTTACTCATATATCATTTTATCCACCTAGTGATAGATTTGGTGGAGGAAATATTCTAGTTAAGAGGAACGAATGGTTTGAAGTTAAATTAAATTTTTCCGGTAATAAGCTTATTTTTCTTCAAGATGGCAAGGTTGTTGATAAAGTACAAGATGATAGGAGGTCACATGGACGAGCTGGTGTTGGAGCTGATTCAAATACACAAATATGTGTAGATGATATTTTTGTTAAACCAATATAAATTATTTTTTTGGTATGAAAATATCAGTCTTTTTATTTTCACTACTGTTAACCAATTCCGTTTTTGCATCCATACTCGATGACTGGACTGATGATCAAATCTGTGGCTGGATGGAAAACCCAACACCTCCTGAATATATCATCGATGAGGCTGTTAAAAGAAATCTAGACTGTGCGCCAGAATCGGCAAAAAAGAAAGCTCAAGAAGATAAAGGGCTTCAAATTATGATTTATGATATTTCACTCTTAAAAGACGAGATCACATCAGATATGATAAGTTGTGAAGATGGTAATATCGCAATTGAAAAAGATTGTTTTTACACTGGCTTGATAACCTCTAATTACCAGAGTAATAAGATTAAGTCAGAGCAAAGATATAAGAATGGAAAGCCAGAGGGCAAATGGAATACTTGGTATGAAAATGGTCAGATAAAGATAGATTCGGCTTATAAAGATGGAAAAAGGAAAGGTCAATATTTAGCTTGGTATGAAAATGGTCAGAAAAAGATAGAGACTATGTATCATGATGATAAGCTAAATGGTCAATATAATGAGTGGAATAAAAATGGGCATTTAAAGTTAAATGCAAATTATAAAGATGGTAAGCTCGATGGAGAAAAAACTATTTGGTATGCGAGCGGTAAGATAAAGTCAAAGGCAAAATATATAACTGGGAAGTTAGATGAAAAAAAAACGATTTGGGATGAGAGTGGTCTGGTATCGAATGACGAAAATAGTTTGTTAATGTCAATATTTGATTTCAATACAATCTTGGAAGAAAAAACACCATAAAGATGAGTTCATAATTCTATAAAAAACATTTTATTTATTGAGTCCATTTAACTTATGAAAATTCCAATCATTTTATTTTCACTACTGTTAACCAATTCCGTTTTTGCATCCATACTCGATGATTGGACTGATGATCAAATCTGTGGCTGGATGGACAACCCATCGCCTCCTGAATATATGGTTGAAGAGGCAGTTAAAAGAAACCTAGACTGTGCGCCAGAATCAGCAAAAAAGAAAGCTCAAGAAGATAAAGGGCTTCAAATTATGGTTTATGATGCCGATTTTAGTGACTCTGATAAAGCAAGTTTATCTTCAAATGATTTGAAGAAAAACAGGCAAGCAGAAGAGGGAATTTATAATGTAGAACAAGTCACTAAAATATTTGAAACTACTATAGAACCAACCTCTGATGATGACCCCACAGTATCAAAAGTTATAGAAGTAATTCAAGGTGATAGGTTCATTGTAAATATAGCTGAATCACATGAACTTGCAGGAAGTAATATTAAACTTCTTCTCCGTGACATTGATGCACCAGACACCATAAAATCTTGCCTTAAACAGATGGAGTTTGGCACAAAAGTCAAAGACTTTGTTGCTCAGAAACTAGCAGATGCTACTAGCATCAAACTGAAAAACTTCAAGAAAAATTACAAAGGTGTGCTTGCCCAAGTAATCGTTGATGGTAAAGACCTAGGAGAAGAGTTATTAGCAAGGGGTTTTGCTTCAAATATATATGGTTATTGGACAGCCTATTTTTGTAGCGCCTTAAAAGCAAATGAATTAGGTAATCGAAAATACTGGGATGAACCTTTTAACCCTGAAAAATCAATTTTTTGGTATGAAAGAGCTATCATTCTCAATCCAGTCTCAGTTCGAAATGCAAAAGGATTCTTCCGTCTAAGTGAGCTTTATTTAAACCTTGAAGGAACTAATGATAATATTGAAAAATCTCTAGATTTTCTTAAACAATCAGCATCTCTTGGCTTTATGGAGGCAGAAGAAGAGCTCGGGAATCTCTTGCTTTATGGCCATAATTATGGCGGGATTAACATTCCAATAAATACTATTGAAGCGAAAAAATTACTAAAAAAAGCTCACAATCATGGGAGTAAAAGAGCTGAACAAATTTACTGTGATTCTTTACCTGAAGACAAACAAAAAACTTGTAAGTTTTGAACGCATTTTTTAGTTTTATAAAATTTGATTTTTTATTCTTAATATGAAAAAACTACTCCTACTCTTGTTACTGTCTCTTAGATTTATAGGTATCAGTTCTGCAGGGTTTCTCGATGACTGGACTGATGATCAAATCTGTGGCTGGATGGAAAACCCAACACCACCTGAATATATCATCGATGAGGCTGTTAAAAGAAACCTAGACTGTGCGCCAGAATCAGCAAAAAAGAAAGCTCAAGAAGATACAGGGCTTCAAATTATGATTTATGATGCAGATTTTAGTGACTCTGATTTGGATGAGTTGTCTCAAAATGATTTGAATAAGACTGATTTTGACTTTAGTGGTTTTAGATTAGCAAACAATCACAGAAGCCTAGAGTGTCAGTTTTACATAAAGGAAGTATTTCATGACAATGCTCCTGATGAAGATAATGTTAAAGGCTATCTGAAGATTGACAGTGGAAAGGTAAATATTGATGTTGACAGGGGGAGGAGTAGATGGTTGTGGAGAGGAGGTCTTTCTACCGACCCAAAATACCTCAGAGACGAAGTTAATTTAAGACTTACTGAGGATGGATACCTGGTTGGTAAGATGGCATATTTTGAATGGGTAGGTGAAGGAGAGCTACCAAAATCACCTATTTACCCTAGTCTTCTAAAACATAAGAAGTCAAAGCCACTTAATTATATGAATCTAACAACAGGTAGTGCGGAATTTTGGCTTGAAAAAACACTTGATTGGTCTGACGCTATACTTTATCTTAAGAATTGCATAATGTATGAAGAAAGCTACAAAGATGGTAAGTTGGATGGAAAAAGGAGTGTTTGGTATGGAAGTGGTGAAATAAAGTCAGAGGTAAATTATAAAGATGGCAAGAAGGAAGGTAAATCGACTACTTGGTATCAAGGTGGCAAGATTCAATTAGAGATTAATTACAAAGATGGCAAGAAAGAAGGTAAATCGACTGCTTGGTATTTGAATGGTCAGATAAAGTCAGAGGAAAACTTTAAAGACGGCAAGTCAGATGGCAATAAGACTATTTGGTATCAGAATGGTCAGAAAAAATTAGAGAAGAATTATGAAGATAATAAGGAGACTACATGGTATCAAAGTGGTGAGATAAAGTCAGAGGTACATTACAAAAACAGCAAAAGAGAGGGTAAGGAGACTACTTGGTATGAGAATGGTCAGAAAAAGGCAGAGAATCATTACATAAATGGTAAGAAGGAAGGCAAATCGATTGCTTGGTATCAAAGTGGTCAGAAAAAGTCAGAGTTAAATTATAAAGATAATACGACAGATGGCACGAAGACTGAATGGCATGAGAATGGTCAGAAAAAGTCAGAGGGTAATTACAAAGAAGGTAACGCGGGATTCACTGTTTTCTCTGGTCAGAAGGAAGGTAAATTTACTACTTGGTATCAGGATGGTCAGATAAAGTCAGAGGAAACCTACAGAGACAACAAAAGGGAGGGCAAGAGGACTATTTGGTATGAGAATGGCCAAATAATGTCTAAGGATAACTTTAAAGATGGTAAATTAGACGGTATCAAAATTAAATGGAATAAGAGTGGACAAGTTGAATCAGAACAAAACTACAAGGATGGGTTCTTAATTCTATAAAAAACATTTTATTTATTGAGACCATTTAACTCATGAAAATTCCACTCATTTTGTTTTCTCTACTGTTAACCAATTCCGTTTTTGCATCCCTACTCGATGACTGGACTGATGATCAAATCTGTGGCTGGATGGAAAACCCAACACCACCTGAATATATCATCGATGAGGCTGTTAAAAGAAATCTAGACTGCGCTCCAGAATCTGCAAAAAAGAAAGCTCAAGAAGATACTGGGCTTCAAATTATGGTTTTTGATGCAGATTTTAGTGACTCTGATTTGGAAGAGTTGTCTCAAACTGATTTGACTAAGACAGATTTTGACTTTAGTGAGTTTAAGATTGCAAACAACCATAGAAACTTAGAGTGTTTGTTTTATATTGAAGAAACATTAAAAGATCAGCCTGTCGAAGATAAATTGGATTTAGGTTTAAATGTGAATTATAGGCCCAATGGTCCGTGGACTATTGCTAAAGGCTCTCTAATAATTAACAGTGGTGAATTGAAGATTAATGATGGAAGTAGATGGGGTAGAGGAGGTCTTTCCACAGACCCAAAATACCTCAGAGATGAAGTTAATTTAAGACTCACCGAGGATGGATACCTGGTTGGTAAGATGGCATTTTTTGTATGGGTAGGCGATGGAGAGCTACCAAAATTACCTATTTATCCTAAACTCCTCAAACATAATAATTCAAAGCCTCTTAGCTATAAAAATCCTACAACAGGAAGTGCGAAATTTTTGCTTGAAAAAACACTCGATTGGTCTGACTCTGTTCTTCATCTTAATAATTGTAAAGGTTATGAAGAAAACTATAAAAATGGTAAGTTAGATGGCAAACGAATTACATGGTATCCGAGTGGCGAGATTCAGTTAGAGGTTAACTATAAAGATGGAAAGAGGGAAGGCAAAACAATTATGTGGTATCAAAGTGGTGAAATTCAATTAGAGGCAAATTATAAAGATGGTAAGAAGGAAGGTAAAACTAATGGTTGGTATCAAAATGGTCAGAAAATGTCAGAGGTAAATCACAAAAATGGTAAGTTAGATGGCAACAAGACTATTTGGCATGAGAATGGTCAGATAAAGTCAGTGAGTAATTACAAAGATGGTAAAAGAATCTAATAAATAACTACCCCAATTCACCCATTTTTGAGCGTCATAAGTCGGTACTGTTAACGACTTTATTCTTTAGTTAAGCAAAGGCCTTAATAAGCACTCTTAAGGCCCACAGTAAAGCATTAATACATTGCATCTACTTTAATATAATTCTAAATATATGGTATAATACTTCTATAGAAAAGGATTACTCTTTGTAGTATCAAAAGAGCCCTAATCTTGTGAGTACAGGCTCCTTTATCAACAAAGGAATAACCTAAATACTTGCCCCAAAATGCCCTTGCCATAATAACTGGCTAATCTGGATAACATTTATCGTAAACGCCAATCATAGCGTAAATTTTTATCGTCTGTAATTCAGGCGATTCTATTCAATCCTTATTCGTGGAGAAGATAAATGAAAGTTCTAAAAGCGAAACAAGTCGCAGAAGAAATTAATGTAAGTGTTACACAAGTTTATAAGTTGGTCAGTTTGGGGAGATTTCCTAAACCTATCAAATTAGGTGAGCGTGGTTCTGGTTGGTTAACAACAGAAATAGATGCGTGGTTACAATCAAGAGTAGATGCAAGAGATGAGGAGGCTACCAATGACTAAAGTTATTGATGGTAAATTCTCTATCTCATCTGATAAATACAATTGGATATTAATCGAGAAAAGTAAAGGCAAGAAAGTTAAGCATCACTTCTTTTCAAGTATCAAACAACTTTCAAACTTCGTAGGGGAATACAAGCTAAGAGAGTTCTTAGTGAAGGGTGAGATAGACCTAATGGATAAGTCTTCTCAAACCCCCTCTTATTCCTCTGTAATTGAAGAATCAGCAAGGAGGTTAGAGCAATATATAGACTCACTTGTTAGTAAAGATGACTCTAAAAGATAAACGGTTTCCACACCCTTAATCTTGACTAAATACAAACCCGTAAGTCTATTTAATTAATTGAAAAAAGTAGAACTTGGGGGCGAGTGTTAGTTGACGGTGTTTCATAATATCCTAGAGGAGCAACTATGCCAACAAAGAGCAGAATGAAGGAGCATTACAATTGCCTCCATACCTTCAATGACGAGAACTTATTTATTAACTCATCAGAAACTAATGGTGTTTTCCCAGTTATTATTGAAAAGTCAGTTGAACAGTTGGATATTTGTCTAGCTAAGTTTGGAAGAGTCTTGGTTGTAAGGTTTGATTTAAGCCTGGATGAATACTCTGGCGATAATCATACTATCTCTGTCTTTCTCAATCGGCTAAAAGAAAAGCTATTCAAACTAAAAAGGTATCGTCGCATAAAAGATATTGGACATGTGTGGGTAAGAGAAGTTGAGACAGTTAAAACACAGCATTATCATGTAGCTTTATTTCTGGATGGCAATAAGATTCAACATCCATCAGCATTGCTTCAACTTATCAGAGTTAAATGGTATAAGCATGGAAGACTTTGGATACCAAAGAAGGAGCATGTTGATGATGATGGTTGTTTCTACTTTATAGATAAGAAGAAAAAAGACTGGGAAGAGGTGAGACGAAAAGCAATTTATAGATTATCCTATCTAGGCAAAACCAGAGGTAAAGGCAACAAAGATATTCAAGCTAAGAACTATTCTGTAAGTAGATTAAAAGCTATGAATCCAATTATGACGCCATAACCTTCAATAGCTTCTCTCATATCCTTTCTCCTTTAGTTAGTTTTGCAAATTATTAAGGAAGTTACTCCAATCTTCCATCATAGGTATTCTTTTTTCTAAATACTTTGCGTGGTTGTAAAGACCTCTGACTCCAGGAATCTCATGCGCTACCTGTAACTCAATAGCATCTCCGTTGTATCCCATTTCATTAAGGTTAGTAACAGCCATGTGCCTAAAGCCATGAACCGTCGACATTTCTTTATCAACGCCAACAGCCCTCATAGAAGTAAGGATAGCGTTCTCAGTGATTGAACGACCTTTTTTAACTGGCGATGGAAAACAAAAAGTTGAATCTAAATTAGAATCTTTAAGTTCAGTAAATATTTTAATGAGGTGACTGCTCATTGGAACTATATGGGGTTTATTGGTTATCTTCATTCTTTCTTTAGGAATCTTAATCGACTTACTCTCCCAATCAAACTCAGACCATCTTAATCCTGCTAATTCTCTCGGTCTAAGAAACATATGTGGTGCAATATTTAAAGCTGTTGTTACTGATTTTGAACCAACTGCTTGGGCTATCAAAGATATTACTAGCTTTACGTCCTTAAGGTTTTCTGGATAAGCAAAGTTCTTCTTTTCTTTCTTAGTAAATAAATCTGAGGATATTTCTCTAGCTGGATTTGATTTAGCCCACATCATTCCAACAGCATATTTATGAATCCTTGTAAGTAGGCTTTGAATTTTTTCACGAGTATCAAACTTTCCTTGTTCATCAATCTTTAATAACAAATCAATAAGCATCTTTGTATCAATTGCATTAATATCTTTATCAGCAAGAGGAGGAAGTAAGTACATCTCAGTTCTTTGCTGAACATCTAGTGCGTAAGAAGGCTTCCAATCTCCATTCTTCTGTTTTTCAAACCACTTCTCGTAGACCTCTTTGAAGGTTAATACGCCATCACTAGCTTGGTTGATTAAGTCGTACTTCTTAGGAGGAAGAATACCTTTAGCTTTGTATTCATTATTTCTATCTCTCCAATTCCTAGCTTCTTTGAGTGAGTATTGGGGAAAGCGACCAAGTGTTCTCATTTTTTCTGACCACTTTCCATTTGTTTTCCATCTAATCCGATGTTGGAATGTCTTAGAGCCAGAAGGCTTGATAGCTACTTGTAAACCTCCGCCATCTATGAGGAACCAATCCTTATCCCTTTTCTTTGCGTTCTCAATTTTTTTAGTGGTTAATAACATTGTGTATATAAAAATTAAAATAAGTAGGAAATAAAGAATATATACACAATTATATACACAAATAGTGTACATGTCGGTAAATGTTAGTAGACATTTATAGATATTAGTATAATGGTAAAACCCTTACCAGTTATGGTCCATAATTGAGTAAAGGTTGTTATGCAGGGTGTTGCAGATATGATATGTGGTGGAGATGGGGGGAATTGAACCCCCGTCCGAAAACCTTCAGTCAAGAAGTCTACATGCTTAGTAA
>Ga0233427_10004430_pt1 | contig 11718 bp, 10 predicted proteins | sample SI_118_April2016_5_FD_179885 | JGI IMG/M metagenome (GOLD analysis project Ga0233427, IMG submission 179885) | Seawater microbial communities from Saanich Inlet, British Columbia, Canada - SI_118_April2016_100_MG | ecosystem: Environmental > Aquatic > Marine > Inlet | place: Canada: British...
CAAAAATATTAAAGAAGTTATTTTCGCACTCAGCACTACTATGGAAGGTGATACAACCAATTATTATCTTTTCAGAAGATTAAAAGATTATGACATTAAAATATCATCAATTGCTAGAGGAATTGCCATTGGTGATGAGCTAGAATATACTGATGAAATAACTCTAGGAACTGCCATATCTAGCAGAATGCCTTATTCTGAGTAAGTTACACTACTAACATTGTACTACTAAAAACTCAGCAACAAAAAGAAACAAATCTGCATACTTTTCTTAATTTTGCGAAAAATTTAAACTATGGCAAGAGTAGAACTAATTATGCCCAAAATGGGTGAGAGTGTTTCAGAAGCAACTATCATTACTTGGAGTAAGAATATTGGTGATATGGTTGAGCTTGACGAAACTATTGTTGAGATAGCAACCGATAAGGTTGATTCAGAAGTCCCTTCTACACATGAGGGAAAACTAGTTGAGATGCTTTATGAAGCTGATGATGTTGTTCAGGTTGGTGAGCCTTTCGCTATTTTAGAAACTGAAGGTGGTAACGATACTCCTGTTGTTAAAGATGTTGCTCCAGTACCTGCTGCTAAAGTTGTTGAAGAAACTGTAACTAAAGCAGTTAAAGCAACTAAAACTACTATTACAAATACTGGTGATAGATTCTACTCTCCACTTGTCAGAAACATGGCATCTGAAGAGGGAATTGAAATGACTGAGTTAGAAGCTATTCCTGGAAGTGGAAAAGGTGGAAGGCTTACAAAGTCTGATATGCTAGCATATATTAAAACTAGAGGTAGTGCTCCTACTGCTGCACCTGCAAAAGCAGAAACACCAAAAACTTCTGCACCTGCATATACTCCTGTAAATGTTCCTAATACGGGTGGTACTGAGATTGTAGAAATGGACAGAATGAGAAAACTTATTTCTGCTCATATGATTATGTCAAAACAAACTTCAGCACATATTACTTCTTTTGTTGAGGCCGATATGACAAATATTGTAAACTGGAGAAATTCAGTCAAAGCTGACTTTAAAAAGAGAGAAGGACAAAACATTACCTTCACTCCTATTATTATTGAAGCAATGGCAAAGGCTGTTAAGGATTTTCCTATGATTAATGTTTCTGTTGATGGAACTAACATCCACATTCATAAGAATGTAAATATTGGTATGGCTGCTGCTTTACCTGATGGAAACTTAATTGTTCCTGTTATAAAAGAAACTCAAAACAAAAACCTTATTGGAATTACTAAATCAGTAAATGATTTAGCTACTAGAGCTAGAGGCGGACAATTAAAGCCAGACGATATTCAAGGAGGCACAATTACAATGACAAATGTTGGTACTTTCGGGAACCTTATGGGAACTCCAATTATCAATCAACCTCAAGTAGCGATTATGGCTTGTGGGGTAATAAAAAAGAAACCTGTTGTTTTAGAAACTACTGAAGGTGATGTAATTGCAATTCGTCATATGATGTTCTTATCATTATCATACGATCATAGAGTTGTTGATGGTGCTTTAGGAGGACAATTTGTAAGTAAAGTAAAAGATTACTTAGAACAATTCGATACTACTCAAGAGGTTTAACCATATAGTTTCTAGGGACTAGTTAGTAGTTTCTGGAATTAGTATTAGAAAAGGAAGCAATTGCTTCCTTTTTTTATGTTCAAAAACTAGTTACTTGTCACTATTATCTTTTAACTAAAAACATTATTTTAGCACTATGAATTTAAAACTAGAAAAACCAATTGTATTCTTTGATTTAGAAACAACAGGAGTGCAAGTAGCAAAAGATAGAATTGTAGAAATTGCCATTCTTAAAGTTTTTCCAAATGGAAATAAAGAAAGTAAAACTTGGCTTGTAAATCCTACTATTCCAATTCCTGAAGTAACAACTGCAATACACGGAATATCTGATGAAAAAGTAGCAAACGAACCTACTTTTAAAGAACTTGCTCCTGAAATCTCTGAACTTATACATAATTGTGATTTAGCTGGCTTCAACTCCAATAAATTTGATATTCCATTATTGGCAGAAGAGTTTTTAAGAGTAAATATTGATTTTGACATGGAAAATAGAAAGGCGGTTGATATTCAGAATATCTTTCATAAAATGGAACAAAGAACTCTAGTAGCTGCTTATAAATTTTATTGCGATAAAGATTTAACAAATGCTCATTCAGCTGAAGCTGATACAACTGCAACTTATGAAGTTCTACTCTCTCAACTTGATAAATATGAGGAGTTAGAAAATAATGTTGATTTCCTAGCAGATTTTTCACAAAGAGGGGGAAAGTTTGCTGATATGGCAGGCTTTATTCGTTTTAACGATAAAAGAGAAGAAGTATTAAGTTTCGGGAAATACCGTGATGTAACTTTAGCTCAAATCTGGAAAGACAATCCTGGATATTTCTCTTGGATTAATCAAGCAGACTTCCCTTTATATACCAAAAATGTAATGCGTAATTTTGCAACAAAAATGAAGTTAGAAAAAAAGTTTAAAAACTAATGTCATCTGATTTAATTGCAGGGCAGCTCGCATGCGGACCCTTAATCTTATTTTTTAGTTTTATTTACTCAAAATACCAACCTAAAGAAATCAGTACTATTTATGGATACAGAACAACAAGAAGTATGTCCAATAATGATATTTGGAAATTTGCAAATAAAGTAAGTTCAAAGTATATGACTATAGCTTCTTTAGCTACAATTATATTTCAACTTTCAGGACTTATTTTAAGTTACAATAGTGAAGATTTTCTTCTAGTAAGTTATGGTTTTCTTATTATTTCTCTTGGATTAAGTATATGGAAAACTGAAATTGAAATAAATAAGTTCTTTGATAAAGAAGGAAACAGATTAAACAGTTAACACATGAAAATAATTTGTATTGGTCGTAATTATGTAAATCATGCCAAGGAATTAGGAAATGATATTCCTAGTGAACCTTTATTTTTCCTAAAACCTGATACAGCCATACAACCAAAAGGTCACCCCTTCTTTATCCCTCACTTTTCTAATGACATTCACTATGAGGTGGAATTAGTGATTCGAATAAACAAGACAGGAAAACATATAGAAGAAAGATATGCACACACATACTATTCTCAAATTGGCTTAGGAATTGATTTTACTGCAAGAGATATTCAACAGGAATGCAAAGCTAAAGGCTTACCATGGGAAAAAGCAAAAGGCTTTGATGGTTCAGCACAAATTAGCAGAACTTTTATTGATAAATCTGATTTGAATTTAAACAATATTGTATTTAGTTTAAATAAAAATGATGAGCAAGTACAGCTAGGAAACAGCAAAGACATGTGCTTTAATTTTGATGCTATTATTGCTCATATTTCAAAATTCTATACCCTAAAAATTGGAGACTTAATTTATACAGGAACTCCTGAGGGAGTTGGGTCTGTAAAAGCTAGAGATGAGTTAAAAGGTTTTATAGGAGAACAAGAAATGTTTAAGGTAGTTATTAAATAGCCTACCTAGCAAACCTCATTTTATAAGCTGCATTTACTTTTCCTTTGCTTATATCCATTAATTTTCCTTTTATCATTCTTTTACGTAAAGCAGAAATTTTATCTGTAAATAATATTCCATCAACATGGTCGTACTCATGCTGAATAACACGGGCAGTTAAGCCATCATAAATATCAGTATGTTTTTTGAAATTCTCATCAAAATATTCAATCGTAATAGTTGATTTCCTACTTACATCTTCCCTTACATCTGGTATAGATAAGCAACCTTCATTAAAGTCCCACTCCTCTCCTTTTTCTTCAATAATTCTAGCATTAATAAATGTCTGTTTTACAATTACCTCTTCTGTTTCTTCTTCATCCTCAACAAAAGGAGATGTATCAATTAAAAACAAACGAATTGCTTTATTAATTTGAGGTGCAGCAAGTCCTACTCCACTAGCCTCATACATAGTTTCCCACATATTAGCTAAAAGGGTTTCTAATTCAGGATATTCAGGTGTAATATCTACACACTTTTTTCTTAAAATTGGCGCTCCAAAAGCAACTATTGGTAATATCATTATAAAATTGAGTCGATAATTTGATCTATACTCATTCCTTCTGCTTCTGCTTTGTAATTCTTTACCAATCTGTGTCGTAAAATAGGTTTTGCAACTGCTTTTACATCCTCAATATCAGGAGCATATTTTCCATTTATTGCAGCATGACACTTAGCAGCCATCAACATAAACTGTGATGCCCTTGGGCCAGCACCCCATTCGATATATTGTTTTACTACATCAGCAGCTTTATCGGAATTTGGTCTTGTTTTCGCAACCAAACCAACAGCATATTGCAATACATTATCAGTAACAGGTAATTTTGTAATTACCTCTTGATATTGCATAATCTGCTCTGCTGATATTATAGTATTTAAACTAATATTTTGCTTTACAGTTGTTTGCTTTACAATTTGAAGTTCCTCTTCATAAGTAGGGTAATCTAAAAGAACATTGAACATAAATCTATCAAGCTGTGCTTCAGGTAAAGGATAAGTTCCTTCTTGCTCAATAGGATTTTGAGTAGCCAATACAAAGAAAGGTTTATCCAAAGCATAACGAGTACCCGCATTGGTAACTGATCGCTCTTGCATTGCCTCTAATAAAGCCGATTGGGTTTTAGGAGGCGTACGGTTAATTTCATCTGCCAAAATAATATTAGAAAATAAAGGTCCTTTCACAAATTTGAAGTTTCTATTCTCATCTAGTATTTCAGCACCAACAATATCAGAAGGCATTAAATCTGGCGTAAACTGAATACGATTAAAATTAAGCCCTAATGAATCAGCAATAGTTTGCACTAGTAAGGTTTTAGCCAATCCAGGCACACCTACTAAAAGGCAATGTCCGTTACAAAAAATTGAAATTAAAACTTGCTGAACAACTTCTTCTTGACCAACAATAACTTTTGCAATTTCATTTTTAAACTCATTGTATTTTACAATAAATTCATCTACTGATTTTACTTCATTACTCATATTATTTTACCCATTTATTTTTAAATTCACAAGCAGAAATATCATCATTAATTTTAATGTATGTATTTGAGATTGTTTTTGCAATCCACTTCATTAACTCCTCTTGCTTTTTTATGTTAATTGCAAAATCCTTAATCATTGAAAAATCATCAACTAGATTTGCTTTATGCTCTTCAATTCTTTTATTTAACTTTAATATTCTGTATGCTTTGGTTTCATCAGGCATTTGAGCCACAGCAGGAGAGCTAAAACTTCCTTCTTCCAAGTTTTCTACTGCAAACTTTAAAGTTGGAGACATCTCATCTATTGCATGTAAAGTTGACATAGTATTAGGATTTAGAAGCAAACCATTATTATTCTTACTTTCATCATCACTGTATTTTTCAACCGCATCATCAAAAGTAATTGTCCCTGCTTTTAATTCTTTTTCTATTTCTTCAATTTTTAATTTTGCATTATAAAGTGCAGTAGAACTCACCTTAGTTTTTAGCAAAATATGACGGACATTAATTTGCTCTCCTCTCCTTTCAATTAACTGTACAATATGAAAACCAAATTGAGATTCAACAACCTCAGAAATCTCACCTTCTTTCAAACGAAAAGCTGCTCTTTCAAACTCAGGAACTAAATCACCTCTATTCACAAAACCAAGCTCACCCCCTCTTGTAGCCGAGCCAGGATCATCAGAATATAAAGCAGCTAACATTTTAAAGTCCTCTCCTTTGTAAACACGCTCTCTAAATGAGTTCAACTTATCTCTTAGTTTATCTTTTTGTTCTTCTGATATTTCAGGTTTAACAATAATTTGAGCAACTTCTACTTTAGTAGGAACAACAGGAATATCAGCATTATTTTGTTGATTAAAAAACTCACGGACTTCAGCAGGAGTAACTTTTACATCAGATGAAATTCCTCTTTGAACTCTCTCAGCTAAAAATTGATCCTTAATTACCTTCCCTAACTCTAATTCTATTTCTACTTTTAATTTACCAAAATACTCCTCTACTTTTTCAACAGAACCTAATTGACTTTCAAAATATGTTAATCTTTTTGTAATTTCAGTATCAACTTCTTCATCAGTTACAACTACACTATCCAATTTTGCTTGATTTATTAATAGTTTTTGAAATAATAAATCTTCAATAATTTCACATTTAATTGCATCTGATTTTGAGTTTCCTTGCGACAAATACTGTAAATACTGTGATTCTACTTCAGATGTAAGCACAATTTCATCACCAATAATTGCTTCAACTTTATCAATTGATTGAGCATTTGCTCCAATAGCAAAAAGTGAAATTAATAACAGGTTTTTAAATCTATTCATTTAGTAAATTTTAATTTTTTTCAAAGCTAAACCATTCTGATACAATTCATCTTCCAATTGCTTCAAATATTCAATTTTATTTTTGTTTAATAACACATTTTTTATTTTCTCTTGTTCCATCTCTAACGGACTAATACTGCCATTTATTAGGTAATCCTTGATAAAAACATAATATCTTAAATTATCATCTTCAAACACAACTCCTTTTGTATTTTCTAAAAAATAAGATTCCTCTATAATATACTCTGGTAATTTCTGATTGAAAATTGAGAAATATTGCCACCTATCATCCTCTAAGTAATATTCTTTTGCAAATTGTTGGCAATAATCATTCAAGTCCTCTAAGCTACTTTCCTTATTAGATTTATACCACTTATTAAGGTTAATTAATTTGGGAGCTGATCTATCAACCACAATAAATCTACCTTTAAAGATGTTTTTACTTAGCTTAAATTCATCCTTATATTGATTGTAATAATCTGTAACTTGTTTTAAAGAAATAGAAGTGTCAAAGTTCTGATTAATTAACTCTTGTTGATATGCGTAAATTAATAGAGAAGCTCTATACTCTTTTATCTGTTTCTCATAATTCTGAATAGCTGAACTTAAATTTATTTCAGCATGATAAATCATCAATTGTTTACGGATCCAATCATTCATGTATCTTTCAACAAAAAAGGAAGAATCTTCAATTTGTATAGGCATTTCTTCTAACACTTCTTCAAGCATTAAATCCTTCTCATTAACACTAGCAATTATTCTCCCCTCATTATTATTAAAACAAGAACTTAGCAATAAAACTACTGCTGAAAAAACAAATAATTGCTTAATATTCATCTATTTAATAAGTGAATGAAGAACATCAGGATGAATAGTTACTGGATATTTTGCTTTTAGTGAAGCTATCCAATCATTTTCTAAAGCTGTTTGATAATCAGAAATAACCTTTCCTCTAGATTCAGACAATTCCTTTTTTCCAGAAGCTAAAACCTCATGAACATCAATAATAATATACGATCCGTTTTCTAACACAATATCTTTTGATATACCTGTTTTCCATTCAATAGCATCAACATTTTTATTAGCACCTTTTACAAATTTGTTACTTTCAATTTGCAAACTCAAAGCATCATCTTTATTAATTTTAACTAAAATATCTGCATTAGTTATTGTTCCCCTATGTTTTTTGTAGATTTCTCTTTTTACTTTCTTTGCAGTTATTAAGTCAATACAGCTATAGATTGTAGCATCCACTCTTTTTTCCCATGTATAATTAGATTTATTAGCATCATAAAATGCTTGTAAACCAAGTGTGTCTTCAACAGCTTTAGTCCATACTTTTTTATTTGTTAAATCAAATAGCAATATCCCTTCTCTATATTCTTGCAATAAAGCTTTATACTCAGGGTATTTATCTTCTAATTTACTTTCTTCATAAGCCAATAACTCCTCATTTACAAAATCAACATACATAGCATCAATATCACTTCCTACTGATTGATGAGTCAGAATATATTCTGAGAATTTATTGACAGATATATTCATTCCATCAATAGTAACTAAAGTTTTATTATTATCTAATTTCTCAAAAGTTCCTGTAGCAACTGAATTTGCAGCTCCTTTTCTGAAAGAAGTATAAACAGCTGGCTTATTTATTACTTTATAAATATCATTCAATTTTTCATAAAGCGCTTTTTTACTTAAATCACCTCTACTATCTCTTTCAATTTTTCTTTTCAATTCTACTTTCACCTCATCAAATGACGGCATTTCCTCTTTTTCTATAAGTTTGATAATATGCCATCCATATTCTGTTCTGAATGGAACAGAAATATCTCCAATGTTTTTAAGTTCGAATGCATTATTTTCAAATTCAGGAACCATTTTGCCAACTCCAAAAGCTGGCAACTCACCTCCTTTTACAGCAGTTGATCTATCTTCAGAAAATCTTTCAGCAACATCTGCAAAATCCTCGCCTTTATTTAACAACTGAAGTGCTTTATTAATTTTCTCTTTTGCTTGATTTAATTTATTCTCATCAGCTCCCTGCCCTGTTTTAAACATGATATGAGCTACTTTTACTTGCCCAACAGCTTTTCTTTTATCATTTACTTTTACTAAATGAAAACCATACTTTGTTCTAACAGGATTTGAAATCTCTCCAATTTTGGTAGTATAAGCTGCAGTTTCAAAATCATAAACCATCATAAAAGCAGTGAAGAACCCTAATTCACCCCTATTACTAACAGCAGATTTATCATCAGAGTTTTGCTTAGCAGCATCACCAAATGACAACTTTCCATCTAAGATATCCTTCTTTATTGTAATTGCTTTTTGCTCAGCAACTTTTACTTCATCATCAGTTGCTTTTTCATCAACTGCAATTAAAATATGACTTGCATTTACATCAAAACTAATTCTTTCATAAGCCTCAGTAAGCATGTTTTCATCAAACTCTTCATTCTTCAAATAAGGTTTAGCCAATTGCTTTCTATAACCATCAAGCTCATTAACAAATGAAGGTATCGTATCCAGTCCTAATTCTTGCGCTTCTCTTACTTTTAATTTGAATTTCACAAATAATTCCATGTACTCATTTAAGTAATCTGCTGAAATATCAGCATTATGATTGTTCTTATAAAATACATTTTTAAATTCCTCTAATGAGATATTATCATCTGCAATAGTTAATACATCTTGTGCACTTGAAATTAAAACAAATGCACCTAACAATATACTTAATCCTACTTTTTTCATTTTTTTATTTTAGTTTATTATTTTCTACTATAGTTTGGTGCTTCTCTAGTTATTGTCACATCATGGGGATGACTTTCAGCAACACCAGCAGCAGTTATTTTTAAAAACTCTGCTTTACTTAACTCTTCTATAGATGACGAGCCAGTATAACCCATTCCAGCTCTTAACCCACCAATCATCTGATGAATAACTTCACCTAAAGTTCCTTTATAAGCTACTCTACCAACAATTCCTTCAGGAACTAACTTCTTAGCGTCAACTTCTCCACTTTGAAAATACCTGTCTTTTGATCCTTTCTCCATAGCGTCAATAGACCCCATTCCTCTGTAAGATTTAAACTTTCTACCCTCAAAGATAATTGTTTCTCCTGGTGCTTCTTCAACTCCAGCAATAATTGAACCCAACATAACAGTATTTGCGCCACCCGCTAAAGCTTTTACAATATCACCTGAATACCTTATTCCACCATCTGCAATTAAAGGAACATTATTTTTCTGAGTTACCTCAGCTACATCCATTACAGCTGTCAATTGCGGAACACCAATCCCTGCTACAATTCTTGTTGTACAAATTGAACCAGGTCCGATTCCTACTTTTACAGCATCAGCACCGGCTTCAATTAAAGCCTTTGCAGCAGCAGCAGTTGCAATATTTCCAACTACAACATCTAAACCAGGGTAAGTTGATTTTACTTTCTTCAAAACATCAACCACTCCTTTTGTATGCCCGTGTGCAGTATCAATAATAATTGCATCAACTGCAGCATTATTTAAAGCTTCTACTCTTTCAAGAACATCTCCAGTAACGCCAACAGCAGCAGCAACTCTTAATCTACCATACTTATCTTTACAAGCATTTGGTCGCATTCTGTTTTTAATAATATCCTTGAAAGTTATTAGCCCAACTAATTTATTTTCAGCATTAACAATAGGTAATTTTTCAATTTTATTTTCTTTTAAGATATCCTCAGCATTTTCAAGGTCATTTAATTCAGTAGTAATAATTCCTTCTGATGTCATTACTTCATTAATAGAAAGTGTCATATCTTTTTCAAAGCGTAAATCTCTATTAGTAACAATTCCTAGAAGATGCATGTTATCATCTACAATAGGAATACCTCCAATTTTATTTTCACGCATCATTAAAAAAGCATCACCAACATTTGCATTTAATCCTAGAGTAATAGGATCTAAAATCATACCACTTTCTGATCTTTTTACTTTTCGGACTTCAAACGCTTGACTTTCAATACTCATGTTTTTATGAAGCACTCCAATTCCACCTTCCTGTGCAATAGCAATCGCCATTTTTGATTCAGTAACAGTATCCATAGCAGCAGATACTACTGGAACATTTAACGTTATATTTTTAGTGAATTTAGTAGCTGTACTTACCATGTGAGGTAATACTTCCGAATATGCAGGAACAACTAGAACATCATCATAAGTTAAACCTTCCCTCAATACTTTATTACTCATAATTACTATTTTAAAAATTATGCAAAATTAACAATTTATATACTAAAATAGTCCCTTAAAAAGGGACTATTTTTATTATTTAAGATTTACTTATCTTACTAGGGTAAAAGCATCTGTTTTATTTGTTAACTCTCCATCTGAATTTATGTATTGTAGATGATATACATAATTATCATTCTGCACATTTCTTCCTTTATATGTTCCATCCCACCCTTTTGATGGTTCATTAGTAGAGAATATCTCACTTCCATTTCTATTAAAAATAGAAAAAGAATAACCAACTTCAGAAACAAAATACGCAATTGGCCTAAACACCTCATTGTGCTCATCTCCATTTGGAGTAAAAGTATTTGGAACAAAAATATTTGGAGTTTGGCTAATGCATACAATATTAGATAAACTTCCTTCAGGAACTGACCCGTAAGGAGTATTATTACCTTCAGTAGCCTTTATGTAATAACAGAACTTACCATTTGTTTCTCCAAATTCTGTTACCTTATCAATAAACACTAATTCTTGATTTGAATTATTATCCATATCCCAAGTTTTGATAGGCAACATCACAAAAGGTTCATTATTAATAGATCTGAATAATTCATATTTTGAAACATCCCCTAACCATTTATCATACTCATTAAAAGTAATTGTATTTGTATAATCACTTTCTAAGCCAGGAAAATTAGAATAATCTTTATTCACTTCTACTTCTAGTAATATTGATTGAGCATATGAAATATCATTAGCATAAGCAGGATCATCAACAGGTGGGACATTTAATGTAATTCCGCAAGTATCAACAGGATAAGTTTTGTATAAATACGAATAATTAGAAGTAGATGATTCATTATCAATATAATGAACAGATGATGTTCCGTTAAAAGTTACATTATCAATAAGATTTAAACCAACTCCAACTCCATTAACAATCTTACTTCTATAAATATCATAATGATCAATCACCCCTTGGTCATCAACATAACAATTTAACTCAATAAACCCATTATCAGGGTTTACAGTTACATATTCAATATAATGAAACAATGGTTTTTGAGCTACTGAAATATCAAAGGCTAAAAGATTTGAAACAGCCACTAGGGTTGAATCAGCATTATAGGCTTTAATATGTATTTTATATTGTGATGATGAGGTTA
>Ga0233427_10004433_pt1 | contig 11712 bp, 25 predicted proteins | sample SI_118_April2016_5_FD_179885 | JGI IMG/M metagenome (GOLD analysis project Ga0233427, IMG submission 179885) | Seawater microbial communities from Saanich Inlet, British Columbia, Canada - SI_118_April2016_100_MG | ecosystem: Environmental > Aquatic > Marine > Inlet | place: Canada: British...
GAAGACGAAGGAGAAGAAGGAGAAGAAGATGAAGATACTTGAGATCGTAGAACTTGAATCTAGTAAGACACCATTATTTCTTGAGTTACCTGTACCTGAAAAAACATACCCTTATCTTGTAGGAGACCCTAAAAAAGAAAAAACATTGTCTTGGGTAGAGAAACCGTCCTCAAGAAATACCGTACTCTCTTGGGGGCTGGGGTGTAGCGTTGAAGAAATAGTAGAGGGTATGAAGGATCTCTCTTTTTCAAGAAGTTGTTCTGAAAAATGGGAGACAAACGATATAACACTTGAGCAGGCTAAGAATTATTTCAGCTCGATTGGAATAGACAAGATTCAAGTTAATGCCAACCTAATAACCCCACAAGACCCTACGCTGTTAGGGTCTATCATAATCATAAAGGGTAAGAAATTCCCTTTAATACACAATGTAAAAAGAGGACTATGTTTCCTCAAAGGAGAATAAGTATGGATCGTTGGAAAGCTGGAGATGAAATCCAAGAGTCTATTCGCACTTTAGTTGGCGAAGCTCACCCGCACCTTGCCGACATCGTTGATGATGTGATCGTTATTTTCAGAGAAAAGGCAAGCAAGAAAGGAGGAGCACCCGTTCTTGGAAAAACAGGAAAAGCTCCTGCACTCTTAAGTCTTTTGGGAGAGCGACAATATAAGTTTATTCTTGAGCTTGGAGCAGACACATGGGCAAACCTTGATGGTGATCAAAGACAAGCACTCTTAGATCACCAACTCTGCTATATTGGTGGTGAAGAAGATGAGAAAAGTGGCGACATGAAATACCATCTCAATGAGCCTGACATCTGTTATTTCTCTGAAGAGATCGACCGTAGAGGACATTGGCGACCTGACTTAACCCCACCAGAAGAAGAGAAAGAGGAGACTCAAGAGCTATCAAAATCTGAGCAGATTGACCTTTTACTTGAGGACGATGATGACGATGGCAATGACTCTTAAAGAATACCAAGAAGCCACTAAACAGACGGCTAAATACCCTGATACTATGGCTTTGGTATATCTCTCTCTCGGCATTTCTTCTGAAGCAGGGGAGGTAGCTGGAAAGATGAAGAAGCGGATTCGTGATGGAGATAGTAAGATGACCCATGAAGAATGGGTGCAAGCTATGTCTTCAGAAATAGGGGATGTGCTTTGGTACGCTGCTCGCCTTGCAGATGAGCTTGGACTTGACCTCTCTCAAATCGCACAAGAAAATATGGACAAACTCTTAGATAGAAAAGCAAGAGGGGTTATTGGTGGCAGTGGGGATAACCGATAAATGCAACTCGATGAAATCATTAACAGCCCAAAGGATGGAAAGAAGATTTATAGGGTTGATATTTCTGAAGAATATTGCAACACCGCAAGAAAAAGACATGAAGAGCCTTATCAAATCTCATTATTTCTGTAATATACTAATCGTAAAGCAATTTGCCCATAGCAAAGAAGATTAGCGATGTATTACCTAAAAGACAGAATAACGAGTCAGCCATATTTCTCAACTTTCCAAGTAAAGAAATACTATATGAGAGTGGTTGCAGAAAAAGAAAAAGAAAAAGCTAATGACTCGGTAAAATCTGAAAGAGTAGACGTTGTAGAAATAAGCAAGTCTGCCCGTCTTTATTTAGAAAACCAAAGGAGGATGTGCAATGATTATAATCAAAGCCCCTACAGCTCAGACTGCAAGTGACTCTTTGAACCTTGAAAACCCACCTACTTTAACGATAGGTGCAGAGTACGGTGGCTTTATACTAAGAGGTTCTAGGTACACTTCAGCCTACACACAACAAAAAGGATCTGAGTTTTATGGGAAACCTGAACCTATAGTTGATACTGAAATACCTACACTAAAAGAGAATGAGGTTATTCTCATAAGAGAAATAAACCCACAAACAGTAGCAGGTGTAATGAGAGCTACAGGAGAGGTCGAGTATTTCTCTGAAGACTACATTAGAAACTTTTGGTGCTACCTTTATTTCTCCCAAAGGGAGGAAATAGACTTGAGAGTTAAAAGAACTCTTGAGTTCATAGAAGACAAGAGACTAAGGACTTCACACGCCATATACAATTCAGATGTGACGAGTGAAATACTCGATTGCATTTCTTTTATAAAAGAAGAAATAAAAGAACCTGTGAAGATGGTTAAGAATGATAAGAACTTGGAAACTTGGGTTACTACTACACCCTATAATATTGTAGTTAGAAAAAGCTTTTTAGAAGACACAAGCGAAATGCTTACAGACCCTATAGGACAAGAAAATGAAGTTTGTATTTCTTACATAGAGAATACAAAAAGAATTATCATTTATTCCAAAGACCATAAGATCAACTGTCGAGAGTTTTCTATTTCTAAATGGGGTGTGACTTGGGGAGACAATCTGAAATCTGGTTCTCCAGATAAAAAAATCATAACTGAAGAAGATTTCTCTGAAACTATACCTCTGCTAACAGAGTACGTTAAAGAAAAGACTTATCGTCATTAGTTTATCTATTTCCTTCTCTGGCTACCAAAAACAGAAAGGAACAAGATGATTAATGAATCTGTAAGTCGTGTCGTCAAAGCACACCGTTACATAAGAGCAAAGGACTCTAATACTTTTTTAGGTCTGATCAGAGAAGAAAGCCATATTTGGGTAGAGAGATCTGTGAGAATGATAACTAAGAAAAATACTCGTTTTTTCTACACCAACTATTCTAAAGAAAATGAAAAACATAAAATCTTAATAAGAGACAGAAACGACCGAAGGATATTAGGGACATTAACAGCATCAATGCCAAACAGTGATGGTTTTTTGCATACACATCTCAGTAATCTGACAGAAGATACAGAAGCAGATCGTGTTATGGATGTTAGAGCGACTAATATTGCAGGTACTGCGGATCTGCTGATCCACTTTGTTGAAAAAGAAAATATAACCTCCACTATTTCTTTTTGAGACACAACCAAAAAATAGAGAAGCAGAGTAAGATCTAAGTCTGAGGTACTATATAACGATCAAGAAATTGAGAGATACTTAAGGCACAAAAAAATGGGACAATCGTTTACAACTGTTATTGATGGCGTAAGGCTTGTTTGGGATGTTGAAGATCTGTGGGCAAAGTCCAAATCCTTAGAACCTGTTGATTGGAAGATACCCGACTGCTTCAAAGAGGAGTGGTATTGGGGTCAATCTCACCCTTCTGAACACCTAGAAAGATGTATGACTGCGGATCTTTCTTTCCCTATTCTTATATGGAATGGAGAGATCGTTGATGGTTGCCATCGCACTATAAAAGCTCTCGCCAATGGAGATAAGTCAATCAAGGCAAAGACCATAAAAAATCTCCCGCCCCCTTTAGAGCAAGGAGAGATAGATCCTGTTGAATCCAACGAAGGTATCTCGTGGGTCTTTGATGATATGGTGAAAATCGTACAAGCATATCTAGAATACGAACACATTAAAGACAACAAGTTCAGACACCCCGCTGATGGCATCTGACCACTCTGTATTATAGTCTTTATATAGCTCCCACAATAAGCCACTCAAGAGATTTAAGCCAAATAGAGTTTAAGTCTTTATCGGCATTTTTTCTATCAACTAACAATCTAAGGACAGCCTTATGCAAGTATATGATTTTTATGCACCTTGGTGCATACCATGTAAAAGAATACTTCCCTCAGTAGAGCGATTTTCAACTGAAGAAAACATCCCTCTTTTAAAAATAAATGTGGAGGACAACCGAAAAAAGTTCGATCAATTTGGAGTTAAAACAGTCCCCACTTTAATCTTAGTAAATGAGAGAGAAGAAGAAATAAAAAGAGTCATTAATCCAAAGAATATCGAAGAAATCAGAAAAGGGTTCAGTCTGAAATCCTAGTTTCTTTATAGCTTCTGTTTATTTGTGAAGAAATAAATATCAGAGGCTGTAATAAAATGGAAGATAACATCGTCATCCTTGTAGATGAATTCGGGTCTCTTACTATATATATAGACAACGACTCTGAATTATCTCAAGCACAGATAGATATCGCCTCTTCTATCATATTACTAGAAGAGCCGTCTTTAGTATTAAAAATAACACTATTTCTTGAGAAGAAGTTCAGCCAAGCTCTTTTTTTTATCTCAGAATGGTGGAGAGGATATGAAGAATGACATATGAAATTTTAAAGCAACTAGAAATAAGAGTAGCGAAGTTAGAGAAGTACTCAGCTCCTCGATCAGAAGAAAAAAGGTTCTTTGATAACCCTCAAGCAAGAGAAGTCAGAGAGTTTTCAGATACGGAAGCGATTTCAAATGACCCTGAAGTAGCTTTAAAATCTGTCTCTATGTCGGATGCTCCAGATAGAAACCAAACGGAAGCTATAGAACAAGCTATAGAAGCCCCCCCTACTGTTAAAGATAATAAGAATCAAGAAGGAGCTAAAAACTTCTCGACCTTACATCGTTTTGTAGTGGAAACAGCAGAGGATGAGCCGACTCTCCCTAATAATTTTAAAGAAGCCCCAAAAGCTGAGATAATAAAAACTAAGAGAGAAAAGAAGTTAGAAAAAGAAATAGCAGTCAAGCTCGCATATCTTAGGAGAAATAGTTAATGTCTACTAAACTTAACCAAAGCTCTGAGAGTGTAGAAATGCTTTCTACGGCTGACCGATTTCCTGTCACCATTTCTTCTTCTCTGAGAAGAAGTGGGTGGCTTGGAGGACAGTTTGTTAAATACATAGAAAATGAGAATAACGCCTCTGAGTTTACCGTAGAAAAATCTGAAGGGATATACGTTGCAGGATTTCTTTTGTTCGGAGGAGAGAACTATTCAGACCCTAGAACTTCGACCTATAGAAACTTCACATCTTACCAAAACATGATAGGACTACCCACTGCTGTCGGAGGGGCTAATGTTGTTACAATGATTAGTGGTGGTGCTAGATGCTTATTTCTCAACTATGAGACTATTTCTTTGAATGCACAAGGTCAAAGAGCAGGTGGAGTCGCACAGTATACTCTGAATGATAAAATCAAAGTGAGTGAGAACGGACTTCTTTGTAATGACGCTGACAACCTTTTGCTGTTGGCTACAGGAGGTCAAGAATCAATCGTAGTTGGTCTGTGTTGTAAGACCCCCACTACAGAAGACGTTAGCCTTGGGCTTGATATGAAATACTAAGGAGGATCTAATATGAACATATATAAAAAAATAGCTAATCGTTATCTGAAACAATCTTCACAAGTCACTTTCAAAATGACATATGAAGAAGACCTAAAGGACCACACTTTTGATAGTTTACATCAGATCGAGGCTTTTTCTGAAGGTCAAAGCGTTGGGAGTTTTGCAGGTTCTCTCAATTTAAAAGATCAAGAGGAGTTCAAGAAATATACTTGTTATCGAGACATGTGGTCGCTAGTAGCACAAAACCCTTCTTTAGTTAACTCTGAAAATAAGGTGTATGTAGTTGAAGTACATAGCAGTCTGTTAGAGGAGGATTTTCAAGGTCAAGGTTTGGGTGTTAAAGGATATTTAAGATTAGCTCAACATCTTTTTCAAAAGAAAACTAATAGGACACCTTTTTTATTTATTCCCAACTATTGCCACGGAGTAGGGAGCGTTACATCTCCCGAAGCGAAGCGGGTGTGGAAATCTCTCGCTAGGAAATACCCCTCTAAAGGAGATGTTGTTTTGGTTAATAAATAGGAGAAGAGCATGAAACCTCAAGAAAGAGTAGCAGACCTCTATCTGAAACAATCCTCACAAATCACTTTCAAAGAAACTAGCAGTTGGGATTTTGATTCCGACTCTTTAGTTTATGTTATGGAAGCTTATTCTAAAGGTGAGTCCGTTGGAGAGTTTGGTGCTACTCTCCATTTAGTAGATCAAAAGAACTTTGATTCATACACATGTCGTGAAGAAATGAGGGAGCTAGTAACACAAAACCCTTCTTTAGTTAACTCTGATAATAAGGTGTATGTAGCTGAAGTGGTAAACAGTAGGTTAGACTCTGATTTCAGAGGTAAAGGTGGAGGGGTTAAAGGGTATTTAAGATTAGCTCGGTATATTTTTGAGAAAAAAACTAATAGAACACCTTTTCTATTTATACCCAACTATTGTAATAAAAACTCCACAACTCCTGAAGCGATTCGTGTGTGGCAGTCACTCGCTAGGAAATACCCCTCTAAGTATCAGGTCGTTGTGATCAACAAGTGATCAAACAGGCTCTAAAGAGATAATCCATTTAACAAGCCCAGAACGATTATCCAATGTACCTAAACCATCACCCTCAAATATTTCTTCATGTAGCTCACGTTGAGTCATGTTATCTAAAGTTAGGGTGTTAGTATTATAGTCAAGATTTTTTAAAATAATATCTGCGAACCCATAACCTCTTCGGTTCATTTCAACGGCACGAACTTCATCGTCAGTTAAAACGTAACTGTCACCTCTCGCTGACGTTCTTTCGAGCTTTGCAACTCTTATTTCTAAGTCTCTTAGTATTTCTGAAGCTGTTCTTCTCATAGCTTTAAGGGTAGTAGCATTTCTATAGCCTAACGCTGAGTTGGCTTTGTTGAATTGGTCTTGGGAAGTAACAGGAACAACCCAAGCATCTCCTCCATGACTCTTAATGTCTCGCACATCAGACTCAGCGTCTCTTTTAGAAAGTTCTTCTGCGTACACTTCAATATGCCCTGTGTGAGGGTCTTTGAAATTAACATTGTACCAAAGTATGCGTGATGCTGTTCTCATAGTCTGACTCCCATTCTTTTTATGAAAAGCTTTTTGAATAAGAAATCTATTGAAAAAAGCTTTCTTATTGTGTTTGTTATCCCACGCTTTCCACTTGTCATATGAGGGGCTAGATTTCTTACTGGGGTCGTGACCCCAATTTTTAAGACTTATTTCCCACTTAGACATTCCTGTATCTTTAACAGGTTGACCCGGCTCCCCCCCTAACATTCTTGAATTGAATCCATTTTCTTGAGAAGCGTTGTCGAAATCTTGAGCCGACCAATCTTTCATCGGCTTTATTTTTCTTCTCTTAATCCTATGGAAAGAGTCATACCCCGATTGTATATCCCCCTCTTCTTCTGCTCTAGCTCGATTTAGAGAAGCTAAGAAACGATCATCATCTTCTGCCCAATCAAGAAGCTGTTTCTCACTCATATTTATGAGCTTCTCCCACTTCCCGTAGATCTCTTTCTTTTCTTCGTCTGTTCGTGCTTTGGCAATCTTCATTATCTAGTCTCCTATATGCTTATTGCCTACATAAGATATAAAAATACTATTTAGTCTGAGAAATACACACATTCTTCTATTATAGACAAAGGAACTTCCCAATAACGATGTGGAACTCCACACCCCCACTCGATCACAATAGCAATAGATTCTCTTATGTCTATTACAGTGCCTTTTATTTCTAAAGCACAACCCTCAAAGGAATACTTAAACTCAACTCTGCTGAACTTCTTTACTTCAAGTGGATAACGGTTGTTTCTTTTAAGTATTTCTCTATGAAGCTCTAAAGTCACGGGAACAAAGATGTCTATGTTTCCGACATCCTCTGTCTCACATTGTTCTGGACCTCGAAGGGTAGTAATCACATTAGAAAAATTACATATTCTGACTTCACCTTTTTTGTTATACAACATTAGTGAAGTCATACTGCGGAAATAAAAGACCCTCCATACTTCATACCCCTTTATAAGTACGTCTTGTCCTGCTCTGATGGACATTAGTATCTGTTCATTTTCCTTCTTCTATTATGAGGGCCACCCTCCCAATCATAGTACGGGTTGGGTATGTACTTCGGAGGAGGGGGAGGTCGCCTCGGAGTATTATTATTTCTCCCCGGAGTCACATCAAGATCCCAACGCTGACGTTGTTTTTGAATAACGTGAGGAGGCACTTCATTGACACATCTTTCAGACAATGCGGAGTCGTTCAAACCTGCATCATACAAAGAAATAATAGAGATGTTAAATGATAGTTTTGATGCTAAATCAAAATAGGGCAGACATTCCCATTTCCGAGTAAAGCAGTTAGCGACTACGACTACTTCATTTTCAGCCATTAAGTTTTCTGCTTCTTCGACACACCAACTGTGTGCTTCCTTTATAGCAGAGGGATCGAAAACATACACACCTTCTTCATCTATGAAATAATCTTCAAAACAAACTGTGTCTCGATATTCAGAATCAGCACACAAAAGACTCGCCAAAGTCTTCTTTCCACTTCCACTTAAACCTCTAATTAAAATTAAACTCCTCATCTACAATTTCCTTCATTTTTGAGGTGGTGGGATACCATACCCATCATAGCTCGATGATGATCACCCTTTTCGGTTCTCTTGCCTTCTTCTCTTCTTTTTTAAAAGTTGCTGAAGGAGGAGGCACTCTTAAGGAAGGTCGAACACCACGACCTTCTTGTTCTATTTTTTTCTCATTTACAATCAAAATGTCAAGCATCATATTCATCTCCTATCCATTTTCCTTTAAGAGTTTATCTCTGCTCTTTGTTAAATATGTTACAAAAGGTTTACACCTAAATGCAAATGGGGTGGATTTGTCTCGCTGAGACAGAGTGTGGTTTGGGTATTTCTTGGAGGGTTTTGTTGATGTTTACCCACACATTTTCTAACTCTTTTTTACGGTCTTGGCCTACAAGAAAGCCTAAAGATAAAGACCTCTGTCTCTTATTTGCATAAGAGAATTCTATTTCTATCTTGCCGTATCTCCTACCTTCCACTAAGAGTGACTCTGTAAGTAATAGAAAGGTAGGTTTAACTTCCACACTTACTTCTCTCTCAGAGAAGAAGAAGCTGTTTGTCTTCTTCTTATATTTAAAGCCAAGTTCAAGAAACATAGATTCCAATAACTCTATTGTTGTTATGTAATCAAGGTCAGAAGAAATATCGGCAAGTTCGATATCACCTTCAGATTGTGAACAGACCAAACATTCCATCTTGACCCTCCTTTTGATGGTTCATCTTCATCTGTCCCTTATATAAGAAAGAGAAATCTCCACACTTATTCAAGCTTTCTGTCCAAAGACTATACATATCCTCCCAAATACTTTCAGTACTACTTTTAGGGATATTAAGAGAACTAAGCATATCTATAAGCGGAGGCAACTCTTCTTTTCTCCATCGTAAAAAGAAGATAGACCACTCTTGTTCTAATGTGGAAAAGTTTGTTTTTTCGCATATCAGAATACCTTGTTTTTTGTTCTTCTCATCTAAATACTCCATACCCTCTATCAAGAAGACGCAAGGCTTTATTTGATTAAAGCCCACTCTTTGGAGTTCGCTCGCTATGAGCATCCTATCTTTCTTTTCAGAGAGTTTTTTAGTCCATTCTCTCTTTTTTGTTTTTTGATTAAAGTTAGACAAGATCATAAAATGCCCCCTTGTATATTATTTCTTCTGGGGCTTTTACTACCGCCCCACGATATGGAAGATAATTTAAGTTCCTCTCTTTTTCTGAGGAGACATTGGCGATATAGACTACTTTTTCTTTAATGTTTATCTTAACTATTTCGTACTCTCCTCCAATGAGATCTCTTATATCTCCCATACTATATACTTCTTGGTTAGAAACACCCTCTGTAGTTATAACTTCGACTTTCATCAGTCTTCATCCTTTATATTAAGAGTTAGACGGACAAGATCAACACGATCTTGTCCCGTACCACATGACACTTTAAAATCTCTATCTGAAATGACAGAGATCTCGATTAAATAAGAGAAATCGTGACCACACTCGGAGTCTTTGCAACCCCAATAAGCGTATTTTTCAACGGTCTCTAAAGTATTTATATGTCCGACCCACTTATTTTCTTCTTGGATAGGACAAGAGGTTTCATAATAATCTTTGCTCTCGCCACAAGAGGCTAGAAACAAAAACAATAAAATACACATTCTTCTTAAGAACAAGTTCACCCCAACTGCTTGGCTACTTTGTTTCTAACAACTTCAGTGGGTTCAATACGAACCACGTTTGAGGTTGTTACTTTTATGTGTGGTTCGATTAGCTCTCCACTAGCAGTCTTAACCTTTTTGCGATCAATCTTGACGACAACCTCCCCTAAAACAGTAGGGTCTATGCCTTGGTCTAACATCGCTTCATATATCGCTTTCTCATCGTATGTGGTTCGGTTCTGTTCATGGCAAGACACAAAGCCACGTTCCGTAACGATCTTTTCTCCAGGATTTATCTGAGCCTTCAAGTCTTTCATTCGGCTCTCTACTAAATCTTTCATTGCTTTAAGATTTAAAAGCTCTTCTACAATCGCTTCTTTGTTGGTCATCATATTAGATGCCTCCTTTTTCAGTAGATGTCTGGGTTAAAGAAAGAAGAAAAAGAAACCCCTCCAACACAGTCTCTTCCGTAAAGAGAACCCTCAAGGCTTGCAATCATATCTGTAAGTAGATTGAAATCTCTTTTTGGGTTTAAAAGGTCGCAATCTGTGGATGGGCTTACTTTCCCTTGCAGGGCTTTTGTCGTATCTAAAGGGTCGAGTCCCTTGAGATAGCAATCTGAACAAGGGTGTGTGTGTGGTTCTGTTTCTCCAAATGAAACAGAACCTGCCTGACCTCCACAAGTCTTACAGTGGTTTGGATGTTCCTCTGAAAGTTTCTCTTTCAAAGAAGAGATAGAACCTGCCATTACATCAGAAATATTAATCATTTTTTTCTCCTTCTAGTTGTTTTTTTGTCTTGAAGCTATCCTATATACTTTTTAAAAGGAGTTGGTGCCAGATTTTTTTTAATCTGCTCTGAAAGCTAAGAATCTCTCTTACGTTTTTTTGAGAGACTTAATAAAGTCTCTAGCTTCTCTTATCTTCTCTAACTGTACTTTTAGCTCGGAAGGGGAAATAATCTCTTCTATGTGAAAAGGAAAGACTTTGATCCTACGACCCCCGAAATCAGTAAGGATAAAATAGTCGCTTTTTTTCTTCCATACTACAGTAGCTTCAACACCTCCTGAAGAAACAGTCAGGTAGCCGTCTCCTGTAAGATGGAAAGTAGTATAGTGGATATGGGTGTCGGGTTCACCCACAACCTTATCTACTTCAACTAGAGTCTTAACCTTACAGCCCTTATTATAAATAGAGATGTCTTCAGGAAGAGAATGGAATCTCCAAGTCCTTAACGACAAAGGGTAAAGAGGATACAGGTGAGGTGGGGTGAATTGAGTTTCGCAGTAAGTTTCTTTTGCCATGTCACCATCATGAACTACCTCTTTGTTTGCAAATAAGTGAAAATCCATTGCTCTCCATTCTTTCTCTGTCGGGGGTATATAATATAAACGTCTAAGTCTGTGTGTTTGTGACACACTATTTATGAATTTATCTCGGTTCATATAAGGCTACAAGGTCTAGTATTTCTGAAACTATCTCTTCGATATTGTCTTTCAGATTTTTTGGCTGATACGACAAGATCTTAGAACATTCTTGAAATTCAAACTGAACAAAAAGGAAAGTGTCTTTTCGACCCTTCTTTTTAGCGGAGGCCAAAAAAGGGAGTTTGATATCACCTTCTTTAATATGGAAAGAAATAAAGTCCTCCTCTTCCTCTACTATTATGAGGAAGACACCTTCTCTATCAATATACATATTTGTTGCACCTCTAAGTCTGAGAATCAAGCCAAGATAAATCGAGACTCCAATTTTTAGAAGACCTCTCTGACCATAGCTTAAAGATAGAAACAATATAATCTTCAAGCTCTTGCTCAG
>Ga0233427_10004434_pt1 | contig 11711 bp, 12 predicted proteins | sample SI_118_April2016_5_FD_179885 | JGI IMG/M metagenome (GOLD analysis project Ga0233427, IMG submission 179885) | Seawater microbial communities from Saanich Inlet, British Columbia, Canada - SI_118_April2016_100_MG | ecosystem: Environmental > Aquatic > Marine > Inlet | place: Canada: British...
ATTTTAGAATAGGAACCAACTCTTAGCCCATCATGTCAAGATAGATTTTTCGAGTTTAATCCCTGTTAATACTATGATTCAATTCAATATCAGAAGTAATTTTTAATTAAACTGTTTAATTAATCGCCAATTCGTAGCGAATTAGTTTTTGTTTTAAAGAGAATATGGTGTTAGTGGTTTGAATCATCAATCATGTGCGAGAATTGATGGACTAACACCAATCATCATAATCCCTAAATGATTAAAAAATACTAACAACTCTAAACCTATTTTCAGTAATTAAATATCATTTTGTATTTAGACTATTTGTGTTAAAACAAGTTCCATCACACTATGAAATTAAACAAAAATTATTACAACGTGGTACATCCTATCTTTATTCAAACCCATATCCTACAACACCAATAATTTTCAAAACCTGTGGTTATGATAAACTGATTTGTATTGATGGATTGAACCATGTTTGTAAATTAAAGGAATATAGATACGGTAAGGCATTGATGATTACAAAAATTTGTGTTGTTTGTGATTTTGCTGAAATTGAAGTTTTCCCACCAAAAGAAAATCGAGTGATACAATAATGGATATGATTGTTGATACACTTCCTGTATTGGTTTATGATGAAGTTGTGAAAGTTGGATTAGTTAGAAAAGATATTGAAGATGGGGTTTTTGAAAAAACTGAAACACCAATTCAAAGCATGATGAATAATCACCAAATAGAGAGTGATGAACGTATTGAACAAATACATAATCCAGATGAACCACCAAGACAATCAGCAAATCTAGAATCACTCTATGAGTTAGTACAGATTATCACTATGGATATGCAATTTGCAATGCACCCACAATTTACAGGTAAAATAAGACAAGATAATAGAATTGAGCAAAGATTAGAAAAATATTATAAAATTTCAATAAAGAAATATGCAAAACAACTCAAAATCTACATTGATGGATTAATCAAATATGATAATTATCCTGCAAAACTTTTTGATGATTATGAAAGATTAGAGATGGTGATTCGAAATACAGATGATGAAGTCGCTGATGAATTTCTCTTAAAATTACTCACTATTGTAAGACAGATGATTCCACCTAATTTTCATCAAATCAATACTTTTGTCATTGACAGTAATGCAGTTGATCCCAACAAGGTTGAATGATAACCATGACCGACCATGAACAAGAGCATAAACAACCAAAGTCGGTTTTGTGGCACTCATCAAACCCATCTGATTTTCTAAAACAAAACATGGGAATGATTCAGGCAAATTCTCTATACAATAATGAATTTCTACAAGCAAGTGAAGTTTGGAAATTCACTAATCAGGTAATTGAATTGGTCAATCAAAATGTAATTGATTTGAGAAAGAAACCTGAATTAGAATTGAATCAAGATGCCATTTCTAAACTAGATAAAATCTACAATGGTGGGTGTTTTCTTGTTACAAACTATGTAGATGATAACAGATTCAAAATCAAATCATGGTCATTTCTATACCATTATCCAATGAATGTTTCACCTGATGATGTTCAAGAATTACCATCTATGAAATCACTAAACCCTACAAAGACTATTGATAGTAAGGATTGGGCAATTAGTATCAGGGCTTCAATTCCTTTTCGTTTTGCTTTTGCAGGGTATGATTATTCGACAATAATCCAACAAGGTAATTTTATTCAAAAGTTTTCAGATGGTATCGTTGCAAGATTTGAAGAACATGATTTGAACGCATTACATCTTACAACACATGATGTATCAAAAAAATACTTTAACACTACACTAGAAGTTTTAAAGAAATTCTGGCTACAACAATGGATAATTCTTTTTGCAAATATTCATAAGATTATTGAACATCTTGACAAAGGTTCATTCCAAACTTTTGACAAATCAGAAAAATCATTGGTGAGTAAAGATTGATGATAAACAAAAACGTTCCATATTTTGAAAAAACTCACAATGATATTATTCCATCAAACGCCCAATTTTTTGCTTTAACGGTCGGACAAAGAAATGCAGGTAAGAGTGCAACCCAAGAGAGATTACTTGAAGAATTATTTTTGAAAAAATGGTGTGTATTTGACGCTTGGAGTGCTGGTTTTGAATCACTATTTTATTGTATAAACATGGATTGTAAAAAGAAAAGAAAAGAAAGAATAGAACAAATCCAACATGAGATAAGAGTTGCACTTGCAAGAAATGAAACTGGATCAATCCCATCATTAGAAGATGAAAGTTACAAACTCAAAAACGAATTAGGCTGTGAGTGCCACCGTCGCTTTCCGATAACCATATTGATTTCAGAAGCAATCCAAATAGACCAAAAGTCACTTGACATCATCAATGGTCGGTACTATACCAAATCAGAATATGTCCGTATGATGAGGGCAAAAGGTGAGATTGTAGTTGAATATGATGATACAAATCCCCCTGAAAAACCAATTTCTCAACGTGGTAAGGAATGGATTAAGGTTGTAAAATTACCATTTCCAACTAAAACAGATGGCACAGAAATCAATCAAGAAATAATGAATCGGTTTACTGATGCAGTATTATCATGTAGAAAAGAGAAGCGTATCTTATCCTACGTGCCATCATTATTTCCAACTGATTTTGCAAGGTATAGAACTCTAGCAGTAATCATAACAAATCTGCCAAAAGTTACTGATAAGCACTTTCAACCATTGTATGAACATGAGGTTGGCAAACCTAAAGACCAATGGAATTTAGAGCAAAAGAATCATCATAGGTTCTGTATTCTGTTGAGGGAACTTGCAGAACTTAGTCCTGCAAACATGAAAACAAATGAATTTGCAAATCTAACAAAACGTTCTATTCTATCTATCATATACACTTCCAGACACAGTAGGATTTCCATTTTGGCAGATGTCCAAAAAGTTGAATCGGTTTTTAAAGAAATTCGTGCAATGACAAATTCTATAATAATAAAGCGTTCAACATCTAGTTTGTTGGGTGAAGAACTCAAAGACATTAAGAAAAGAATAGAAGCGAATCAAGAAAGAATGTTTGCTAAATTTGGTAGAAGTGATGAAGCAAAACAGTTTGTTTATTCAAAATATCCACCTTTAGAGAAATTAAACAAAAACTATGCTTATGTGCTATATGATGATGATTGGATTGAAAAATGGCAGATACCTAACACAATGCACCACAAGAAGCAAGAAGATGATAGTTTCTTCAAACTAACTGGCTTTTCTTACACAGTTGATGAAGAAATGATAAAGTCAGTTAATCAAAAGAAATCTGCAAAGGTTGATGCAATCAATGATGATGAAAAAGAATTGTTTGAGTATATCGACAAGTTACGAAATCCAAACAAGGGTAAGAGTGAGAATTGGAAAACTATCAAAGAGATGTTAATTGATCAACAAAAGAATGGCAAGTTCAAGAAGCAAGATAGTTTCAAAAACAAAGACCATAACTCAATAGGTAAATGGTTCAAACGAAATATTACCAAATTTGTGAAAAGTGACTAGAATAACCCTGACTAGATTCATTAATTGTCAGACTAACCATGTCTAGTTTGTGCCTAGTATGTATGATGTATGCCTGTCTATGAGGTCTATTATGGTGTGATTTTAGTCACAAAAGCATGGACAGTTTCGACATTTTCCTATAATGTTTTGTTTGTGTCTGTCTGTCTACTGTCCTTGTTAGACTTTGAAAAAAAATCCTGTTGTACTAATAAGAATAAATTATCAAAACCAACACATTGACACGCCATGTGACAATGTATGAGGTTGTAATTACAATAATCTGTTTAAAAATTCTTACAAGATATTAAAAGACTAACATTTTTTGTTTGCATTGTTTTAAAATTATTGAACGGTTGTTCATATGATGATCTTTGATATGAAATATTGTTTAACGTATTTTTGCGTTTTAGTCATAGTTTGTAAATCGCGTTTTACACCACGCAGTGTTTGTTTTTATATCATGGTGTTCTAACGTACGTTGCCAATGAAAGCAAAACTACAAACAAAATTACAAACTTTCATTGAGGTGCAATACGTTATCTAAGATTGTTAGACCCGAACTTACTGAATCAACATTAAACAGACTATATTCTAAAATCCCTAAACGAACTCTTAGTGTTGATGAAACTATTACTGTTCTGTTAGACCAATACGATAGTTTGATTGAGGTAGCAAAGTAAATGAACACCTCACATTATGGTAACACTTCATTAACTTCAAGTGTTCAACTGGAATCTGATAACAGTTCTGACAATATGTTATCAGATTTTTTTCTATTTTCATTAAAAAAAAATAGTTCGGTGTATTGCGTACACCAAACCAAAGTCAAACACAGCCACCCATCAAAGAGGTTGTATCTACTATGAGTTTATTTCCACAGATTATTAAAGACAAGAAATTCACGCATTGTAGCAATAATGCAACAAAATTATCATTTTTGTTGTTTTGTCCTAAATGTAGAGCAGAGAGTAAGAATCGTGTAAAAAAGTGGGATAATTGTCGTAGTTTGTATTATCATCTAATAGCAGAACATCAATTCGATAAAACACTCTCACCCTCATTACCAGACAGTATTTCATGGCTACAATCTGTATCTGATGCCATCAATCAAAGGTGGATTAAATGACTAAAACACGCCCTCAATTCAGGTCATTTAGTAAGAAGTGTTCTAACTGTTTCAAATCAGTATTCATGTATCAAATGCCTAATGGTCGTTGGGTTTGTGTTGATGATTGTTCTAGGTTACTAAGGCATTACTGTATTCGTTCTGGTGGCTTTCAATGAGTAAACTATCATGTGATCAATGTGGTACTCACTTAGTTGAGATTACTGATGTAGAGTTTGAAGTTCAAACTATTTTTGGTTCACTTGAACTAGAAATGAGTTTGTGTAAGACCTGTGTTTCTGCTATGGAATATTGTGTATCTGTATATCTTGACACACTTGATTTTCTAAACAAAAAGATGATGGGTAGGGCATTGCAATTACGAAACAAAACTAAGAGGTTGTTGAAATAATGGTTGATAATTCAAAACAAGATTTGATTAATCATACAACTTATACTGATTCTGCATTATCTGATAGATTCAGAATATTTCTAAATAGATTCAAAGAAGATGGTATTTACAAATATGTTAATCTCATTGACACTCAAATCATTCAATCTCGTATTGTTATAATTGATTATAATAATTTCACAGATGAATTAAAATCAATATTTGCAGATGAACCAAAACAAAGAAATCTCATTGCTCTTTATCGTGCAATCGGTGAAGTATTCCAAACAAGATTTCAAAGTGAACATTTAGATTATCTCAAACATGAGGATTTGATAAAGTTTAGAATACAAAATAATTCAAAGTATGATTCTGAAATCTTTTCTAATCCAAAACCGATTCATCATGCAGACTTTGATGTTGATAAAACAAAAACAGTTGATGCAGATTCAAAAGAGTTTTCAGGAAATGGACAACGTAGTTTTGATGCTTATGAAATAAAGAATCAATCACAGCATTTTGCAAAAGATTTTGTTTCTGATATTATGTTACCTGCACATAGTTTCAATGGTAAAGAATCATGTGGAAAAGGTCGTAGGATTATAGGTTGTATAGAATCTGATTTACACCCACGAAATAACGGTGGGTATATCCGAAAAATAGTAATGCATTGTAATCACAAAGGGTGTAAAATTTGTGCATCTACAACTATGGCAAGAGAAGCAAGATCAATCACTAATAGATTACTTACTTTTACTAATCTAAAGAAGAATAGGAAAATCTACCTAAAGGAAAATAGGTCTAGAATATTATCTCATAATGTCATATCAGTACCTTTTGAAGAACAATCAAAGTTTCTTACAAAAGATGGTAGAGCAGAATTAAAACTAAAACGTCTAAAGATTCTAAATGCTTACTATGATGTTGAAAAAGATAGATTGGTTTTTGATAAGAAAGCAAAAGAAAAACTAATTGCAAGTGGTAAACCAATACTACGAAATGATATTGATGGTGGTGTAATGATTGACCACCCATATCGATTTACAGATGATTTAGAATCTGCATATCTTAGTCCACACTATCATTCTATTCTGGCAGGTTGGATTGATGGAAAGTTTTGTGCAAAGGTACAAGAAAAAACAGGTTGGGTTATCTCTAACATCTCAACTTTAGATACGTGGATTGATTGTTATTCTCTATCAAAGTATCTGTTATCTCATTCTGCTGTTTACATGAAAGATGAGGATAAGAGGTCAGCAGAACATAGTGTTGTTTATTTTGGTGAATGTCAAAACACTTTCTTTAAAGTAGAATCTGTTTTGAAACATTCAGCAACAGGTAATGAACAATTAGATGTAGTATTGTTAGAGCATAAAGAATTAGAGAAGAAAATCACTCAATTGGAATATGATTCGTTTAGTGATGAATTAAAAAAATATTCTACTATCGAAACATCAGCATTGGGTAAACAGAAGATATATCATTCATACAAATTACAAAAGGTTTCATTCACTCACTCAATCATAGATGAGAAAATCAAAGATGCTACCAATGAATACTTTGAAGAATACATCAATGGTAACATTCAGAATTTATGTAAATCATTAAGACGATACATCAAGCCAATGTTAAACACCCTAGAAGATAATCCTGCTAATCCCCAAAGTGACCATGCTGAACCGAGCATGGAGTTTTTACAAATGCGGTTTGATTATGGGATTTCCCAGTATGATATAGTGCAAAGTGCCTATGTCAATATCATTTTAGATACTGATATTGATTGTATTTGTCCTGAATGTTCACTCAAAATGCAGACTTTAGCACCTGCATATCGTGAAAAGTCTGAAACCCACCATGAAAAGATAGCAGAGTTGTTAGTCGATATGCCTGATGATTTGACACTTCATATCGATAATATCGAGATTTTTGATTATCTCAAAAATGTAGGTGTTTCTGTGTTAGGTATGCCCTATTTTGATTTAGATGGAAAAGTACAGTATGACAATGGTGTTTATCAGAAACCTGATTGTTTAGATGAATTATCAGTTGAGTTGTATTGTACTGTTGTCAAATCAGTTGAGATTCAAAAAGCACAATATGAATACAAAGTCAATCATGGTAGAAGTATGAGTAAAGATGAAAGAAGTGAATTACTCATTACCGTAAAACAACAAAACAATACAAAACCGTTAGATAGTTTTCAATCAACTGTAAGAAATGTACCACAAAGAAAGGTAAGAACACATTGATTGCAATAACAAAAAAATTAGTATCGGATGATCAAACATGGAATGTAATTAGTGCAGATGTTTTTGAGAATCCTATGGTGTAAAATTCATACTAAAATCCATACATTCTTCATACTCTAAACTATACTTGTCATATTTTGTACACAGGTATTCAACTGCAATATCTGCATTATCAATACACCTAGTCAATTTATCAATTTGACCAAAAAACATTTCTTGGCAAGATTGAATTATTTTTGCTGTTCTTTCCTCTAGTTCAGATACACTAGGTTTTTCAAATTCATATTCATTTGGTTGATATGATGGCATATTTGCTTCTTTGATTTTTTGTTTAACTTCATCTGTGCCATACTTTTCTATTGCATTATCTACACAATTTTCATAATCATTAACAAGTTGTTGATTGGCTAATCCATTTTCAGCAAAAGGATTGTAATTCCAATCTAGTTTTATGGATTCACATTTGTTCAAAGCATCTAATCCCTCTTGAGCAAATTTCTTTTGCTGTTGTTCTTCTTGGTAAGGGATTGAAACAACCATCACCAAAATTATTGCTACTGCGATACTTATTGCTATTGCGATAATTATTACAGGTTTCATTTACCAACACCACATCAGAAAACAGGTTTGTGGTTTTTCTATTTTTTGAGGTTTTATTTCATCAATTAATTGAGATATATCTTTGAGGTTATTTTCTATTAATCCAACATATCTTTCATTGTCAAAGAAATCTTTTGCAGTATCATAATTTTCATATCCCATATGATTATCTCCTCCCTTAATTCTACGCTCTATTCCATCCAAATCCGATTGACTGTCTTTTAGTAGTACCCATGCTTGATTGATTTTTTCTTTACTTTCTTCAGAATGTGAAGATAATTGCTCTAAAGATTCTCTTGTAATGATTATTTCATTTTTTAAAAAATTTAATTTTTCATATGATTCCTGTTGTAATGCCATAACTTCATTTTGTAACTTCATTTTTTGAGATGAATTATATTCTGTTTCAGGTTTTGTTTTTTCCGGACAACCGTTGTTATCTTTTGAACCCTTAACATTAGGACAACTGTCGACTGAATCAGGTACGCCATCTCCCTCAGTATCTACAAAAGGGTTATCATCTGGGCAACCGTTATTTTTTAACGAGTAATCGTCTCTACACCAATCTTTCACGTCAGGGAAACCGTCACCATCAGAATCCACAGGTGGTTTACTTGGTGGACAACCATTATTTACTAATGATGGTATTGTTGGACATTTATCATTCACATTTGAAATCCCATCCCCATCAGTATCGGCAGGAGGTACTTGAAAACTTGAACATCCTCGACCATATTTGGAAGCCCCATATTCATTTGGACATAAATCCACTCTATCGGTGAATCCATCCCCATCAGTATCGCGCAAAAATTCAATCATCTTTTCAGATGTTTTAGACGTAGTATTTGTAGAAGATTTAGAAAGTTTAATCTCTTTTTTATCAAAATCAGTTCCATCAAATCTTAATGTTATCTCATATTTACCAACAGGATCATCATAATTGAAATTTAAATTATGATTAAATGAGTTCAATGTTTTGGAAACTGTTGTTGCTTCATATTCTACAAGACCATTTGGTTTTTGAATAACAATTTCCAAATATTCTCCACGTTTGTATAATTTATCAGGCACATAACCTGAAATTGTATATGTTGCAGATTTGTCTTCTGAAACATACATCATACCTTTACCTGAAACTTCAATAATTTTTTCTGGAATTACTATATCATTAAAAATTGTAGATTCTATTTTCTCTCCAAATCCTCCTGAACCATAAATTTCACGAACTTTTTGAATGTCCACTTGAGTAATTTCTCTCCATTCTTCATTGGGTTCAACAAATGCCATAATTGATGGGGTGCCTATTCCTCGGTCATACCACTTTTGAGAAATACTTCCATCATATCCTCTATAGTGACCTAATCCAAAAATATGTCCAAGTTCATGTTTAAGGGTATTAGCCATTTTTTTTGAGCGTTCTATATCATCTGAAAAACAATATGAATTCACATTAATGCCATATTCAGAATTATACACTTTTCCACAATATTCAAAAGATGAATAAACAATGTTAACAGTTCCAGATGCTGCATTTGCCCATCCCAATGAATTTGCATATTTTCCATCCTTCAAATATGGTTTGTCTACAAAGTCTATAGTTACATCACAAGCAGAATAATTCAACCGTTCCAATTTTTCTAAAGGTACTTCTACTGTTGTTATTTTCCAATTTTCATTTCCTGAATTTTGTAACATTGCACGCCAACTCTCAATCGCTTTTTTTGAATCATCATACCAGATATCCCATCTTTGTTCAGTTATTTTAGGATCATTTGGTTGAAAAACACATACTGTTGGTTGATGAAAAATATATTTTCCTAAATCGGCTTCAAAATACCCATCTGTTGCACCATATACTGTAGATGGAATTAACAAGACTAAGGCTATTGCAATAATTATTACAAATTTCATAATATTTTCATTATGATTAAAGCATGAACTTAAACTTGTTTGTTTTTACTATATGTGATTTTAAACACAATATTACCAGATTGAATCGGATTTCTTTTTTCTTTTCTTTGGAGAACCTGAACCAAAAAGAGCAGTAGTTGAACTAGATGAACCCCATAGGTTATCCGATTTCTTTTTTGTAGTGGATTTCTTTTTAGTTTTTTCCTTTGTTGTACTAGAACCTGAACCAAAAAAAGAATCAGTTAAACTTGAACCAAATATACTTGAACTTTTTTTCTTTCTTTGTTTGGGAGTTAAATCAGATTCTCGATTATTTGAAGATAAACCAAATGGTGTAGGTTCAAGACGTTCTACTACATATTTGTCACCAAGTCGTCCTCGTTTTTTCTTTTGTAATTTAGATAATTTAGAATTGCCAGTTTTAACTTCAATATGTTTTGTAGTTTTATTTCCAAACCAATCTTTTTTTTCTGCCTTGAAATCATGTCCTTTACCAGTTCGTGTTACTTTGTATCCTGAAAATTCATATTCTTCTTTTATTTTTTTTTCTCCTGCTCTACCTTGTTCTTGATTCTCTTTATTCACTTGTTTTCTACTTTTTTTAAAGACATCAAAGAAACCCATATCCAATTTAATGAAAGTATGAACTTAAGGATTATGATAATTGTGAAAACATCATTTTTTGATGGGGGTCTAGATTTTACGACTATTCATTATAGCATACCACAATTTACCCCTGATTACTGTACAAGATATGTCATTTCATAGAGAGTTTACCTTGGTTCTAGGCGTAAATTTGATAAAATGGTCTAAAGATTAATGAAGTGAATATCTTATGTTAAGATTATCTTTGAAACCAATAGTGATTATCGCAATATCAATTGTTTTACTTATTCCAATTAATGTTGCATATGGAATAGAATCATTTGTAGATACATCAAAAGATCCTCAATTATACATTGATAGATACAACAATGAAGAAAAATACAAAGAATGGTTTGATACCAATTATCCAAACACTACAATTTATGATGCAGTGGGGATTAAAGAACCAGATTTAAATAAAATTCCAGAATGGGTAAGAAATACATTCGTATGGTATGCTGAAAATAAAATTTCCGAATCTGAATTGATTAAAGAAGAAGCAAAGGACTTGAAAGAAGGCATGGATCAATGGGGAGTGTGGGACAGGAGATATTATGACTAGAAATGTTCCGTTATCGTTTTTAGAAATTGAAGTCAAAGTAGACGAGATAAAAAAATATGTTGGAAAACCAATAATATTTCACCATCTAGTAAATGATCAGTCCATTCTATCCTCAGGAATGTTAGAAGATGTAAATGAAAACCAAATTTATCTTTACAAAGTATCAGTTTTGAATGATGATGAGGGCGAATATGATTCATGGAATAATGGAAAATTGGGCGAGGGTTGCTGGACATCATGGGGCATTGATTTTACAAAAGAGGATGATCCAGAATATCCACTACTATTGACAAATATTCAATTCATGTACATTTCTAAAATAGATGCAACACTAGAGCAAATGCAAAATTCAGTTGTGAATCCTGATGAACCAATGACTAGTTTGGAAAAAATTATGTGTATTTATTGTTGGGGGACATTTCCTGAGGAAAAATTAAAGCAGCATCAAAAAATATGTGATAATTTTACTGGAACATGTCCAAAATGTTATGATGGAATTGGTGAAACAAAAAAGGAATTAGACGAGCATCTGACTTGGTGTGCTGAACCATTTAGAACATCAACAGATGTGAAAAATGATCAAAATGATCATAATAAAATAATTGAAAAGTACGGTTCGCATGAAAATTATTACAAAAAACAAGAAAATGAAAAAAAATCTTACCAAGAATCAATAAAAAAACAAGCAGATGCATGGAAAAGAATCAAAGACAAGAAAGGTTAATCAAAAATAAACAAAGATTGGAAT
>Ga0233427_10004436_pt1 | contig 11708 bp, 9 predicted proteins | sample SI_118_April2016_5_FD_179885 | JGI IMG/M metagenome (GOLD analysis project Ga0233427, IMG submission 179885) | Seawater microbial communities from Saanich Inlet, British Columbia, Canada - SI_118_April2016_100_MG | ecosystem: Environmental > Aquatic > Marine > Inlet | place: Canada: British...
ATAGATTCTCCAGTAATTGGTGTAGTATATTCTCCAGTGCTTAATACTTGTTACTGGGCTAAAAGAGACGAAGGTGCCTTCAAAGATGGAAAACAACTCCCATTAAAAATAGAGAATAAAGAAGATGTCTATAAGATCGTTGCAAGTCGATCACATATGTCCACTGAAACAAAAGACTTTATTGAGGCTATAGCTACAGACAAAGAAAAAGTAGTTGTCTCTATTGGTAGCTCATTAAAGATTTGCTTGGTTGCAGAGGGTGAGGCAAATATTTATCCAAGATTAGGGCCAACAATGGAGTGGGATACAGCTGCAGCACATGCAATTGTTAATGAGTCTGATGGTCTATTTAATAGATATATCGATAATGGTGCTCATTTATATAATAAAAAAAATTTATTAAATGATTGGTTTGTAGTTACAAGTAGGAGATAGCTCTAGTAGGAACTGAGCGCCTTTATAAGTGGTTGTAAATACGATGCGTGTTTTTTCCAAGCTTCAGAACTTCCTTGATACATCTTTTGTTTAACTTGTAGCGAACTTGCAGTTTTTACGGCACGTGGATTTTTGTGAAAGTTCAAACAGTTTTCATCCCAGTCTAATTCACAATATTGTAATAACTTTCGAGTTTCTTCTTCTTGATGAGTAGTCAAGTCTTCATAACAGATGTCGTAAATTTTACCTGGGTACAATTGGTGCCAAAAATCCATCTGTTCCAGGTACAAAACATAAAACTCAGCTAAATCATCCAGGTTATAAGAAAATCCATTTTCTTTTTTTAGGTGAAAACATTGATAATTTGACCAACATGTGGCTCTAGCATCTCTTTTCAAATGAACAATCTTTGCTTCAGGAAAGGCCGATAGAATAAATCCAATGTATTGAAAGTTCAAGGGCAATTTATCGGTAATCACGCTTTCTGGAGCATTGAGATTTGAAAGTGCATCTAAATATTCTTCACGGATAGACAAAAAGGCTTCTTCAGGAAGGCTATAAGTATTAGCTATATTCATCTTCTTATTACCAATGGTAGTTGAAGCTATGCTTGAGCCATGAGTTATGTGATTCTTTACTATTGGACCAATAAGAGTAGGTAAGGTAGTTAATTCACCAGCACCATGCACCGCATGATGACTGGAAATGATTTGCTCGACTAGAGTTGTACCGGAGCGAGGCATACCGACAATAAAAATGGGGCTTTTAGTTGATGGTTTGAAAGATAGAGATTGATCAATAACAGTTGGAAGAGCACTGAACAGTTCCTTAATAAAGGAAAAAAGATCTTTAGATTTGTCAAGAGAGTAATTTAATTCCTCTTTGCGTAACCGATTGCCTTCATGTAAGAATTTAAATAGTTCGTCTTGATTTCCTAAATTGTCATTCGCTTTAGCTAAAGCAAAGCATAATTGTATACGATCTGATTGACTTAGATTGCTATTAGAAAGAAGTGATTGCATCAGAGTAATCTGTGAATCAGTTTCTGTAAATTGCTTAAGGATACTTAAACTATGGTGTGCCTTAACATAGTTAGGTTGAATAGCTAATGCCTTCTCAAAGCTCTTAACAGCAGTATCACGTTGACCAAATTCTTTAAGAACAACACCAAGGTTATAATGTGCTACAGCGTAATCTGGTTTGATAGCTAGTGCCTTCTCGTAGCACTTAACCGCCATATCCAGTTGACCTAGTTCCCTGAGAATATTGCCGAGGTTATTATGCGCTTCAGCGTAATCTGGTTTAATAGCAAGTGCCTTCTCGTAGCTCTTAACCGCCATATCCAGTCGTCCAAGCTCTTGTAGGGTAGCACCGAGGTTGTTATGCGCTTCAGCGTAGTCCGGCTTGATAGCTAGTGCCTTCTCATAGCTTTTAACCGCCATATCCAGTCGTCCAAGCTCTTGTAGGGTAGCACCGAGGTTGTTATGCGCTTCAGCGTAGTCCGGTTTAATAGTTATCACCTTCTCATAGCTTTCTATTGCAGTTTCTAATTGCCTTAGTTCAAGTAGAATATTACCCAGATTATTATGCGCCTCAATATAGTCAGGTTTGAAGGATATTGCTTTCTCATAGGATTTAGCTGCTTCATCCATCAAACCAAGGTTTTGAAGAGTAACCCCTAGATTATTATGTGCCTCAGTATAGTCAGGTTTGAAGGCTATTGCTTTCTCATAGGATTTAGCTGCTTCATCCATCAAGCCAAGGTTTTGAAGTGTAACGCCAAGATTATTATACGCTTCAGCATATTTAGGATTAATAGTTAGTGCCTTATTAAATCTCTTAACCGCCTCATTTAGTTGTCCAATTTCTTTATAAAAAACACCACAAATATTAAAGAGTAATGGTTCATTCGGGTAGTTTTTGATTAAGACTTCAACGGCATCAAGTGCCTCTTCCACCTGACCATTAAAAAAAAGCTTAATGACGGGCTTTATTAGCTCTTGTGGAGATTCTTTATGATTCATAGTGATATACTATTATTTTCAACGATCATGTAGATATTTTAGTAGGCGCTAAGCGCCTTAATTAGTGGTTTTAGATACGCCTCGTGTTTTTTCCAGGCTTCAGAACTTCCTTGATACATTTTCTCTCTAACTTGTATTGAGCTAGCTGTTTGTACAGCTCGTTTATTTTGGTGAAAGCTCAAACAGTTTTCATCCCAGTCTAATTCACAATATTGTAATAACTTGTCTGTTTCTTTTTCTTGATTAATAGTTAAATCTTCATAACACATGTCGTAAATTTTACCTGGGAATAATTGATGCCAAAAATCCATAAGGTCAGTATATAAGCCATAAAATCCAGTAAGATCGTCTATGTTATAAGAGTATCCAATACTCGTATTATTGAAATTTGTTTTATAAATTGACCAACATGTAGCTCTGGCATCTCTTTTCAGATGAACAATCTTTGCATCAGGAAAGGCCGTTAGAATAAAACCAATATATAAAAAGTTCATAGGGAATTTATCTGTAATCACATTTTCTGGAACATTGAGATTTGAAAGTACATCTAGATATTGCTTACGGATAGATAAAAAGGCCTTTTCAGGAAGCTTATTCATACCTTGATTAACGTAGTCTTTGGCTATTGGTGCAATAATGTCCGGTAGATTAGATAGTTCGCCTGCACCATGAACTGCATGATGGCTTGACATTATTTGCTCGACAAGCGTTGAGCCAGAGCGGGGCATACCGAGAATGAAAATAGGTTTAAAAGTTGATGGTTCTGATGATAAAGATTTTTCAATATCTGAAAACGCTGAGCTAAACATTTCTTTTACACTCGAAAATAGAGTTTTAGAACGATCAAGAGAGTAATTTAACTTCTGTTTATTTAAGCTGTTAGCCTCGTTCAAATACTTAAATAATTCATCTTGGTTATCTAGATTTTCATTTACTTTCGCTAAAGCAAAGCATAAGTTTATCCGATTTGTCTGACTAAGTTTACTATCAGAGAGAAGAGATTTCATTCTAGTAATCTGTGGGTCGTTAAATGTATATTTATTTAAGTAGCTTAAATTATAATAAACATCTGAATAATCTGGATTACTTGCTAGTGCTTTCTCATAATGATTAATCGAATCATTTATCTGCCCTATTTGTTGGTAAGCAATACCAAGGTTATTATGCGCTTCAGCATAGTCAGGTTTAACAGCTATTACCTTCTTATAGCTTTTGATTGCAGTTTCTAATTGTCCTAGTTCATGTAAAGTATTACCAAGATTGTAATGAGCCTGAGTGTAAGTTGGTTGAATATCTATTGCTTTCTCAAAGCTCTTAATAGCCTGATCGAACTTAGCCTGTTGGCGTTCAACAACACCAAGATTATTATGAGCTTCTGCATAGTTTGGGCTGAAAGCGACTGCCCATTCAAAATGATCAACTGCAGAATCTAGTGAGCCAAGATCAAACAAGATATTACCGAGATTGTTATGTGCAAGAGGATATTCATGTTTAATAGCTAGTGCTTTTTCGTAACTCTTTAAAGCAGTATCTATTTGTCCAACTTCTTGGAGTGTTACACCAAGATTATAATAAGCCTCAGCGTAGTCTGGTTTTATAGTTATTGCCTTTTCATAGTCCTTGATAGAGGCGTCCATTTGACGATTCGCTTTATAACAGGAAGCTCGAATATTATAGAGTATTGGTGAATTAGGAAAGTCTTTGACTAGAGCTTCGATGTCAACAAGCGCCTCTTGAATCTGATTATTAGAATAAAGCGCAACAATAGATTGAATATTTGCTTGTGGAGGTTCTTGATTGTCCTTAATATTTTTTAAAGCTATCAATCCTAGTTTTGCTTCTTGATTTTGAGGGGATTCCTTAAGAATCATAGAGTAAAGTTTTTTTGCTTCTTCAACACTACCTTTCTTAATTAATTTTTTTGACCGAGTTAAAAGTCGTTGAATTTTTATTGACATATAAAATTATTATTGATAGCTAAAGTAAATATCATTTGATTAATTTAAAAAATGTTTTAAACATTTTACATATTATCTCAAATCTATATCTCTATTTAATTGGCATTCTGGAGCCACTTTTAAATTTATTAAAGACTTTGTTGAAATAGTAAATTTGAGTTTATAAACTATGAACATTAAAAAGTTTGATTAAGTTATCATTTAAAATGTTTATATGGAAACACTGACTATTATTATTCCAGAGCGAATGACAGGCGATAGATTGGATGTCGCCCTGTCAGAAATGTTACCTGACTATTCACGTTCAAAAATTACTGCCTGGATTAAATCAGGCGATGCTTTAATTAATAATAAAGCTTTCAAGCCAAAGGACAAGGTAAATGGCTCTCAAGTGGTCATGCTATCTCTTAATAAAAAACAAAAAAATGACTGGTCAGCGGAGAATATCGCTCTTAATATCGTGTTTGAAGATGAAGATATAATAATAATTAATAAGTCTTTTGGATTAGTAACGCATCCAGGAGCTGGAAACTGGAATGGCACTTTAGCAAATGCTCTGCTCTATTATGATCCAGAACTATCTAAACTGGACAGAGCTGGAATTGTTCATCGATTAGATAAAAATACATCAGGATTGATGGTCATTGCAAGAAATGAGAAGTCTCAAAAATATTTAGTTGAGCAGCTACAATCACACTCAGTAGTAAGAGAGTACTCTGCTATTGTTTATGGTCATATGATTTCTGGAGGGTCGGTTAATGATCCTATAGGTCGAGACCCTAAAGATAGAATTAAGCAGGCTGTTTCAAGTAATGGCAAGGATGCGACTACCCACTACCGAGTAATCGACCGATTTAAAAACCATACACATGTTAAAGCTATCTTGGAAACCGGCCGTACCCATCAAATTCGAGTTCACTTATCTCACATTGGTTACCCTTTGTTGGGTGATCCAATGTATGGCGGACGTGTTCGATTTCCAAAGAAAGCGAGCGAAATCTTAAAGGAGTCACTATTAGGATTTAAAAGACAGGCGCTTCACTCTAAAAAACTAACTTTAAATCATCCATCTACCGGCGAACTAATGTCCTGGAAGGCACCATTGCCAGATGATATGCTTGAGTTATTGGAAATTTTGAATGAATTTGATCCTTGCTAGTTATGTTTAATTAGAATTAATACGATGATATTTCCATCTAACGTCAAGTTATTATCAACCCCAAGACTAATTGAGGGTGGTAGTAGTCAAGGTAATTTTAGAAATTTCAATTTGGCACTCCATGTAAAGGATAAGCAAAGTTCTGTAATGGCTAATCGAGAGTTACTTAATAAGTATTACGATTTACCATCTGACCCTAAATGGATTAAACAAACTCATTCAAATATCTGTATTGATGCTGGCTCTATATTTTCATTAATTAGAGCCGATGCAAGCTATAGCAGCAAGCCTGGGGTAGTATGTGGAATTCTTACTGCTGACTGTTTGCCGGTATTTATAACTAATATTCAGGGAACAATTGTTGGTGTAGCACATGCTGGATGGAGAGGTATAGTTGGAGGTGTGATTGAGTCATTACTCGAATCAATTAACTGTAAAGGAGATGATTTATTAGTTCATTTAGGACCTGCCATCTCAAAATCATCTTACGAGGTAGGGGAAGAGGTTAAAACTCAATACTTTTCAAAAAATGAGAACTTTGAGCGTTCCTTTATAAAAGACAATGGGAGTTATTATCTTGATATTTATGATGCCGCAAAAGTGGTACTCGAAGACTTTGGAGTTAAATCTATAAGTGGTGGCGATAGCTGCACCTATAATGACTCAGAAAACTTCTTTTCGTATCGAAGAGATGGGATTAATTCTGGAAGGATGGCGCACCTTATCTGGCTAGAGTAAGGAGTTAACTTCTTAAGGCTAGTGAGTGCTACCTTTCTCTTTTCCTTTCATACTAAAAACCATTTCTTTACTATCCTTATCAAGTGCATAATAATGCAGCGACTTTTGTTTTCGCTGCTTTTGCTGTACGATACAGCCGCGAAACTCAAAATCACTAGTAAGCTCTATATCGGCATAGGATGAATTCAGGCAGCGCATTAATTGCTTGTTATTTTGTTTAATGTATTGACGGAAATAAAGCTCATCGTTGTAATCAATTATGACAAAAGCTTGATGATGTATAAGCATTGCAGGGTCGACAATAATTATGCAATTCTCACTGAACTCAGGCGACATCATGTCTCCAATATTTTGAAGAGCATACGGCTCCGAGTTTGTGGAGCAGGTACTTTCAAATAAGGCTTTAGGGTTATCTACCTCTGACATTTTGAACAGTAGTAAGTGGCTCGTTGATTTTGTATAATTCGTTTGATTGTACCATCGCATCTATTGCAAGGCATATTATTGCGACCATACACAGATAAAACTTGAGCGAAATAACCTGGTTCGCCATCGACATTAGAAAAATCATTTAAGGTAGTACCTCCATTATTAATTGCATCAGTTAATATTTTTTTTATACATTGAGTGAGAGCTTGATAGCGATTTATTGAGATTTTTCCTGCTTTTCGTTGAGGAGATATTCCAGCAAGAAAAAGACTTTCAGATGCATAAATGTTGCCAACACCGACAACAATATTGCTGTCCATGATAAAAGCTTTAATGCTCTTTTTCTTACCTCTTGATGCTTTGTAAAGCGAACTGTCATTAAATTCATAACTTAATGGCTCTGGACCTAGATTTTTTAGAAGGTTAAGTTGCTTGTTATTTCTTTGCCAAAGAATTGAACCAAATCGACGAGGATCATGAAAACGCATACTCATAGAATTGTCTAGTTTTAACTCAAAGTGATGATGTTTTTTTAATGGCTCACTAGTTTGCACGACACTAATAGAGCCAGACATTCCAAGGTGCATTACTAGTTGACCACCTTTGAAATCGATAAGTAAATATTTTGCACGCCTCGATATTTTATTGATGGTTTTGTTTTGTAAAGTGTCACTTAGATGAGAAGGTATCTTCCATCGAAGCCGATTTTGATAGATATGAACAGATGTGATTTGTCTATTAACTATAAGAGGTTCAAGGCCTCGTCTGGTTGTTTCAACTTCTGGAAGTTCAGGCACAATCTTTTTGGTTGAGCCGAAATTTCTAGTTTCCAAGCATGGCTTTTTTCAAATTTTTCTGAATTGGATTATTGGAAATCCAAATTCCAAAAAAAGCCTTTTTGAAATCAATCCCAGGAATAGTGTCTATGTATTCAGAATTTTTCACTACATTTGTTCCTGCATCTGGCAGATATATAAATTCATAAAAATCGCCAGTACTAACATCACTATTAAAGGTAGAAGTAAGTTGATCTATCTCTTTCATAATAGGTCCAGTATTATTATCAGTTGATTTTTCTAGCCCTTCTTTTAATGCTTTTTTCATAGCATCTACCGTGACTAAAGATGACAACACATCTATGCGAATAGCCATTGCTGAATCCGTGTTCATTATCTCTTCAGCATTAGAATTAGCAGTCTCTAGGTAAAGGCTATTTTCATAAACTTTCATGAACATCTTTACACGAGGTCCATGTCCGTTAAGCATTAATTTTGCTCCTTGGTATTCCATAGAGTTAGGAATTTCAATTGCGTATATTGGGGTTACTGACAAGGTAGACAATAAAAATAATAATGGTATAAGTTTTTTTATATCAATAATCATGATTTTTACTTAATTTATTAAAAGTTTGAGTATAACTGAAGTTTATCTTAAATGAAAAAAATCGAAAAACTTTCGAAAAAGGATAGCATCTTAGCAAACTATCTATAACAATAACTTTATAACTATGAAAAATATGAAACCATTAGCTTCTATCAAAGGAGCCATTAATATAGTATGTTTTCTTGCAGGTCTTACTTAGGATTATCGGTGAGCACACATTAACACTGCAGGAAAGACATGGATTAGTGTGTCTAAAAAAAGCAACTGTGAAGATGCGTGACACTTCTAAGAAAGTACATTATGAATTTTTAGGATATATTGGCCAGTGATTTGAAAAAGATGTAAACAATTCTTCTATGCTTCAAGTTTATTTATAGCAATTTTTTTTCTTTAAGAAGTTTAAGCATCATAGGATTTAAGCATTTAGATTCTAAAGAATTATTCCTTTCCAATACTTTTTTAACATAATTTGCTGACCTTTCAAATTCCTCATTATTGAAGTAGTGAACTGCAATATTGTTCTCAACATCACAAGAGTAGGAATGGTATTGATTATATTTTTTATAGAGCATTGGAGCGTACTTAGATAGCTCTTTTGATTCTAGAGTAAAAAACAATAAATGAAGGTAGGTGTTTTTATCAATTGACAATAAATATTCTGGCTTAGAGAGAAGTTCATTATAAGTTTTGAGAAATTTATCTTCATTTTTTTCCAATGAATATACAAAAAGTTTAATAATATAGTTTCCATAGAGTCCTTGTGGTTCAATTTTTTCTAACTTTTTGGCATATTGTAATGCTTCTTTATTTTGACCCATTTTATGTAGACCATATCCAGTTCGAAAAAGTGAGATTATATGGTTAGGCCAATAATTAAGTATGTGTTTGTCTATTGAAGCTGATTGTTTATAATCATTCTGTATAAATGCTAATCCACTAGTCCTGCTAAGTAAATTTGGTAAATCGCTATGATAAACTGGAGTAACTAAAAATGAAAGGTCATCATATTTTTTTTCAAAATTAGTTTCATTTAGTTGATCATAAGCTCTTATCCAGCTTAAATATATGGCTGAAATTATTAAGCAAATTATTAGCCAAAATAGAAAAAAAAGTTTTTTATATTTTGGTTCAATCAATATAGAAAAAGATTTATTTGAAATACCAATTTGATCATATTCTTTAACTACTAATCCCAAAAATAAACCAAACAAAGCAAGTGGCATTGCCATTTGATAGGGAAAGCTAAATTGCATATTGATAAATGAACCAGTAAGTGCAACAAATAAATAATAAAAAAACCAACTAATTTCAGTTTTACTGTTTATATATATTTTGTAAATACTTACTATTAATGAAGTTGTTAATGCAAAAAAAAGTAATAGTCCAACTATTCCTAATTCAACTCCAAGTTCTAATATATCATTATGTGAACGTTGGACTCCTTTAACAACTAGAGAGTTGTAACCCTCATTACCAACATTATGAGAAAAACTACCCAAACCAGATCCTATAATAGAATTTTCCTTAATCATTTCAATTGATGATTTCCAGATTTGATAACGCGGGGAATTGCTATCGAACACATTACTTTCAATTGACGCAATAGTGCCAGTTGCATTAATTGATAAATTAGAATTATTTGCAGGCATATTCATCATTATTAGAGTAAATATTAATCCAACAATACATGCATTACGCTTATTCTTATTCCAAATTTTTGATGAACGTATTTTGCCAATATTTAAAAATATAAACCCAGAAATTAGAATTACTTCAATAAATATGCTTAACCAGGCAGCTCGAGTGGTTGTGTAGAAAATATAGATAAATATTAAAGAAGTTAATAAAGCAATAATCCAAGGAGATTTAGTACTATTGAGTTTAGATAGCAATAAATAAAAAGAGAATGGAAATATTAATACTAATGGCTGAACCGCCATATTGCTATTGCCAAAAGTTGACGTAGCAAAGATACCTTCAATTAAAGAAACATAGAATAAATATTGTAGAATACCAATTGAGGCAATAATACTTCCAGTAAATAAAAGTAACCAAGATATTTTTATTAAATTCTCTTTGTTGTTTGATAGATTTAGTCCGACCCTAAAACAAAAAACTACACTTAACCAAAGTAGTAGTTTTGTGATATAAAAATCTATATTTACAGCCCAAAAGAAACTCAAGGTTCCAAATATGAACAAAAGTAAAGAAGTTAATCTTAAGTGACTTATTTTGTAGAATTTAGTTAAAGAGGCTGAATTATAGTAAAGTGTTATTAAAAATAATAGTGCTGATCCAATTCCTACGAAATAAGACTTTACAAAAGAATGGTTTGCAATCGAAAGATTAAACCAAGGAGAAGCAACTGCAAGAATGACTAGAAAAATACCCACTAAATAAACATTTAGATTTGTTTGTTTATCTTGATTTGGATAATTTTTCGTAAGCATTATAATTGATTCATTATAGTTAAGATTATTGGTCTAGCTAAATAAACGTAATTTACTTAAAAAACAAGCCTACCAGAGGCTTTCAGTTAGTCCTTAACCTTGATTTTTGATGTTTATTATGAGTATAACTGAAGTTTATGTTGAATCACATAAAATGAGAAACATTACTAAAAAAAAGATAACACTCTAGCTAACTATCTATAATGAGAGCTTTATAACTAAAAATAAAAATATTATGAACCCATTAACTTCTATTAAAGGAACCATTACACTTGGTTTTGTCTTAGCATTGGTTGCAGCTCTTGTTTTGCCATCAGTAGGTAGATTTAACATACCTGAGTTAACAGTTTGGCTCCATGTCATTTCTGGTGTTACTTGGGTTGGTCTTTTATATTACTTTAATTTTGTTCAGGTACCTGCAATGGGAGAGGCTTTAGCCGATGAAGGTGGGCCAGGTCCTGCGGCAATTGGAAAATATATTGCTCCAAAAGCTCTACTATGGTTCCGTATGTCAGCGGCTGCAACTTGGATAACTGGAGCCTATGCTCTTGAGAATGTTGGTGGATTTATTAATGGCTTTACTTTTGCACCAGGCATGGAAATGATCGGTTTAGGCGCCTGGTTGGGGACCATCATGTTGTTTAATGTCTGGGTTATTATTTGGCCAAACCAACAAAAAATCCTTGGTATGAAAGAGGCTAGTACTGAAGAAATAACAAAAGCAAAGTTTAGTGCAGCCATGGCATCGCGCACCAATGTGGTGCTATCTGTTCCGATGTTGTTATGTATGACAGGCTTTGCACATGGTAATTTGTTTTAATAAGGTAAATTAATAAGATAATAAAAAAACTGGGCTGAGCCCAGTTTTTTAATGCCTATTAGAATCATAATAAGAGAAAAAAACAACAATATTGTAAAAAAAGAACAAATTAGATAAAAGAAGGAGCTAAACAGGTTAATTTATATAAAAAATACCACTAACTTTGTTATTTATGTGGCATATTAAAAATCTTTTCACATAAGGCTTTAAGAGATTTATTAGTAGTTATTGTTGAAAAAATACAACTATTTGTATTATTTTTCCGAAAAACTGTTGACATAAGCACAAAAGGTGATTATTATTACACTATTG
>Ga0233427_10004439_pt1 | contig 11706 bp, 7 predicted proteins | sample SI_118_April2016_5_FD_179885 | JGI IMG/M metagenome (GOLD analysis project Ga0233427, IMG submission 179885) | Seawater microbial communities from Saanich Inlet, British Columbia, Canada - SI_118_April2016_100_MG | ecosystem: Environmental > Aquatic > Marine > Inlet | place: Canada: British...
TCGCAACCTTCCTGGGCTGGTCCGACCGGCAGGCCTTCACACGCGACATGATCGCGGTGTTCCAGCGCGTCGAGACCCATTATGCCGCGCTGTTCGAGGATGCCGCGCCGCTGTCGGGCGACAGCGAAGGTGCCGCCGGCAACCTCGTCTTCACCGGACACGAAGATGATCCCGGCACACTGGAAACGCTGACGAACCTGGGATTCACCGATGGCGTTGCCATCGCGACCGTGATCCGCGGGTGGCATCACGGTCGCGTCCGGGCGATGCGAAGCGCCCGTGCACGCGAGATTCTGACCGAACTGACACCACGCCTGCTTGGGTCCTTTGCCGCGACGACCAACCCTGACGCCGCACTGATGCGTTTTCACGAGTTCCTCGATCGCCTCCCGGCCGGCGTTCAGCTCTTTGCCTTGTTCCAGAGCGAGGATGGCCTGCTCGACCTCGTCGCCGAGATCATGGGCACGGCGCCGCGCCTTGCCGAACACCTGGCACGCACACCGACGCTGCTTGATTATGTTCTAAGCCGCGACTTCTTCCACGAGTTGCCACACACCTCCGATCTCGAGGCCAATCTCGCGGCCGTGCTCGACCGCACCGAACACGAGGAAGAACTGCTCGATCAGGTCAGGCGCTGGACCCATGATCGCGAATTTCAACTTGGCGTGCAGCTCCTGCGCGGCCTGATCACCGCCGACAGTGTCAGCCATGCCCTGACCGACCTCACCGATGCGGTGTTGCGGCAGTTGCTGCCCCGCGTCGAGGACAACTTTGCCCAGCAGCACGGCCGCATTGCCGGCGGTGGCATGGCGGTCGTCGCCTTTGGTAAATACGGTGCGCGCGAACTCAATTTCGGGTCCGATCTCGACATCGTGTTTGTCTATGATCACGACGCCGATGCCGAAGTTTCCGATGGGCGCCGCCCCCTGCCCGTCAGTCAGTATTTCATTCGCCTGTCGCAGCGCATCATGACGGCGCTGACCTCGATGACCAACGCCGGGCTTCTGTTCGAGATCGACATGCGCCTGCGCCCCTCCGGCAATGCCGGTCTGCTGGCTTGCGATGTCGAGGGTTTCATCCGCTACCAGAATGACGAGGCCTGGCTCTGGGAACATCTTGCCCTGACCCGTGCCCGTGTCGTTCATGGCTCTGTGAGCGTGAAGACCAGGCTGGATCAGGCCAACCGGGAGGTTCTGACACGCCGTCGTGACCCGATGGAGCTCGCGGATGCGGTTGCAGATATGCGCGCACGTATCGCGCGCGAGCACCCGCCGTTTGACCGGTTTGATGTGAAATACGCGACAGGCGGCCTGATCGATCTCGACTTCGTCGCCCAGTACCTGCAATTGCGTCATGCCGCAGACGATCCCGATGTTCTGCACAGACGCTCTGAAGACGCGCTTTCCAATCTGGCCGAGGACGGCCTGATCGATCAGGACGAAGCGCGCATGTTGATCGGTGCGGGTCGCATGATGAAGGATGTCCAGACCGCCGTGCGGCTTGCCATCGCGCGTCCGACGGCAGAAGACGACTTGCCCAATGCCCTGCGCGACCTTCTCGTGCGCATCACGGGCGCGACCGATTTCGAGATGTTGCGCCAGAGACTCGACACCATGCAGGCAGTCGTTAAAAACGCCTTCGACACCATCATCGTGACCCAGACCAGCGACTACAGGGAAGAGACCTCATGAGCGCAATCGAGAGCGGAGACACGGCACCTGATTTCGAAGCCCCGACAGACGGCGGTGGCTCCCTGAAGCTCTCGTCGCTCGCCGGCAAGAACGTCATTCTCTACTTCTACCCCAAGGACGACACACCGGGCTGCACCAAGGAGGCCTGCGGATTTCGCGATACCATGGCAGACCTCGCCAAGGCCGGCACGGTCGTGCTGGGAGTCTCCAAGGACAGCATAAAGCGCCATGACAACTTCAAGGCCAAGTACGACCTGAACTTCCAGCTCGTATCGGATGAGGACGGGGCGATCTGCGAGGCCTATGGCGTCTGGGTCGAAAAAATGAACTATGGCCGGACCTACATGGGCATCGAACGCGCAACATTCCTGATCGACGGCAAGGGTGTGGTGCGCGAGGTCTGGCGCAAGGTCAGGGTCAAGGGCCATGTCGAGGCGGTGACACAGGCTGCGACCAACCTGGCGTGAAGGAAGGCCTAACCCTCGCTACTCTCGCTGACACGGTCCTGCAGCAAGCCGCCCCCCTGGACAAGGCTGCCGCATCGCGCAGTGCTGCCGCACGATGGCGCCACGACAGGCCCGCACTTGTGCACGGCCCCGTGGCAGACCGTCCCGCCCGTCCTGATCATCCCGAACTGAAACCGCCTTCCGCCATGCCGAGAAGGCGGGCGCTTGGTTCGCAGCGGGGCCGCATCGCCTTGCTGCATGCCCTGGCCCATATCGAATTCAATGCCATCGACCTTGCCTGGGACATCGCTGCACGGTTCCCCGGCCAGCCGGTCGCTTTTTATGACGACTGGATTTCAGTAGGTGACGATGAAGCCCATCACTTTTTGTTGTTACGCGACCGTCTGGTCACTTTGGGCTCCGATTACGGCGCCCTGCCGGCACACGATTCGCTTTGGCAGGCTTCACAGGAAACCAGCGACGATCTTCTGGCGCGCCTCGCGATCGTTCCCCTGGTGCTGGAAGCACGTGGTCTCGATGTCACCCCGGCGATGATCGAGCGGCTGCGCGGCGTCGGTGACGAGGAGAGTGCGGCAATCCTGGAGATCATCTATCGCGACGAAGTCGGCCACGTTGCAGCAGGCAGTCGCTGGTTCCGCCATGTCTGTCAGGAACGCTCGGTCGATCCCGAGAGCACTTGGAAAGTTCTTGTCCGCGAGCGCTTCAGGGGATCATTGAAACCGCCGTTCAACAACACTGCCCGCGAACAGGCCGACCTGCACCGATCCTACTACGCGGATTGGAAAAACCACACGATCCGGTAGGCACAACGCCGCGCGCCGGCAAGCAGGTGGTCAGTCCGCTCGACCTCGACATCCTTGCCCAGAACATCACGAAAAACCTCTAGTTCAGAACGGCACAATCCCTGGCAGAACTGTGCTGCAGCACGGACAGGGCAATGGTTTTCGACCAACAGATAGGCACCATCGTCTTCGCGCTGCCACTCGGCCATGTAACCTTCGGCACTGCGTTGCTCAGCCAGTGCGGTAAGGCGCTTTTCAATCGAATGGCGGCGATCGACACAGTCACGATAGAGCTTGGTCTGTTCGCGGGTGCGCGCATCAATCAGCTTGTCCATTCCCTTGGTGCCAAACACATGCCGGACGCTTTCCAGCAACGAGACCGTGAGGTCGGCGTGGCTGTCAGGGAAACGGTCGTTGCCTCGCGAAGTGAGTGACCAGTGCCGCGCAGGCCTGCCCACGCCCGAATGCTCGTCGTGATGCGCGACCAGACCGTCATCGGCCAGTCGCTTAAGATGTTGACGCACACCCATCGCCGTGATGCCGAGTGCATCAGCCAGGGACTGCGCGGTCAGCGGTCCCTTGGTCTTAAGCAGATACAGGATGTGCTCCTGCGAATCGCGGCGTTCGGTTGGCATCGTCGAATTTTGACCCTCGCTTGCAATGTGATCAAGTCGCAGGTTCATCACGACGTGCTGCGAGCAACGAAATGAAAGAGATCACGGCAGCGCCTGTCAGCAAATAGGCAGGCGACAATCCGCCGACCTGCTGTTCGATCAGGTAGGCCGCAGCAGCGGGGGCTGCACCGCCAAAGACCGCCAGACCAATATTGTAGGTGACGGAAAATGCGCTCATGCGCAAATCTTTCGGAAACAGGAACGCCATCCGCGTCGCAAAACAGGACTGGAACGGCGCGATGATCATCACCATGCCGAACTGTCCAAGAAACTCCATGATGTGATGCTGGTGATCCATCAACGTGAACAAGGGTATGGATGCCACGATCCCCACCAGCGACGAACCGACCAACACCTTCTGAATGCCGATTTTTCCGCTGAGCCAGCCCCATACCGGGATCATCACGACAAGGATCATCATGTTGATCGTGTTCATTTCGAACGCGAATGCTTCTGTTTCACCGACAACGCCGGTGAGGTAAGTCGTGATGTAGACGAACATCAGATAGAAGCCGGTGGCAGTGAATGCGGTAATGCCTACGGCGCACAACATGTCGCGGGGATGTTCACGAAGAGCATCAAACAACGGGATCGGACTGCGGCCCTCTGCTGCGGCCGGCGGTTTCTCGTGCTCCAGACCACGGCGCAACATAAAGCCGCAGATCGCAATCACCACGCCGGCCAGGAAAGGAAGGCGCCAGCCCCAGGCAGCAACCTGATCAGCATCGAGCACCGATACGACCAGGGTGCCGACCGCCGAACCCAACAACACGCCGGCGACTGCGCCCGAGAACGACCAGCTTCCGGCAAGGCCACGAGTCTTTTTGTCCGACATCTCCTCGAGCATGAAGGTAACGGAGCCCGTCAGCTCGCCACCGACCGAAGCGCCCTGCGCCAGTCTTAGGAGAATCAGAATGATCGGCGCAAACACGCCAAGCGTGTCGTAGGTCGGCATGACACCGATCAGGAACGTCGGTATCGCCATCATCAGGATCGAGATCATCAGGACACGACGGCGGCCGATGACATCGCCCAGGTGACCGAAGATCAGCGCTCCGACCGGACGCGCCAGGAAACCGACCGCAAACACGCCAAACGAGAGCACAACCGATACGGCCGGGTCGTCAGTGGGAAAGAAATGTTTGCCGATCGTTACGGCAAAAAAGCCATAGACCGCGAAGTCGTACCACTCGAGTACGTTGCCAATAACACCGGCAAGCGCCGTGCGGCGCGCATGTGAATGTGCAGTCATGCTGCCTCCCCATTCCCTAGCCGACCCACAAGATGGGATCCCAGCCACGACGCCCCCGTCAACGACTAACGGTCATCGCATGAACGATGCGGCACGATAAAGCAAGGCTGGGACGGCGCGCAAGACTATCCTCGTGACACCGGTCACGAAGCCTCGGCCTGATCTTCATCACCGCCAATTCTGTGGGCCAGTGCCGCACTGATGAAAGCATCGATATCGCCATCGAGCACGGCATCGGTGTTGCTGGTCTCGAACTCGGTACGCAGGTCTTTGACCATCCGATAGGGTTGCAGAACATAAGACCGGATCTGGTGCCCCCAACCGATGTCGCTCTTTTCGGCGTTCTCTGCCTGGGCCTGTTCCTCGCGCATGCGCAACTCGCGTTCATAGAGACGCGATTTCAGCATGGTCAGCGCCTCGGCACGGTTGCGGTGCTGCGAGCGGCTGTTCTGACACTGCACGGCGATGCCGGTGGGAATATGTGTCATGCGGATCGCGCTGTCGGTCTTGTTGACGTGCTGACCGCCCGCACCCGACGCACGATAGGTATCAACCCGGATGTCCTTGTCCTCGAGTTCGACATCCATGCTGTCATCGACAACCGGAGAAACCCCGACGCTGGCAAAGCTGGTATGCCGCCGCGCCTGCGAATCATACGGTGATATCCGGACGAGGCGATGGACGCCGGTCTCGGTCTTGCTCCAGCCATAGGCATTGAGCCCGCTGATTTTGACCGTGGCCGATTTGATCCCGGCCTCTTCGCCCGGACTCTCTTCCATTTCCTCGACCTTGTAGCCGCGCCTGTCAGCCCAGCGCGTGTACATGCGAAGGAGCATCTGGGCCCAATCCTGGCTCTCCGTGCCACCGGCGCCGGCGTGGACCTCCAGAAAACAGTCGTTACTGTCAGCCTCTCCCGAAAGCAGGCTTTCGATCCTCATCTTCTCGACCAGGGTCGCAAGTTTCTGCAGCGTAGCAACCGCGTCGTCGACCAGCTCATCCTCGCCTTCAAGTTCTGCGAGTTCGGCCAGTTCAATGCTGTCGGAAAGTTCCGTCTCGAGCTTGCGCACACCTTCGATCGCAGACGTGAGCTGCGTACGTTCGCGCATCAGGGTCTGTGCTTTTTCGGGCCGGTTCCAGAGATCGGGGTCCTGTGCGAGGTGCTCGACCTCGTCGAGCCTTATGACTGCGTTATCCCAGTCAAAGATGCCTCCGGACAAGGAGGAGACCAGCTTCGATCGTATCTTTGAGGTCGGCCATCTCTGAACGCATCAACAACTCCATGTCTGAGGGCGCCAGAAACTGGCCGCAGCAGCGTCCGGCGTCAACCTTCAGCGAAAATTAGAGCAGGAATCACAACTCTGGAGGTCAGTATACTTCGGAGATCGAAACGTCCGAACCATCGATCACATCATCGGCCGAGATCACGTAGCTGTCGGCGGTTTCGGTCGGTTCGGTTCCCGGGCGGAAAGCTTCGGTGATGATCCGTTCGGTCACCGCACCCGGCAGCAGGCCTCGATCACCATCGATCCTGACCAGGCGAATGTCAGGCGGAATTCGGAACGGAATGATCGGCTCGTGTTCCAGCGCTTCGGTTATGAAGGCCTTCCAGACCGGGATGGCAACCGAAGAACCGGTTTCACGTTTGCCCAGGGTCTCGGGTTGATCGAACCCGACGTAAACGCCAACCGCCAGATCGGGCGAGAACCCCATGAACCAGGCGTCGCGGTTATCATTGGTCGTGCCTGTCTTGCCCGCCAGGGGCCGGGCCAGTTCGCGCAGGCGCACCCCGGTGCCCCGCTGCACGACACCTTCCATAATGTGAACAATCTGATAGGCGGTCTGGGGCTCGACGACCTGTTCGCGCAGATCCGGCAGCAGCGGAACCTCCATCGCATCGTTCCAGGCATCGCTGTCGCAGGCGTCACAGAGGCGTTCGTCGCGACGCCAGATAGTCATGCCGTCACGGTCCTGAATGCGTTCAATCAGGGCCGGCTCAATCCGTTTTCCGCCGTTCACGATCATCGCATAGCCGGTCGTCATGCGCAGCAGAGTTGTCTCGGCAGCACCAAGCGCCATCGGCAGATAAAACGGCAGGCCTTCATCGAGCACACCAAAAATCGCGGCATAGTCAGCCACGACCTGGGGACCGACGATGTTGGCCAGGCGCACCGTCATCAGGTTACGCGATTTCTCGATCCCGATACGCAACGGCGTCGGGCCATAGAAGACTTCCGAATAGTTCGCCGGTTTCCAAATGTCCTGGCCTTCGCCAGGGTCATAAACAAACGGCGCATCCTCGATCAGGGTCGCGGGCGTAAAGCCGTGATCAAGTGCTGCCAGATAGACGAACGGCTTGAACGCCGAACCCGGCTGGCGCATCGCCTGGGTCGCCCGGTTGAACTCGCTGTCGTCGAAGCTGAAACCGCCCTCCATCGCCAGGATACGCCCGGTGTGCGGGTCCATCGCGATGATCCCGCCCGAGACATCCGGGAACTGACGCAAGGCATAGATTGGTGCGCCTTCAGGCACATCGCGCTCTTCGTCCTCGGCCAGTTGTTCGACCAGAATGACATCACCGACAGCGAGCGCATCGGAGGGCCTCCCGACCGATCCACCCAGGCCGCCATCCTCTAGCTGTGCGCGAGCCCAGGTCATGTCTTCCAGCAGGATCAACCCGTTGACGCCATCGGAGAAACCGATCACGACAGCATCCTCGTTCATGCCGAGCACCGCGGCGATGCGCCAGGGCGCCAGATCTTCCGGCAGGATCAGGCTGGCGAGGTTCTGGGCCCAGTCGGCGTCCAGCACCATCGATGCCAAGGGTCCACGCCAACCATGTCGACGGTCATAGGCTGAAAGACCCGCGCGCAAGGCGCGGCGGGCGGCATCCTGCAGCGTCGGATCGATCGTGGAGCGAACATAAAGACCACCTTCATAGAGCGCATCGCTGCCGTAGAGCTCGGCGATCTCGCGCCGGATTTCCTCGGTCGCGTATGCCGCAACGACCGGCTCGCGCGCGCCGGTCAGGTCGACACCCAGGGTTTGGTTCTGTGCGATCAGCGCTTCTTCGGTTGCGGCATAACCTTCTTCGACCATGCGCACGATGACCCAGTTACGCCGCTCGATCGCATTCTCGGTCTTGTTCACCGGGTGATAGTTGTTGGGCGCCTTGGGCAACGCAGCGAGATAGGCAGCCTCGGCAAGGGTGACTTCATCAAGCGGTTTGTTGAAATAGTTGAGCGCGGCAGCCGCCACCCCATAGGAACCAAAACCGAGATAGATCTCATTGAGGTAAAGCTCGAGAATGCGGTCCTTGCTCAGCGCATCCTCGATCCGGAACGCCAGGATCGCTTCCTTGATCTTGCGTTCGTATGAGACTTCGTTGGTCAGCAGAAAATTCTTGGCGACCTGTTGCGTGATCGTCGAGGCACCCTGAAGCCGCCGGCCTGCCCCCAGAGCCTGCAAGTTCGTAATCGCGGCCCGCATGATGCCAATCGGGTCGACCCCGCGATGCTCATAGAAATTTTGATCCTCGGCGGCGATGAACGCATTGCGCACCACGGCTGGAATCGCCTCGATCGGGACGAAGACACGGTTCTCGACGGCAAACTCCGCCATCAGGCTACCATCGCCGGCGTAGATGCGTGTCGCCACCGGCGGTTCGTAATCGGCCAGCATGCGATGGTCGGGCAAGTCGGTGCCGTAGTGATAAAACGCATAAACCACCACACCACCGGCCGCGATCGCGCCCAGGAATCCAAGGGCGATCAGGACCAGCAGGATGCGCAGCACCCAGCGCCGTTTTTTCTTCGGCTTGGCTTCAGTCGTTTTCGCCAAGGTGTCTGTCCTTCGTCCGCCCGCTGTCGTGACGCCCTCTTAGCATGACGTCCGGGGTTTTCTCTACGCATCCAATGTGGCGCAGAAGTGACACGTCCAACCAGCCCTCAGCCGACGTCAGGGCGCGCGGGTCGCAAAAAACGCGTCGACCGCATCAACGACAGCACCCATGAAGCGCTCGCGATAGGCGGCATCCAACATGTTGCGCTCTTCCTGCGGATTCGACATGTAGCCCATCTCGAGCAGGATCGATGGTACATCGGGCGCCTTCAACACACGGAAGCCGGCGAAGCGATGAGCATTGCCGCGGATCGTCACCGTATCGTTGAGTTCATCGGTCAGCAGTTCGGCAAATTCCGACGATGCATTGGTCGTCCCGCGCTGTGCCAGGTCGATCAGGATATTCGTTGTCACCGGGTCGTAGGCGATGTTGATGAAATCGACGCCCTCGATGAGGTCGGCCTTGTTCTCCTGGCTGGCGAGCGCTTCGGCTTCCTTGTCCGATGCCGTCTCCGAGAGAGTGTAGACCCCGGCGCCGCGCACACTGGGATCATCAATCGAGTCCGCATGGATCGAGATGAACAGATCTGCCTCGGCCGCACGTGCCAGCGTGACCCGATCGGACAGACGCAGGAATTCGTCGTCGTCCCGGGTCAACACGACATGATAGTTTCCGGTTGCTTCCAGGAGACGTTTCAAATCCTGCGCTGCAATCAGCGTCACCTGCTTTTCGAAGGTGCCGCTGGCGCCGATGGCGCCCGGATCGACGCCACCATGCCCGGCGTCGATTGCGATGATGTAGACGGTCGGCTCGGGCTTGATCGCAGGCAGCGGAGGGCCGTCCCAAACGATCGCATCGATCACAGTTGCCGGGTCGGCCAGGCTCGCCTCGACCACCTCGTCTGGCGCGCGTGGCTCCAGATCAAGCACAAAGCGATAACCGAACCCAGATGACGGCTCGAGCAGGAAGGCGGCACGCACCACCACAGGTCCCAATACATCAAGCACGATGCGCGAGCGTTCCGCATCGAAGTCACCATACCGCAAGCTCGTGATCGTGCCGGTGTCGAGCCGGTGGTTGTCTGCCGGCAGGCTCCAGTCGACGGTCTCCAGATCGACCACCACGCGATCGGGGTTGTCGAGCGTGAAGACCTCGAAGTCGACCGCCTCCGATAGTTCCAGAACGAAACGTGTGGCTTCACCATTTATACCCGCACGAACGCCCGTCACTTCCGGTGTGTCGGCCTGCGCCGGAGCGTTCGAAAACAGGACGCAGGACGCCATCACCAGGACAAGAGCGAGAAGAATTCTCACCTTCGGCCGTGAACTGATGGTTGTCGCGCGTGGGAACGTCATACTATGATAGCCTTACCCGTTCAGCCGTTGCTTTCATTATAGGCGCTATGCCCTTGAAAGTAATGGATTTCATGCATCGCTATTGAATCATGATTGACACTGATCGGCAAGTCGCGGCCCCTATGCCGCACAAGAAAGGATCACCGTGACCCCCTCTACCGCACTAACCAAAGGCACGATCGTACCCATGACCGCCCTACGCGACGGCATGATGATCGACGTCCGCACGACGGACGCAGCCACGAACTGGACCGGTCGGGGATCACGCACAACCAAGACAGCGCCGGCACGTTTCTTCGGAAGCGGATGCTCGCGCGCTGTCGGCGAAAGATGGACTCCCAATGACCAAACGTATGTTGATCGACGCGGGCCACCGGGAAGAGACCCGTGTGGCCGTCTCCGACGGCCGTGAGCTACAGGAATTTGACGTTGAATCCGCGATAAAGTCCCAGCTCAAGGGCAACATCTATCTGGCGAAAGTGACGCGGGTCGAGCCGTCGCTGCAGGCAGCCTTTGTCGAATATGGTGGCAACCGCCACGGGTTTCTCGCCTTCAGCGAGTTTCACCCGGATTACTTCCAGATCCCGGTATCGGATCGTGAAGAGCTTGCCGCCGAACAGGCACGCCTGGTCGAGGAAGCCAATCGCGAAGCCGAGGATGATGTCGCCGAAGACGATGTTGCCGATGATGACGACAACGGCGATTCCGTCAGCGCGGATGATGACGACGACCAGGGTGATGACGACGAGACCAGCACCCAACAGAGCGACGACGATGACGACGAAGCCTCGAACGATAACGGCGACGACGATCAAAGCGTCGAAGTCATCGACGTGGTCATTGAGAACGATGCCGCAGCACCCAACGAGGCCTCAGACGATGAGGCTGGCGATATCAAGGCTTCCGGTGACGTGGAAGCAGACGCCGAAGCAGCAGACGGCGAGGAAGCCGGCGACGATGGCGAGGCCGCCGCGCAGGAAGATGCTGGCGAATCTGATGAGCAGGACGGCGACGATGTCGCGGCCGAGGATGATGACGGCGAAACGGCCAAGGCCGATTCCCCAGCCAGTACCGAAGCAGCCGAACGTCCCAGGTCACGCTCACGCGGCCGCCGCCGTTCACGCAAGCCCAGCAATGAAGACGAGGGCGAGCGCGCCGAAGCGGCCATGCATGCCGCAATCCTGAAACGCGGCTATCGCATCCAGGAAGTCATCAAGCGGCGCCAGATCGTTCTGATTCAGGTCGTCAAGGAAGAGCGCGGCAACAAGGGCGCTGCTCTCACGACCTATCTTTCGATTGCCGGGCGCTATTGCGTTCTGATGCCCAACACCCCGCGGGGCGGAGGCATCTCGCGCAAGATCGCCGATGTAAAACAGCGTCGCCGTCTCAAGGAAGTCGCTGCCGGACTGGAAGTGCCCGAAGGCATGGGTCTGATCATCCGTACCGCCGGACAGGGCCGCACCAAGCTCGAGATCAAGCGCGACTTCAACAGCCTCCTGAAGCAGTGGGAGGAGATTCGCTCCGCCACACTGCAGGCCACCGCGCCATCCCTGATCTATGAAGAAGCCAACATCATCAAGCGGGCCATCCGCGATCTCTATGCCAAGGATATCGACGAGATCCTGGTCGAGGGTGACGAAGGCTACA
>Ga0233427_10004443_pt1 | contig 11698 bp, 6 predicted proteins | sample SI_118_April2016_5_FD_179885 | JGI IMG/M metagenome (GOLD analysis project Ga0233427, IMG submission 179885) | Seawater microbial communities from Saanich Inlet, British Columbia, Canada - SI_118_April2016_100_MG | ecosystem: Environmental > Aquatic > Marine > Inlet | place: Canada: British...
GTCTAAACATCTAATATAAGCTTCAGTAGCTTCAAATACAGCATTCTTATCTATCTCAGGAGATTTTAACATTATCTCAACATAGATTTTTGATCTATAATTCCACATTTTCAGGTCATTTGATGTAGATTCATGATTATAAGCCAAATCAATGAAATCTTTCGCCTCTGCAAGTTTTGTTTTTACTCCGTCTGTTTCTTGCCTGTAAGAGTTATAAGCATTCTGAATATTCTTTGATTGTGAAAAACCTGACAGAACTATACAACTAACTACAAGTGTTAAGATTATTTTCTTCATTATTTTATCACAGTTATTTTATAATTATATTTTTTACCATTCTTAGATGTTAGATTCTCTAATTTCTTTTTAATTAAATAAGAATTACCAACAATTACTATTTGTAATTTATCTTTATTAATTAATGATTCTGCTAACTTATCTACTTCATCTTTTGTGATAGAATTTAGTATATTAGATTGTTTCTTAATATATGTTTTATCTAAGTCATATTCTAGAATTCTATTCAGAAAACTTATCTTTTGCATTGGTGACTCGTATTTCAATGCATCTGAATTTAACATGGAACTTTTAGTAGAACGTAATTCTTCAGAGGTTATTCCATTAGTTGTGTAGTTTTCTATTTCTGAAAATATTTCTACCATTGCACTATCTGTAGCAGAAGTTTTTACAGATGAAAATATAGTGAATGATCCTTTTTCCTTATCACCATTAAAGAAAGAATAAACTCCATAAGTATACCCCTTATCTTCTCTTAAATTCAGGAATAATCGAGCTGAAGCTCCTCCTCCTAAAGAGTAATTCATAATTTTTGATTTGAAATAAACTCCATCTACATCATATTTGTTTGATTTATGTCCCATCAAAATAACAGACTGTGTAGCTCCTGGTTTATCAACTAGATAAATTTGAGTTTCCTTATCTGAAGGAAAACTGAAATTTGTTGGGATTTCTACATTTTTAGATTTCCATTTATTTAAGAAAGATAATTTAGGAAGAATCTCTTCTTCCGAAATATCTCCGACTATAGTTATTGAGCTAACTGATGGAGAATAATTTTCAGAATAAAAAGATTGTATGTTTTTCATTTTTATTTTTTTAATAGTCTTTTCAGTAGCTTCAATTCCAATAGGAGTTTCTCCATATAACACACTATTATATTTTATTTGAGCTAGATACTGTGCAGATTTCTTCTGAGAGTTTAACCCTTCAATACTTTGTTTTTTTACTCTTTTTAAATCATCATCATTAAATGCGGGATTCAATAATTTTTCCTCTAGTAAAACAAGTGTTTCATCTAAATTCTTAGTTAACGAAGAGATAAAAACAATAGTAGAATTTCCATTTGATGAAAAAGAAATCTCAGAACCTAATTTTGAAAGTGCCTTTTCCATTTCTTCGGTACTGTAATTCTTAGTACTCTCATTCATTAATCCAGCTGTTATAGAGGAAAGTCCTAATGTTTTTTTATCTTCTAAGTAACTCCCTCCTTTTATTTTTAATTGCAAAAACACTTTTGGTAGTTCAGAATATTTCGTTCCAATAATTTTTATTCCATTATCAAATTCTGAGGTGTAATAATCGGGAACTCTTGGTGATTTAGGACTTTTCGCTTCTGGCTCGTCAGATCTGCAACAATGGTCAAATTCACCATCAGCTTTATTATAAATCAACCCCTTATATTGAGGGTCTTCAGTTGTTATTAAACTTGCGTTTGGATTAAAACTTTCAAGAACTAACTCCTCATCAGAAAACGGACTTTTTGGTTTGACATTCATAATAACCGCATTTCGGTTTTTAATATATTTATTAAAAACTCTCATGACATCCTCCCTACTTACATTATTATATCTTGCAATGTCTGAGCTAATATTATGTTTTCCTTTCGCAAGCCATTCCCATGAAGAGATTGTACTAACTTTTGAAGATAATGATATCTTATAGTTAATAATACTTGACTCCATATCCATTTTAGCCATTTTTAATTGTTCGTCAGTAAACCCTGTTTGTTCCCACTCATCAATTGAAGATCGAATTTGAGATTCAATTTCATTAAAATACAGATTCTGATCTTCTCCCCATTTTGGATAAGACACAACTATAAATTGGAATTCACCAGAAAGCTCTCTACAAGGATGTTGTACTCCAACTTGTATTGCTTTCTCAGACTTTACAAAATTCTTATAGAAAACAGAATTACTCCCCTCTCCCATTAATGACGATAAAATATCTAAAGCCGCTTCATCTTTATGATAGTTTGGTACTGTTGGAAAAACTATCTGAGTCATTGGCAGATATATATTGTCGGTATAGCCGCAATATATATCTTGTGTTAATCTAGGTATATTTGGTCTTAAATCTCTAACATTTGGTCCTTTTTTAATTGTTCCAAAATATTTATTCACCATTTTCATAACCTCTGCAGAATTAACATCTCCAGCAATTGTTAAAATAGCATTATTAGGACCGTACCATCTCAAAAAGAAATTTTTTAGGTCTTCAAGGTCAGCTCTCTCTAAATCATCTACATATCCAATAACAGGCCAATTGTACGGATGAGATGGAGGGTATAAATTCTGACCCAAAATCTCATAACTCAATCCATAAGGTTGATTAATCTGATTTTGAAATTTTTCATTTGTAACCGCATCTCTTTGGTTTTCAAATTTTTCAGAAGTCACCGCGTCTAGAAGAAATCCCATTCTGTCAGATTCTAACCAAAGTGCTGTCTCCAAATAATTAGATGGAACTGTCTGAAAATAAACTGTTCTATCATAGGTAGTATTTCCATTCATATCACCTCCAGCATCACTTACAATCTTAAAATGCTTTTCGTCTGGAACATTTTCACTTCCTTGAAACATCATATGTTCAAAAAAGTGTGCAAACCCAGACTTACCAGCACTTTCCCTGTTAGACCCTACATGATAAGTTACATGAACTTGAACAATTGGATCAGAATGATCTTCATGAATCAAAACAGTTAACCCATTAGGTAACTCCCACTTTTGATAGGAAATATCCAACTCTCCACTACCACAATTCTTAATTAATGTTGGCTCAGTAATTTCCTGAGCAAAAACTGAAGCACTTATAAAAATCAGTGCTAATAATAATTTATTCTTCATTTTCTGTATTTATTTCGTTATTATTTTCTCGATTTTCCTCTGTATTTTCAGAAGAATCTGAAGTATTTTCCATCTCATTTTCAGATACTTCTTCAGATATGATTGGATTTCCCTCTTCATCAAATTCTGCAATTTCTTCCTCTTGCTTAAATTTAGAAACTTTAGCAACAGATGCAATAGAATCATTATCTCTTAATTTAATAATTTTAACACCTTGAGTTGCTCTACCCATTTCTCTTAAAGTGTCTACTCCAATTCTGATAGTAATTCCAGATTTATTAATAACCATTAAATCATCTTCATCAGTAACATTTTTAAGTTCAATCAGATTACCAGTTTTTTCAGTAATGTTTATGGTTTTAACACCCTTACCACCTCTATTTGTAATTCTGTATTGTTCAATTGAAGACCTCTTACCATACCCGTTTTCCGCAACAACTAAAACGCTCGATTCCATATCGTTTACGCAAATCATTCCTATTACCTCATCATTATCATCTTTTAATCTTATACCTCTCACACCAGAAGCGGTTCTACCCATTGACCTTACTTTTTCTTCTTCAAATCGAATGCATTTTCCTGATTTAACTGCCATCATTATTTGAGATTCACCGTTAGTCATTTTTGCTTCTAATAACTGATCACCCTCTCTAATTGTTATGGCATTAATTCCGTTTGTTCTTGGTCTTGAATATTGTTCTAAAGATGTCTTTTTAATTTGACCTTTTTTAGTACACATTACAATATAATTTTCATTAATATACTCTTCATCTTTCAGGTCTTTTGTATTAATGTAAGCCATTACTTTGTCATCAGATGGTATATTTATTAGGTTTTGTATTGCTCTACCTTTAGAAGTTTTACTTCCTTCTGGAATTTCATAAACTTTTAACCAGAAACATTTTCCTTGCTCAGTAAAGAAAAGCATATAATCATGATTATTTGCCATTATCATTTCTTCCACAAAATCCTGATCTCTAGTTGTAGCTCCTTTGCTTCCTACTCCTCCTCTACCTTGTGATCTGTATTCAGAAAGAGAAGTTCTTTTAATATATCCTAAATGAGAAATAGTAATTAAAACTTCATCATTTGGTATCATATCTTCTATACTTACTTCAGAAGAAGAATATTCAATATTCGATCTTCTTTCATCACCATATTTCTCTCTTACCTCTTTTAAGTCCTCTACAAGTAAAGAGTATCTTAAGTCTTCATTAGAAAGAATTTCTTGTAATCCTTTAATTCTTCCCATTAACTCAGCATGTTCTTCTTTTATCTTATCTCTTTCTAGTCCTGTAAGTTTTTGTAACCTTAAGTCCAGAATTGCTTTTGCTTGAATTTCAGATAAAGAAAAATTAGACATTAATCCGTTTTTCGCTTCTTCTGGAGTCTGAGAAGCTCTAATTAATTTTATAATCGCATCTAAATTGTCCAAAGCAATTAATAAACCTTCTAAAATATGAGCTCTTTTTTCTGCTTGAAGAAGTTCAAATTTAGTTTTCCTTACCAAAACCTCATGCCTGTGATCTACAAAGTGACCAATAATTTGTTTCAGATTTAAAAGTTTTGGTCTCCCTTTTACAAGAGCAATGTTATTGACACTGAAAGAGGATTGTAACTGAGTGTATTTGTATAATTTATTCAGAACAATGTTTGGAATAGCATCTCTTTTTAGCTCGTAAACTATTCTCATGCCCGTTCTGTCCGACTCATCTCTAATATCAGAGATACCTTCAATTTTTTTACTATTTACTAAATCGGCAGTTTTCTTAATCATATCCGATTTGTTTACCATAAAAGGAATTTCATCTACTATAATTCTTTCCCTTTGTCCAGCTTCTTCAAATCTTACTTTACCTCTTACCACTACTCTACCTCTTCCTGTTTCGAAAGCAGAACGAACCCCGTCATATCCATAAATAGTTCCTCCGGTTGGGAAATCAGGAGCTTTTACATGTTGCATTAATTCAGAAATTTCAATCTCCCCTCTTTTCTCAATATAAGCAATTGTACCATCAACAACTTCAGTAAGGTTATGAGGAGGCATATTTGTAGCCATACCTACTGCGATTCCCGTCCCTCCATTTAGTAGTAAATTTGGTAATCTTGATGGTAAAACAGTTGGCTCTTTTAAAGAGTCATCAAAATTATTTTGCCAGTCAATTGTATCTTTATCAATATCTGCAAGTAAATCTTCTGCTGTTTTCTTCATTCTAGCCTCAGTATATCTCATTGCAGCAGGGTTATCTCCGTCAATAGAACCAAAGTTACCTTGCCCATCAACTAATTGGTACCGCATGGACCATTCTTGCGCCATACGAACCATTGCGTCATAAACAGCAGTATCACCATGAGGATGAAACTTACCAAGCACCTCCCCTACAATTCTGGCTGATTTTTTATAAGAGGAAGAAGATCTAATTCCTAACTCATGCATTCCAAATAAAATTCTTCTGTGAACTGGCTTTAATCCATCTCTCACGTCTGGTAAAGCTCTCGACACAATAACTGACATTGAATAATCAATGTACTTTGACTTCATTTCTTCCTCAATATTAATAGGAATAATCTTTTCTCCTTCTGACATTTTTATAGTTTTTTATTAAAGAAACAAATAAACGAAATTTCCGTATTTTAAGACAGAATATACAGTTATAATATCCGTGTAAGTTATGAACAATTTTTGTTGAAAAAACAAAATCCTGTCTCAGATTACATATCCAAAAAATAACTAATTATTGCAGTGAAATATTAATGATTAAAAACAACTATTATGAATGGAAATTTTTCGGAAAGAATGAGATTGGTTTTAGAACACGTAAAAGAAGAAGCTTTAAGGTTAGGAGACGACAGTATAGGAGTAGAGCATTTGATACTAGGAATTATAAGAGAAGGAGAAGGTTCCGCAATACAGGTGTTGAACATTTTAGGGTTAGACAAGAATGATTTGAGAAAAATAATTGAAGAAGTTGTTTCTATTGACGAGAAAAAATTTGTAAATTACAATTCGAAAAACCAAAATATTAGTAAACAAGCAGAAAAAATACTACAGAAGTCAATTATGGAACTTAATGAGGTGAATGATAAAGAAGTGAAAACAATTCATGTACTACTTTCAATTTTAAAAGATAAAAATAATATTGTTTCTACTACTTTAAAAAAATTAAGAATTGACTACGAAAAAGTATTGGAATCATATCTTGATATTCAAAATAAATTTGATGACACTCCTGAAGATGATGACCAAACAAATGATGACGATTTATTTGAAGATCAGGACCTTCCTCAAAAGAAATCTACTAGGAGAAGTAAAACTCCAACTCTAGATAATTTTGGAAGAAACTTAACTTTAATGGCAATTGAAGGAAGATTAGACCCAATAGTAGGAAGACATAAAGAAATTGAAAGGGTTTCTCAAATTTTAAGCAGGAGAAAGAAAAATAACCCAATTTTAATTGGTGAGCCTGGAGTTGGTAAATCTGCTATTGCAGAAGGATTAGCCCTGAGAATTGTACAAAGAAAAGTCTCCCGAATACTCTTTAATAAAAAGATAGTGATGCTTGATTTAGCAGCTCTTGTTGCAGGAACAAAATACAGAGGACAGTTTGAGGAAAGAATGAAAGGAATTATCTCAGAATTAAACGATAATCCTGATATTATTTTATTCATTGACGAAATACACACACTAGTTGGAGCTGGAGGAGCGTCCGGATCTTTGGATGCCTCTAACATGTTTAAACCTGCTCTTGCTAGAGGAGAACTACAATGTATTGGAGCTACTACCCTTGATGAATACAGACAAAATATTGAAAAGGATGGAGCATTAGAAAGAAGGTTTCAAAAAGTAATTGTTGAACCAACTACCCCTGAAGAGACAATAGAGATACTACAGAATATAAAAGACCGATATGAAGAACACCATAATGTTGACTATACAGATGAGGCTTTAGAAGCTTGCGTAAGTCTATCTAATAGATATATGAACGACCGATTTTTACCAGACAAAGCTATTGACGCAATGGATGAAGCTGGATCAAGAGTTCATATTACAAATATTGAGGTTCCTAAAAACATAACCGATTTAGAAGGTGAACTTGAAGAAACAAAAAAAGAAAAACTGCAGGCAATAGAAAAGCAAAAATTTGAAGACGCTGCCAATATAAGAGATAGAGAGAAAAATATTGAGTCGAAATTGAAACATGCAAAAGATGTTTGGCAAACTCAATTAAAAAGTAAAAAGGAAATTGTAAATGAAGAAAATGTTGCTGATGTTATTGCTATGATGACTGGAATCCCGGTTCAAAGAATAGCTACTCAGGAGTGCAATAAACTTATTGAAATACCAAAAAAATTAAAATCAAAAATAATTGGGCAAGATGAAGCGGTAGAAAAAATTGTAAAAGCAATAAGAAGAAACCGTGTAGGACTAAAAGATCCAAATAAACCTATAGGTTCATTTATATTTTTGGGAGCTACAGGAGTTGGAAAAACACAACTAGCAAAAGCCCTAACTGAAGAAATGTTTGACTCAACTGATTCTTTAATCAGAATTGACATGAGTGAATACATGGAAAAATTTTCTGTTTCCAGATTAATTGGAGCACCTCCAGGATATGTTGGATATGAAGAAGGAGGACAATTGACTGAAAAAGTAAGAAGAAAACCTTATTCTGTTATTCTTTTAGATGAAATAGAAAAAGCCCACCCTGATGTTTTCAACATTCTACTTCAAGCTTTGGATGATGGACAATTAACCGATAGCATGGGAAGAAAAGTAAGTTTCAAAAACACTATCATTATTATGACTTCTAATATTGGTTCCAAACAATTGAAAGATTTTGGACAAGGAGTTGGGTTTAATACTTCTTCTAGAAAAAATGATATGGACTCTTATTCTAAGGGTATTATACAGAAATCCCTAAAAAAGAGTTTTGCACCTGAATTTCTGAATAGAATTGACGATATCATTATTTTCAATAATCTTTCAAAAGAAGATATCAATAAAATTATTGATATTGAAATGGATGATATCCTGAAAAGAATTGAAGAAATTGGATATAAAGTCAAAATATCTGAACAAGCAAAAGACTTTATAGCAGACAAAGGATTTGATGTAAATTTTGGAGCAAGACCCCTAAAAAGAGCTATCCAGAAATATTTTGAAGATCCTTTAGCGGAAGAAATAATTAATAGTAAAATTGGAGATGGAGATAATATTAAAGTCAGCTTAAATAAAGACAAAACCGCTTTAACAATAAAAAAAGTATCCAAAACGAAAAAAAGAACAGAAAATAAAAAAGAAAAAGATAAATTAGAGGGGTAATCTCTCCCCTTCTTTTTCTGTCAGTTCTCTGAAAATATTTTGTAATTTTTCAAGTATATTCCCTATATTTTCTATTTTTCTTTTATCTATTTCTACTACTCTAGCAAGCTCTCCCATTGTTCCTGTTGTAAATACTTCATCTGCATTGTATAGTTCAGTTACTGAAATATCTTTTTCAATAATTGGGATATTGTTTTTATGGCAAAGTTTAATTATTAAACTTCTTGTAATTCCTGGTAAACAAGCGGTAGGAAATGGAGTGTAGACAATCTTGTTTTTAATCATAAAAATATTAGTAGCATTAGTTTCTGCAACAAAACCGTTTAAATCTAGCATTATAGCATCATCTACTCCTGCATGATTTGCCTCAATTTTCGCCAAAATATTATTAATTAAATTATTATGATGTATTTTAGAATCCAAGCAAAGTGGTGAATTTCTCCTAATATTTGAAGTGACTAAAGTCAGATCCTTACCAGAATAAATAGAAGATTTCCATTCCGCCAGAACAATTAATGTACAACCAAACTGATTCAATTCTGGATTCATTCCAGAAGTTATTTTCTCTCCTCTTGTTAGAGTCAATCTTATGTGAGTATCTTTCCTCATTCCATTTGATTTTAAGGTGTCAAAAATTGCTGTTTTAACTTCATCAACAGAAGGAATTCGTTTAAAATCCATACTTTTTGCAGATTCCATCAATCTATTCAGATGTTTATCCAAACAAAATAATCTCCCATCATACACTCTAATTCCTTCCCATACAGAATCTCCTCCTTGCACCACACTATCAAATACAGAGACTTTTGCTTCATCTCTGTGAAATAATTCTCCATTTATCCAAACTTTAATATCTCGATTTCTTTCATCAAATTGTTGTATCATATTTTAATTGATTTATTAGTTAAAAATTTATAATAAGTTTTACATTTTTCGTGTAACTCCAAATTACTATTTTCTAAAATAATTTCTTTTTCAGTATAAGGCAAAAAAGAGGTGGAATTATGAACATTTTCATACCAATATTTCGCCCAAGTACCATCTTCTTCTTTAGTTCCTCTCTCCCATTTTAACATCTTACTATCAAATGAAATATTAAGTAAAGAACATAGTTTTTTCAATATTAATTCTGGATTTCGCAATAAATATTTAGAATCCAAAACAATTGGAATCTGTCCATTTTTCTCTAGTTCCAAATACAATTTATATTGTTTCTCAACTCCAATGTCATCCATTGTAGGATTTGGAATAACTTTTGAATATGAAAAAATAATTTCTTTTGGATTTCTGATAAAAATAACATTTATTACTTCAGATAAAAAATCAGTATTAATATTTATCAAAAAATGAGTCATTAACTTATGAAATGAGATAAATTCTCTTTTTTTAAGAATTACATTTTTCACCACTTTATTTCCATTATTTTCTTGAGACAATAAAACATCTTCTCTTCCAGGATGAATAGCTCCTGAACTTTTCAGATAATGAGCATACAAAGCTTCATCAAAAACTTTAGTATCTTTTCTTTGAGCAAAAGAATACATTAAAGCAGTAGAAACATTTCTGGGACATGACCACAAACAAATTATCTTATTCATGTGGCCAAAATTAAAAAAAGGGGAGATTAACTCTCCCTTTTTATAATTTATTTTTTATTTTTAAAATAAGCACTAATATAATGAAGATATCCATCTTCAAATGATTGATGAACTTTACTCCCTTCTACAGCTGCAAAAGATTCTAAAACATTTCTGAACCAACCAGATTTTAGTTTATTAATTGATTCTTTTCTATCTGTAGACATTCTAATTGTCGCTTCAATTATATTGGTTGAAATATTAGTTTTAGAAATTAATTTCAATCCATTAGAGTTTATTGAATCCATCATTTCCTGAATATAAATATCCCTTCTTAAATCACAAAAAAGAAAATAAGCATTTGGCTTCAACACTCTAGAGACTTCCTGAATAAATTTATCCATTGAAGCGTAACAATGTGAAGATTCTACATTTATTACCGCATCAAAAGTATTGTCTTCAAAAGGTAAATTTTCGGAATCACCCACTTTAAAAGTTAAATTATCAATATTATAAATATTATTACAAATATCTACTGCTGAAGGAGAAATATCAATTCCATACATTTCAGATGGCTTCAAGTATCTGCTAACATACGAACATCCACCTCCTCTACCAGAACCAACTTCTAAAACTTTTAATCCTGTTAAATTAATTTGAGAAGCAACATGATGATATAAATGAATGGAATACCTGTCTTTCTCTTCTTCTGCACTTAATTCTATATTTAAATCATCAGAATAATATCCATAATTCATAAATCGTAAATCAGGATTTGAAACTTTATTAGCAAAAATAGTATACCACTTTTTCCAAAACCATCTCTTTAATCTTGGAAACAGTTTAAAGATATAATAGGTAATTTTATAAAGCATTATTTACTTCTTTTCATCATCCATCATTTTCAGATAGGTATTCATAGCGGTTTCACTCATTCCTGTAAACGAAAATCCTCCATCATGAAATAAATTTTGCATTGTTACTTTTCTGGTGTAATTAGAAAATAAAGAAATACAATAATCTGCACATTCTTCAGAAGTAGCGTTTCCTAAAGGAGATAAATCATTAGCAAAACGATAGAAACCATCAAAACCAGCCACCCCACTACCTGCAGTAGTATCGGTAGGAGATTGAGAAATAGTATTTACCCTCACTTTTTTTCTTAAACCATAATGATATCCGAAACTTCTGGCAATTGACTCTAACATAGCTTTATTGTCAGCCATATCGTTGTAAGTATGAAAAACTCTTTGAGCTGCAATATAGGAAAGTCCAATAACAGAACCCCACTTATTTAAAGCGTCTAACTCCCATGCCGCTTGCATTGTTTTATGAAAAGAAAGTGCCGAAACATCATAACCTTTCATTGTCCAATCATAATTTTGCTCATAATATTTTTTTCCTTTCCTTACATTAACAGACATACCGATTGAATGCAAAACAAAATCAATTTTTCCACCCAAATGATCTATAGCTCCTTCATACAATGCTTTTAAATCATCCATTGAAGTAGCGTCAGCTGGAATTACTTTTGCTCCAATCTTTTCTGCTAATTCATTAATTGTACCCATTCTCAGTGCAATAGGAGCATTTGTCAATACAATTTCCGCTCCTTCTGCATACGCAGCTTCCGCTACCTTCCAAGCAATAGA
>Ga0233427_10004446_pt1 | contig 11695 bp, 11 predicted proteins | sample SI_118_April2016_5_FD_179885 | JGI IMG/M metagenome (GOLD analysis project Ga0233427, IMG submission 179885) | Seawater microbial communities from Saanich Inlet, British Columbia, Canada - SI_118_April2016_100_MG | ecosystem: Environmental > Aquatic > Marine > Inlet | place: Canada: British...
TCTGCTGCTGGCTTTCAATGCGGCCTGGCAGGAGGCTCTGGCCGTATTTCAGGAACGTGTGGCGCGGTTGGATGATCCCCGAATCACTCTGTTCCAGACTGCATTTGGCGATTGGACCATCGATGATCCTGAGTCCAGTTTGTCAGAAAGCGCGCTTGATAAGTTGAATCGCGCTGATCGTTTGTCAGTTCATGTCGTTGCAGACGACGACATGCGTGCTGGCGCGAGCAACATCGTGAGCCTGCCGGCGATAGAGGGTGACACGGGGTCTTCGTATCAGCTCCATCGGGAAGATTTACTGTTTGGTGGCGCGGTTGAGGAAGCCATGATCAGCATGAATCAAGGTAGGCCCTTTGTTGCCTTTACATTCGATGAATCGGGGAAAGAGGCGTTCTGCGACGCGACCTCAGAGAGCATCGGTAGGCGTATCGCGCTGGTACTTGATGGCGTCGTATTTTCCACGCCCCGGGTCAATAGTGCAGTTTGTGGTGGTTCGGGCATCATCGGGGGTGAATTGTCGGTTGAACAGGCGGAAAACCTAGCCATCTATCTGGATGTTGGCCCGATGCCCGCCTCACTTGGGATCCAGTCTTGTCAGGCGAGCTGATTGTGTTTCCGCTTGGCTTGTATTAGGTCATCCGCTCTCTATAGTCCGCCACCCTCGCCAAGAGGCAGGAGATATTCATGCTGATTTCACAAGCTTTCGCGCAAGACGCCGGCGGTGCCGCACCGGGTTTCGATCCCGTGTTCCTGGTCATGATGGTCGGGATGTTCGCGGTGTTCTGGTTCCTCGTGATCCGGCCGCAGTCCAAGCGTGCCAAAGAACACACCGCCATGTTGAACGCGATCAAGCGCGGTGACCAGGTGGTGACCAATGGCGGCATCATCGGCCGTGTCGCACGGCTCGAGGGCGATGGCGTTCTGATCGTCGAAATTGCGCCTGAGGTGAAGGTGAAGGTCCGCCAGTCAATGATCTCCACCCTGGTCACCAAGTCCGACCCGCGTCCCGACGACAACGGCGACGACAAGGATAGCAGCGTCAAGAAGGACGGCTGACCCCGTCCATGCTGCAGTTCCCTGCCTGGAAAATCTGGATTGTTGCCATCGTTTGCGGCCTGGGCGTGGCCTTTGCCATGCCCAATGTGCTGCCACGTGATGTAGCCGAGAGCCTGCCGAGCTGGATGCCCAACAAGCAGATCAGCCTGGGTCTCGATCTTTCCGGCGGTGCACACCTGGTCGTCCAGATAGACGAGCAGGCCTATGTGGATGGACGCCTGGAGAGTGTCGGGCAAAACATTCGCCGTACTCTTCGAGCAGAACAGATTGGTGTCAGGGCAACAGGGATCGTCGGAATGACGGTCAGCTTCGACTTGCGCAAACTCGAGGATATCGCAGCTGCGCGTGAAGAAATCGGTGTCATTGCAGATGATTTCATTGTTGTCGTGAACGACGACGGGACCATCACGGCGATCCTGACCGAGCAGGGTCTCGAGATTGGCCTGAGCGATGCGATTGAGCGAACGATATCGGTCCTGGCAAAACGCATTGATCCCGGTGGTGTGCTCGAGCCCATCATCGCGCGCCAGGGAAGAGATCGAATCCTTATCCAGGTGCCGGGTTATGAAGACACGCAGGAATTGCGCGAACGATTGGGCCAGACTGCACAGTTGAGCTTTCACCTCGTCGATTCCGATGCAAGTTACGCCGATGCTCTGGCGGGTAACCTGCCGATTGGCTCCGTTCTGCTTCCTTCCAAGGATCCCACTGGTCCTGAATTCTACGTCGTGGAATCCGAGACGCTGGTGAGTGGCGAGAGCCTTGATGACGCATCTGCATCGTTCAGTGACGGCCGGCCGGTGGTGGCCTTTAGTTTCGATAGTGTGGGTGCGGCCCGGTTCTGTGATGTCACCTCACAAAATACGGGACGTTTGCTGGCCATCGTGCTCGATGGCGAGGTGATCAGCGCTCCGCGGATCAACGACTCGATCTGTGGCGGCAGCGGCATCATCAGCGGTTCATTCTCGGCTGCCGAAACCCAGGATTTGGCCTTGTTGTTACGCGCCGGCGCGCTTCCGGTGCCGCTGACCGTTGTGGAAGAACGCACGGTTGGTCCCTCCCTGGGCGCTGATTCGATCCAGGCCGGCAAGATCGCAGCCTCGATCGGTTTCGCAGGTGTCATCGTCTTCATGGTCCTCTGCTACGGTCGCTTCGGTCTTTTCGCCAACGTCGCGCTGTTCACCAATCTGGTGCTGATGCTTGGGGCCCTGTCTCTTCTGCAGGCTACACTGACGTTGCCCGGCATTGCCGGCATCGTGCTGACGGTCGGCATGGCGGTCGACGCCAATGTGCTGATCTTTGAGCGCATTCGTGAAGAAGCGGGCCATGGCCGGACGCCTTACAACGCGGTCGAAGCCGGGTTCAAGCGCGCAATGACGACGATTCTCGATGCCAACATCACGACGGCAATTGCTGCCTTGTTGCTGTTTTTCCTGGGCTCGGGACCAGTGAAGGGCTTCGGCGTGACCCTGGCGATCGGTATCATCACCTCGATGTTCACGGCCATCATGCTCACGCGCATGCTGTCTTACCTGTGGCTGCGCCATGCGCGCCCGCAGACCTTGCCGATCTGAGGACGGGGCCATGAAACTTCTTCGCCTGGTTCCAGCTGGCCTGCGTGTTCCGTTTATGCAGTTCCACAAGGTTGCGGTCTCGATCTCGGCCGCGCTGCTGGTTGCCTCCGCCGTGCTGCTGTTCACCAACGGCCTCAACTTCGGAATCGATTTCCGTGGCGGCACCCTGATTGAAATCGAGACGGCGACGGCCCCCGACCTTGGCCGTGTGCGTGACGAGCTCAACAGCCTTGGTCTGGGCGATATTTCGCTCCAGGAGTTCGGCGCGGCGAATGACCTCCTGATCCGAATGGCCCTGCTGCCCGGAGACGAGGCGGTCCAGCAGGTCGCGGTCGACCAGGTGCAGGATGCGTTGAACCTGATGTTCCCCGGCATCGAATACCGTCGTGTCGAGTTTGTCGGACCGCAGGTTTCGGGTGAGTTGATCGAGAAGGGTACCCAGGCGGTGCTGGTCGCGATCCTGCTGATGATGGTCTACATCTGGTTGCGTTTTGAATGGCAGTTCGGCGTCGGCGCCGTGATTGCCCTGGTCCATGATGTCGGCCTGACGATCGGACTGTTCTGCCTTTTCCAGATCGATTTTGGTTTGCCGGTCGTTGCTGCATTGTTGACGATCGTGGGTTATTCGATGAACGACACGGTCGTGGTTTATGACCGGATTCGCGAGAACCTGCGCAAGTTCAAGCAGGAAAGCATGCTGGCGATCATCGACCGTTCGCTCAGCGATACGCTCTCGCGCACGATCATGACCAGCGTGACGACCCTTCTGGCGCTGGCCGCTCTTTACGTTTTCGGCGGAGAGGTCATCGCACCGTTTGTGCTGGCGATGATCTGGGGTGTGCTTGTGGGGACCTATTCGTCGCTCTTTGTCGCGGCCCCGCTACTGCTCTACGTCAAGCCGGTGCGTAACTTCAACGACGAAGATGACAAAGACGAAACCCCGGCATGAGTGAGGAGGCCGCGCGGCCCCGCAAGGTGGTCACGGCCTATGGCGACGGCGGCTTTCGTATTGCGGGCGACAGAGTCGAAGGTTCGGTCATCGTTTTTCCCGAGTTTTTCCTGCCCTGGCCGGTCGCGATCAAATCCCAGATCAGGCCCGACAGTTTTGCCGAAGTGATCGAACACGCCAACAAGGTCGATATTCTTCTGCTTGGTTGCGGCAAGGAGCCGCCGCTGGTCAGCGAAGAGATCCGCAATGCCCTGCGACCCCATGGCGTGATCATCGACGCCATGGATACCGGCGCGGCCTGCCGCACCTTCAACATCCTGCTGGCCGAAGGTCGTGCCGTAGCAGCAGCCCTGATCGCGATCTAGCCCACGATTTTTGTGCTGGCCTGCCTGGGAAAGCTACGTTCGGGATGAAACTGTCAAAAGGAACGCCCGGCGTGGCTATGGACTGGAACCAGGCAAGAGCACAGTACGAACGGGACAGCTTTCTTCTCCCTGATTTCAGGGTCTCGCAGGAGACGCTGTCTGCGATTTCCGATGCTCATGAACGTCTGATCAAACGCCACCCGCGTGTCAGCGAATACTGCCCCGCATTGCTGGATTTCGACCTGGAGTTTCTCGATTTCGCCCGCGATCCGATGATTCTCGACATGTTCGAGGCGATGATTGGCCCCGACATTATCCTATGGAACATGAGCTTCTTCGCCAAACCGGCACGCACGGGAAGGCGGATACCCTGGCACCAGGATGGCGAATACTGGGAGATGCGGCCCCTGGCGACCTGCACGGTTTGGATCGCGATTGACGATACAACAACCGAGAACGGCTGCATGCGGGTGATACTGGGCTCCCACAGGTCAGGATGTCTGCTGGCCCACGAGACAAATCCGAGCAGGGAGGTCGTCCTGCATGAGCAGCTTAAAGATGGCCAGTTCAACGAGGCCGACGCAGTTGATCTGGTGTTGGGGGCCGGGCAAGTTTCACTCCACGATGTCTACATGGTTCATGGTTCGGAACCCAACCGTTCCGAACATTCCCGTCGGGCCCTGACGATGCGTTTTATGCCATCGACATCGCTCTATGACCGGGACGTCGAAGCTGAACACTTCAAGGATCTGCATGGCAGGGCTCCGACGTCACGTTCGATCTTCCTGATGCGCGGAGAGGATCGCCACGGCGACAACGATTTTCGCGTCAGGCCCGGCATCAACGCGCCCGAACTCAACAGGGGTTAGAGCAGACAAAAAGAAAGGGCGGAGGTTTCCCTCCGCCCTTTCGGCAACGGTCTGGACCGCTGGTCAGAAGTACCAGGGGTTCTGTGCCGAGACCATGCAGAAGAGCATGGGAATCGAGAGCATCGTGTTGGTCCGCGAGAAAAGCATCGCGGTGCGCGCCGACTGTTTCTTGACGTCGGGCTCTGCGTCAACCATGCCAAGCGCACGTTTCTGGTTCGGCCAGATGATGAACCAGACGTTGAACCACATGATCGCACCCAACCACATGCCGATGCCGATTGCCGTGCTGGCACCAGCATCCGTGAAGCCCAGGGCGATCGCATCGACGATATAACCGTTGGAGCCGGCCAGAAGCAGGCCAGTCACGATGGTTGCCATCGCAGCCCAGCGGAACCAGAACAGCGCGGCAGGTGCGATCACCTTGCCGATAGCAGGTTTCTGATCATCCGGGATTTTCGGCATGTTCGGGATCTGCACAAAATTGAAGTACCAGAGCAGGCCGATCCACATGACGCCTGAAAGGACATGTAGCCAGCGCCACAAGAATTGAATTTCTTCCATTGATTTCTCCTCCTTGTGGTTGCGTTAGATCGACACGAGAATGACGGCAACGATGACCGTCAGGACACAGCCTGCGATAACCGTGCCTTGGAGTGATTCGAGAATTTTGGCCATAGGCTCCCCACCACCAGTGAATTCAAGCAAAACGATACTTCCGAACGACGGTCAAGCTGGTGCCAGGGATGGCACAGTTGCTGTCGTCCGGAAACGATACGGGATGAACGCGGCTGGTGGCCGGACGGTCATCCCTGATGCGAACCATTCTTGTTCCAAAGCAGCACCAATGTCCAGTTTGGATAGGGAATGGTTTGTTTTTACCGAGTTGATCTGGAGCGTTCATTCTGATGGCTAGAACTCGCGCGGAACTTTCTGTTTGCGGAACCGCGGTCAGGGAAAACGACCCGGACCGTTTTTTCTGCACGCTCTTTGCCCGTCAGGAAGAGCGCGAGGCGTTGTTTGCGCTATACACCTTCAACCACGAACTCGCACGGGTCGCCGAAAGCGTGAGCGAACCGATGCTGGGCCAGATCCGCCTGCAATGGTGGCGCGAATCGCTTGACGGCATCGAGGCCGGCACGCCAAGGCGTCATGACACGGTCGATGCCCTGGCCGAAACCTGGTCGCAGGGTTTCGACAGAAACCTGCTCGAAAGCATGGTTGATGCACGCGAGGCCGACCTTTCATCCGATCCTCCCGAAACTCTGGATCAGTTGATCGCCTACGGGCGCAACACATCGGGTGCGCTGATGTTTCAGGCTGCCAGCCTGATTGACCAGAATGCAGCCCGCCATGAGGAGGTCTGCCGGGATGCAGGCGTCGCCGTGGCTCTGTCGGGACTGTTGCGCTCGACGGTTGCTCTGGGTTCGAACGGGCGCACCGTGTTTCCGCTGGAAATGCTCTCGAAGCTGCGACTGGATCCGCGTGACATCCTCAAAGGTGAACACAACGATCGGGTCTCGCGCCTCACCGAGGAGATCGCGGCCTGTGCGCTGGACCATGCCAGCCGTGCCAGGCGGCTGGGCAGGAAACTTGCCAAACCGATGGTTCCCGCACTGTTGCCTCTGGCCTTTGCGACCCGTGATCTCGCCACCTTGCGGGGAAACGGATACAACCCGTTTGACGCCGCACTTACGCGCAACAGCGGCGGTCGCCAGTTGGCGGTGCTTGGGCGCATGTTGCTGGGGCGGTTTTGAAGATGACTTCCGGGGCGAGTGAAATTGAACGGGCTCTGGCCTGGTGCGCCGATTTTGTCGCTGCCAGGCCAAGCAACGTCACGCGCCTTGCCGATCTCTTGCCGCGTGCCAAACGTCCACTGTTCTATCCCGCCTATTGCGCGATGCGGGTGATCGACGATGAAGTCGACAACGACTTCCTGGGTCAGGAAGATGCAGAACGCCAGGCAAATCGGTCTGGTGTGGCCGCCCGGGTTGAACGCTGGCGTGGCCATGCCGTGACAGCGACGCAGGGAAGTTATGTTCCCGGTACTGCAGCCGGCGATGACGACATGATCTTTACTGCGATGGGCGCGACCCTTGGGCGCGGTGACATGGGCCCCGTGCCCTATCACGGCCTGGCTGACGCCATGCAGCGCGATGTCGCCGAACGCCCGCTTGCCACCTGGGAGGATTTTCTCGATTACACCGAAGGTGCTGCTGTCGCGCCCGCTGCGGTCTTTGTCTACATCCTGGCCTGCAAGGTGAGACGTGACGGCTCCTCGGTTTCATCACTCTCACGCCCGTTTGCCGATTACGCCCGGCATCTGGCGATTTTCAGTTATCTCGTCCACATCCTGCGCGACCTCAAGGCCGACGCCGAGCGCGCGCCCCAACACCTGACTCTGCCCGATGACCTTCTCGCCGAATCCGGGCTGACAAAGGCTTCGTTACAGGAAGCGGCCAAAGCCGGAGACGACGCGGCACTGGGACCTCTGGTCGGAACGATTGCCGCCCTGACCGAACGCCACTATTCGCTGACTATGCGTGACCTGGCGCTGCTCAACGATGAAACCGATGGGGATGCAGCCATGCTTGTCGGTCTGGCTGAAGTCTACAGCCAGCAGTTCGAAACGATCCGGGGTGATTTCCGTTCCGTCCTCGAAGGTGGCGGCGTGGTTGATATGGCGACCGTTGACCGGCTCCTTGCCGCAGGCAAAGCCTGACCTGTTTGGCGAAGTTGAACCGGCTTGGACTATTCTGCCGCCTGGCGCTCTCCCAGCCAGATCGATAGATCGGCACGGGCACGCGAGACATAGGATGCCCGGCGTTCGCTTTTGTGCAGACGCTGGTTGGCTTCGGGAAACAACCCGAAATTGCAGTTCATCGGCTGGAAGGTTTTGGCGTCTGCTCCGACCGTGACGTGGTTGAGCAGGGCGCCCAGCGCGGTCGTCGATGGCGGTGGAATAATCGCGCGACCCCGATGCTCCAGCACGGCGAAGCGTCCCGCGAGCATGCCCATGGCGGTGCTCTCGACATACCCTTCGACCCCGGTGATCTGGCCGGCAAACCGGAGATGCGGACGACTGCGCAGACGCAGGGCTCCGTCGAGCAGGGATGGGCTCTTGATGAACGTGTTGCGGTGGATCCCGCCCAGCCGCGCGAATTCAGCGTTCTGGAGGCCCGGGATCATGCGGAAGATGCGGGCCTGCTCACCGTATTTCAGCTTGGTCTGGAAGCCGACCATGTTGAACAGGGTGCCCAGTGTGTTGTCCTGGCGTAGTTGCACCACGGCAAAGGACATGCCTTCGGATCTGGGGTTGGTCAGGCCTTTGGGTTTCATCGGCCCGAAGCGCAGGGTGTTGCGACCGCGCTCGGCCATGACTTCGATCGGCAGGCAGCCCTCAAAGTAGGGCGTATCCTTTTCCCATTCCTTGAACTCGGTCATCTCAGCGGTGAGCAGTGTGTCGATGAAGGCGTCGTACTCGGCCATCGTCATGGGGCAGTTGATATAAGCGGCGTTGTCACCGAACGGGCCGGGCTTGTCGTAACGTGACTGGAACCAGGCGGTCTCGAAATCGATGCTGTCGCGATGCACAATCGGCGCAATGGCATCGAAGAACGCCAGGGCATCGCGATCGGTCGCGGCGTGGATGTCGGTTGCCAGGGCGCTGGATGTCAGGGGACCGGTCGCCACGATGGCCAGGCCATCTTCAGCCGCCGGCAGACTTGTGACCTCATGGCGGTCTATCGAAATCAACGGTTCGGCCTCGATCCTGGCCTGGACGGCCTCGGCGAAGCCATCGCGATCCACCGCAAGGGCGCCTCCGGCCGGTACCTGGTTGTGATCGGCCGCATCCATGATGACCGAATCGCCACGGCGCAGTTCCTCATGAAGCAGGCCAACGGCATTGTTCTCGGCATCGTCTGAGCGGAACGAGTTTGAGCAGACCAATTCGGCCAGAGATCTGGTCTTGTGTGCTTCAGTGCCGCGTTCGGGGCGCATTTCGTGCAGCACCACGGGTAACCCGGCACGAGCGATCTGCCAGGCAGCTTCCGAACCCGCGAGCCCGCCACCGATGACGTGAATAGGTTTGTTCATGGCGTTGAGGTAGGTGGAGACAGCCGGAGCGTCAATCGATTTCAGAAACGGTGAGTATCTGTGCATAACCTCGCACGGCCCGCCTGATCGCGGGAGCGCAACCTGCTAGCTTCCGGGTTCGCTGACGGGAACGACGATGGCACAAGCATCGGCACAAATGATTCCGGGACTGATCACTGATGACAGTCCCGACGAAGGCTTCACGACAGGTGTGCTGCCCTCGCAGCGGATTCATGATCTCGTCGGCAACGATGTTCTGCTCGACGGTCCCCTCGATGATGACCAGATCCAGCCTTCCAGCATCGATCTGCGCCTGGGAGATATCGCCTGGCGTGTGCGTTCCTCGTTCCTGCCTGGGCCAAAATCGACGGTTGAGGGCAAGCTGCGTGACCTCGGCATGCACCAGATCAATCTCAGCGATGGCGCGGTTCTGGAACGCGGCTGTGTCTATATCGTGCCGCTCCAGGAAGCTGTTCGGCTGACCGGTGAACTTGCCGGAATTGCGAACCCGAAAAGCTCGACCGGCCGCCTTGATATCTTCACCCGCGTCATCACCGACTACGCAACGGAGTTTGACCGCGTACCCAAGGGATATCGCGGCAGGCTGTATGCCGAGGTTTCGCCGCGAACCTTCAGTGTGATCGTGCGACGAGGCTCGCGTCTTTGTCAGCTCCGGCTGCGACGCGGCTCGCCGGTCTTTGGCGAAGCCAAGCTGAAGGAACTGCACAAACGCTATCGTTTGATAGACACGCCCGAGGGTGCAGGCACAATTCGTGACGACTCGATCGCCTTTTCGCTAGACCTGCAAGGCGAGGGCAGCGGTTCGCTGGTCGGCTACAAGGCAAAACAGCATAGCGACGTGATCGATGTCGACCGCAAGGATGTGCTGGACCCTGCCGATTTCTGGGAGCCGATCCACGAACGCAATGCTGAAGGCCTGATTCTCAATCCCAACGACTTCTACATCCTGGCGACACGAGAGCGGGTCAAGGTGCCACCCGGCCATGCTGCCGAGATGGTCGCCTACGACACGCTGGTCGGCGAGTTTCGGGTACATTACGCCGGTTTCTTTGACCCCGGCTTCGGCTGGAGCCCCAACGACGATGCCGGCTCGCGCGGCGTGCTTGAGGTTCGCAGCCATGAAGTACCGTTCCTGCTGGAACATGGCCAGATCATGGGTCGCCTGCGCTACGAACGCCTGACTGACGTGCCCGACATGCTCTATGGCGTCGATCTCGGGAGTCACTATCAAGGTCAGACGCTTGCTCTCTCGAAACATTTTCGTCGGGGCTAAGGCGGCTGTCAATTGCCATGTGTAAGGCCGTACCAGCGACATGGTTTCGCGCCCCTTCGATACCGATGCCCGACATTGGCGACCCGGTTGACCATCCCTTTGCGCGGCCCGATCCGGCCGAACGCGCGATGCCACTGATCACCTTGCTCTGGGCACGGATGCTCCTGATCCAGTTGCTGGCAGGCCTCGCCTCTTTTCGGCTGGTTATTCACTGCATGGCACTCGACTAGAAAGACGCCGGTCGCCTATGTCTCGAACATGTTCGGAGCTTCGTTGTCTGTGCTCGTCTGGAACAGCCAGACCCAGGGGTTCGATGCCGCGATCGCCCATGATTTCGGGGCAACCGAAATGGGAGTTCCCCTGGAAATCTACTTCAACGATGCGGCCGATCGCATGTATGTGACGACGGCCGTCTCTGGCCATTTCCACATTTTCGACATTTCCGGCGAGCGCGGGAAGCCCGTTCTGCTGAAAACGCTCGTGTCAGTCGGCGGTGCGCATCATGTCGCCTTCACCAAGGACTGGAGCATGGCCTTCGTGCAGACAACCTTGCTCAACCTTCCCGGCATGAGTGACGGTTCGATCACCGTGATCGACCTTGAGAGCGAAGAGGTCGTCGGCGTGATCGATACATTCAAGGAGGCCGGGTTTAATCCCAACAGCATTGTCCTGCTGCCGGAATACAACCATCTCGCAGGCCATTGATCGGGCTTTCCGCCTACTGAATCGCAGGGCGCGGTCATGGTGGCCGCGCCCTGTTTCCTCCTCGCCCCCAACCGGCGAGGCCAACCCCCGCCTATTCGGCTGCGTTGGCCGTCGGGCGCGCGATCTTCAACAATCCGGCCAGATAATGGCCCGTGTAGCTCTCGGGCTCCGCGGCCACGGCCTCGGGCGTGCCTTCCGCGACGACGCGGCCCCCGCCGTCACCGCCCTTGGGACCGAGATCGATGATCCAGTCGGCGGTTTTGATGACCTCGAGGTTGTGCTCGATGACCAGCACCGTGTTGCCGGTGTCGACCAGGGCGTGGAGGACTTCCAGCAGCTTGCGCACATCTTCGAAATGCAGACCGGTGGTCGGCTCGTCGAGAATGTAGAGTGTGCGTCCGGTAGCGCGCTTCGAGAGTTCCTTGGCCAGTTTGACGCGCTGGGCCTCGCCGCCCGATAGGGTCGTCGCCGGCTGGCCGACCTTGATGTAACCTAGGCCGACCTTGAACAACATGTCGAGCTTGGTCCGGATCGTCGGTACAGCCTTGAAGAAGTCCCGTCCTTCTTCAACAGTCATATCAAGAACATCGGCTATCGACTTGTCTTTGAATGAAACTTCCAGCGTTTCCCGGTTGTAACGCCGGCCGTTGCAGACATCGCACTGGACATAGACGTCAGGCAGGAAGTGCATCTCGATCTTGATCAGGCCGTCGCCCTGGCAGGCTTCGCAGCGGCCGCCCTTGACGTTGAAGCTGAAACGGCCGGGTTTGTAGCCCTGTGTCTTGGCT
>Ga0233427_10004450_pt1 | contig 11684 bp, 6 predicted proteins | sample SI_118_April2016_5_FD_179885 | JGI IMG/M metagenome (GOLD analysis project Ga0233427, IMG submission 179885) | Seawater microbial communities from Saanich Inlet, British Columbia, Canada - SI_118_April2016_100_MG | ecosystem: Environmental > Aquatic > Marine > Inlet | place: Canada: British...
AATCCATATTTTCTTGTTTGTTAGAGTCTAATCTTCTAATCGTTACCGAGTTAGAGTCAACTTCTTTTTTACCACAAATTAATAAAAGAGGTATTTTTGCTAATGAATGATCTCTTATTTTGTAATTTAAATTATGTTTTTTTAAATCAACGTTTGAACTTATGCCAGCTTGTTTAATTTTTTTAGAGACTTCTATGGCATATTCATCAAACTCTTCAGAGATTGGAATAACAACAGTTTGTAAAGGTGATATCCAAAATGGAAACTTACCTGCATAATGCTCAATTAGTATTCCAATAAATCTTTCTAAAGAACCAAATAGTGCTCTATGAAGCATAACTGGAACTTTTTTTGTTCCATCATTGTCAACATAAGAAGCATCTAATCTCCCTGGTAAATTAAGATCAACCTGTAAAGTTCCACATTGCCAATCTCTTCCAATAGCGTCTCTTAATACAAATTCAATTTTGGGCCCATAAAAAGCTCCCTCTCCTTTATTGATGCTATATTCAAGTTTAGATGCTTTAACTGCTTGAAGTAACGAAGCCTCTGCTTTGTTCCAAACCTCATCATCACCAACTCTAATATCTGGTCTATCAGCATATTTTAATATTACATTTTCAAAACCAAGGTCTTTATAGATATCTAAAATCAAATTTGTCACATTCAAACACTCACTTGTTATCTGATCCTCTGAACAAAAAATATGAGCATCATCTTGGGTAAATGCTCTTACTCTTAAAAGTCCATGCAATGCACCAGATGGTTCATATCTATGAACTTTACCAAACTCAGTTATTCTTAATGGAAGGTCACGATAGCTTTTTAAACCTTGGTTAAAAACTTGAATATGGCCTGGACAATTCATCGGTTTAATAGCAAACACTTTTTCGTCTGGCGTTTCAGAAGTATACATATTTTCTCCATATTTTTCCCAGTGTCCAGATTTTTCCCATAAAAGCCTATCAAGTATCTCTGGAGTATTTACTTCTTTATAACCAGCAGCATTTTGTCTGCTTCTCATATAATTTATTAATTTTTGAAAAAGGGCCCATCCTTTTTCGTGCCAAAATACTGATCCCGGACTTTCTTCTCTAAAGTGAAATAAGTCCATTTCTTTTCCTAATTTTCTATGGTCTCTTTTTTCTGCTTCTTCAATTCTTTTTAAATATTCGTCTAAATCTTTTTGAGTTGCCCAGCTAGTACCATATATTCTTTGCAACATTTCATTATTAGAGTCTCCCCTCCAATAAGCTCCAGAAACTTTAGTTAGTTTAAAAAATTTTCCAATTTTACCTGTTGAAGAAAGATGTGGGCCTCTACAAAGATCGTGCCAATCACCATGGAAATAAATGGACACATCTTCAGTTTCTGGGATTGCTTGAATTAATTCTGCTTTGTAAGCTTCTCCTTTTTCTTTAAAATGTGAAATAGCTTTATTTCTCTCCCAAACTTCTCTTCTTGTAATCTCATTTCTATCTACAATTTCTTTCATCTTATTTTCAATTTTTTCTAAGTCATCTTCAGTAAAAGTCTCTTTTCTCGCAAAATCATAGTAAAAACCATTTTCAATAACTGGCCCAATAGTTACTTGTGTTCCTGGGAATAATTCTTGTACTGCCATTGCCAAAATATGTGCTGTATCATGTCTTATAGTTTCTAAACCTTCAGGATTTTTTGATGTAAAAATTTTGATAGAACAATCATTTTCAATTTGAAAATCTAAATCTTTTAAATCACCATCTACACTTATAACCATAGCTTGTTTAGCAAGTGACATACTAATTTTTTCAGCTACTTCTAGACCAGTAACTTTGTCTGGAAATTTTAAATTGTTTCCATCTGGTAGTGTAATTATAGGCATTTAATTTAATATTCTTTTATACTCTGAATAAGTAGAAAAGCACATTTTTTCAACATTAAATTTTTGAATTATATTTTTTCTTCCCTCTATACCAATTGATTTTAATGATACTTCATCCATAGAAAGTGTTTTTAAAATTTTTTGGCTCAATGATTTTGCGTTATTAGTTTCGAATAAAAAACCAGTTTTTTCATCAACTATAGTTTCATTTGAACCACCAATATTGCTTGCAATTATTGGCTTTTCCATTGATTGCGCTTCAACAGCAACTCTTCCAAAAGCCTCGGGCTCGATTGACGCCGACACCACAATATCTGAAACTTTATAAGCTAAAGCCATATCTTTACAGTGATCAATAAATTTTACCTGATTTATCAATCTATACTGTTCTGTAAGTCTGATAAGTTTTTTTTTATATAAATCTCTACCTTGATCACTTCCAAGTATAACAGCATAAAAAGCCTCATACCCAAGTTCAATATTTACTAAATTAACAGCTTCTATAAAAACTTCTTGCCCTTTCCATCCTGTTAATCTTCCTGGTAAGAGAATTATTTTTTTATCTTTTTCTATTTCCCATTTTTTCAATAATTTTTTTTCATCACTTTCTAACTTGGTAGTGGGGTCAAAATAGTCAACATTGATTCCTCTAAAAATAACTAAAAGTTTTTTCTTGGTATTAAGATATTTGGCATAATTCTCTTTAATGTGAGAAAAAATAAAATTAGATCCTGCTATGATTAAATCAGATCTCACCATTACGGAATTGTAAAATTTTTTAATTTTATTATTAAAATTATAAGTTCCATGAAAAGTAGTAACAAATTTTCTACCTGTAATTTTGGCTGCAAATAAACAAGACCAAGCTGGCGTTCTACTTCTAGCATGTACAATCGAAATATTATTAATAAGTATAATTCCAACTAAAGCTAAAAAATTAATAAATATAATAAATGGATTTTTACTCTGAACAGGAAGCTTTATTATTTTTACTTTTTTTTTATCTATAAACTTTAGTAGTTCTCCTCCACTAGTTACAATGTAAGATCCGCAATCATTTTCTGGTAAATAATGAGCAATATCATAACAGCCTGTTTCTGCTCCCCCGTAACCTAATTTTGGTATAACTTGTAAAACTTTTAAATTAGATAACATTTGATATGATTATATATTATTAGATTAAACATATAAACGATTATGACTCATTTCAAATATCACAAAATCTCAAAAAATAAGAAAATAAGATTTATTTGTAACATTTATAAGAATACTCCGTTTATTGTTTTTTTACATGGTTTTATGTCTGATTTAGAGGGAAAAAAACCAAATGCTTTTTTAAAATTTGCTAAACAAAATAAACTAAGTTTTTTAGCACTAGAATATTCAGGACATGGAAAATCATCAGGAATGTTCGTTGATGGTAATATTACAAAATGGAGTAACGAGACATCAGCTCTTATAAAAAAATTTGTTAAAAATAATAATTTTACTATCGTTGGTTCAAGTATGGGGGCATGGTTAGCACTTAAACAATTTCAATCATTTAAAAATCAAATAAATGGGTTTTTAGGTATTGGTTCTGCACCTGAGTTTTTAGAAAATTTGATGTGGAAAAAGTTCACAAAAAAGATGAAGTCTGAAACAATTAAAAAAGGAATTTTGCAATTAAAACATGGCAACTATGAATATCCAATTACCCTTCAATTAATAAAAGATGGTAGGAAAAATAAAGTTTTAAATAAAAAAATAAACTCAAAAATAAATGTTACTATGGTTCATGGTCAAAAAGACGAGGTAGTACCAGTTTCTTATTCAAGAAAAGTTTTAAAAATTTTTCAAAATGCCAAAAAAAAATTGGCAATTGTTAAAGATGGTGATCATAGCTTATCGAGCCAAAAATGGCTCAAAATAATAATAAAAGAACTTAAATTAATTATTTAGCTAACTTCTTTAATAACTGGCTTGAGACTAATTGGATTACTCAACTTATCTAACATTTCTTTTGGACAAACTTGAACAAAATTATTTAACTCTTCATCATAATTTTCAATTAACAATTTTGATAAATTAGATCCTGTTTCGTCAAAATGCTCTTTGATTAAATCTCTGAGATATGTTTTCCAATAATCTGTTTCTACATTTTGCCAAACAACAGACTCGTTGTTTGCTTTTTTTTCAAATTGTCTTGATTTGTCGTAAATAAATGCCATACCTCCTGTCATACCAGCTGCAAAATTATCACCTACATCACCTAGAATTACTACTGTTCCCCCTGTCATATATTCACAACCATTAGAGTCACATCCTTCAATTACAGTTATTGCTCCCGAATTTCGAACAGCAAATCTTTCTCCTGCTTGTCCTGCTGCAAATAATTTTCCTGATGTTGCGCCATATAAAACTGTATTACCTATTATGGTGTTTTCATTTGAAATTAAATTACTTTCATCAGACAATTTAATTGAAATTGTTGCGCCTGACAGTCCCTTACCAACATAATCGTTAGCATCTCCTTTAAGAACAAGTTTTAAACCTTTTGCAGAAAAAGCACCAAATGACTGTCCTGCTGATCCTTTGAAATTTAATACTAAAAAGTTTTCATTAAGTTTTTCGTATCCATATTTTTTGTAAAGATGATGAGATATTCTTGTTCCAACAGCTCTATTAGTGTTTTTTATAATATATTCTTTTTCTACTTTTTCAGAATTATCTAAAGTTTTTTCAATCTCTGGCCAAATTTCTTGATCAAGTGTATCTGGTACATGATTTATTTCCTGATTTTCACAATATCTTTTATTGTTACCATTATCTGCCTGGACAAAAAGTGGGTTCAAATCTAAATCATCAAGATTTGGAGAAGCTTTACTAACCTGCCTTAGAAGGTCTGTCCTTCCAATTATATCATTCAATGATTTAAAACCTATTTTTGCTAAAATTTCTCTTACTTCAGATGCAATAAAAGTAAATAAGTTAACTACTTTATCTGGAGTACCTGTAAATTTTTCTCTTAGTTTATCATCTTGAGTACAAACACCAACTGGGCATGTGTTTGAATGACATTGTCTCACCATAATGCAACCCATCGCAACTAAAGCCGTAGTTGCCACTCCGTACTCTTCAGCTCCCATCATTGCTGCAATCACAACATCTCTTCCTGTTTTAATGCCACCATCAGTTCTTAGAGTAACTTTGTGTCTTAGATTGTTTAAGGTTAAAACCTGATTAGCTTCTGTTAAGCCCATTTCCCATGGAATACCTACATACTTAACACTAGTTTGTGGTGTTGCGCCAGTACCACCATTGTGTCCTGATATTAATATTATATCTGCTTTTGCTTTAGCAACACCAGCAGCGATTGTTCCTACACCTGATGACGCAACAAGCTTAACTCCAATTCTTGCTTTAGGGTTTATTTGTTTCAAATCATAAATAAGTTGAGCAAGATCTTCTATGGAATAAATATCGTGATGTGGTGGAGGAGATATTAAAGTAACACCAGGTGTTGAGTATCTTAGTTTTGCAATTTCATCTGTAACTTTAAACCCAGGTAATTGCCCCCCTTCTCCTGGTTTTGCTCCTTGGGCTATTTTAATTTCAATTTCATTACAATTATTTAAGTAATTAACTGTAACGCCAAATCTTGCTGATGCTATTTGTTTTACTCTAGAGTTTGCACTATCCCCATTTTCTAATACTTTAAACCTGCTCTCATCTTCTCCACCTTCACCACTACAAGAAGCACCTTTAATTCTATTCATCCCAGTAGCAAGCGTTTCGTGAGCCTCTTTTGAGAGAGCTCCATGTGACATACTTCCACTTCCAAATCTTTTAAGTATATTTTGTATTGGCTCAACCTCTGAAATTTCTATCGGTCCTTCCAATTTTTTTGATCTAAAATCAATTAAATCTCTTAAATTTATTGGTGGTAAATTATATATTCCTTCTGCGTATCTCTTGTATGCTTCATAAGAGTTAGATCCTACAGCACTTTGTAATAAATGAATTAATTTTCCTTGATATTGATGTGTCTCTCCACTTTTACGATATCTGTATATTCCACCTATTGGTAAAATTGTTTCAGAACTTTCAAATGCTTCTTTATGAATAGATCTAATTTTTTTTTCTATTCCTGTTAGTCCAATCCCAGATATTTTAGATACAATGCCGGGAAAATAGTCAGCAACAATTGTTCTACTTAATCCAACAGTTTCGAAATTACATCCTCCTCTATAGGAACTCAAAACAGAAATTCCCATTTTAGACATAATCTTTAGAAGACCAGCATTTACTGATTTAATGTATCTTTTCACGCACTCATCAAAACTAAATTTTCCAAAAAGTTTTTTTTCATGTCTTTGGTATAAACTATCAAAAGCGAGATAAGGATTTACTGTAGTTGCTCCAACACCAATTAGAGTAGCAAATGAGTGTGTATCTAAAGCTTCTCCAGATTGTACATTTATAGAGACATATCCTCTCAATTTTTTTTCTATTAAGAAAGAATTGATTGCACCTACACACAAAAGCATAGGAATTGGCAAGTTGGTTTCTGATAATTCTTTATCACTTAAAATTAATTGAGTAACACCTTGTCTTACAGCAATTTCTGCATCTTTTTGAACTTGTTTTATTGCTTCAAATAAACTCTGATCTTTTGAAAAAGTACAATCTATAACTAATGAATTTTTGCCAAAAAAATTAATAAATTTGTCAAATTGAGAATTTGATAAAACTGGACTATTTAAAACATAAATATTTTGTTTAGTTAAATTATCAAAGTCTAGAATGTTACCCAAATTTCCAAACCTTGTTTTTAAGCTCATAACCTTATTTTCTCTCAAGGAGTCGATTGGAGGATTTGTTACTTGGCTAAAATTTTGTCTGAAAAAATGATATAGAGGCCTGTATTTATCTGACAATACTGCAAGTGGTGTGTCATCACCCATAGAACCTATTGCCTCTTTCGCGTCTTCAGCCATTGGGTGTAAAATAAGCTCTAAATCCTCTAAACTTATTCCAAAAGTATATTGTCTTCTTTTTAAATCATCTCCAGAAAATGCATATTTTTCTGCAGAAATAGTAATTTTTTCATCTAAATTAATAATTTGAGAATTAAAGTGCTTATATTCTTTGGCTAAATAATCTTTAATTTTACTATTAGTAAATACTTTTCCTTTTTCAATTCTAACCCCAATTATTTCGCCTGGTCCTAATCTTCCTTTTGTTAAAATTTTCTTTTCATTGAGTTCAATCATTCCTGTTTCAGAACCTGCAAATAATAAATTATCTTTTGTAATTGCGTACCTCAATGGTCTTAAACCATTTCTATCATTTGCAGCAATTACCCACTCATTATCTGTTCCGGCAATAGCTGCAGGCCCATCCCAAGGCTCCATAGTGCTGTTTAAAAAATTAAACAATTGTTGATGATCTTTAGATAAAGTTTTATTCTTTTTTGACCAAGCGTCAGGCACTAACATTAATTTTGCTAAAGGAGCTGGCTGACCTGAAATATTTAATAATTCAAAAACGTTATCTAACGCAGCAGAATCAGATGCGCCTTGTTGAATTACTGGTTTTAAATTTTCTATATTATCAAAAAGTGGGCTGTTCATTTCTTGTTCATGAACTTTCATCCAATTTTTATTACCACGATATGTATTAATTTCACCATTATGAGCAATTGCTCTAAAGGGTTGGGCTAAATTCCAACTTGGTGCTGTATTGGTAGAAAATCTTTGGTGAAAAATTGCGTATCTTGAAATGAATCTCTCATCTTTTAAATCTAAGAAAAAATCTGAGATGGCCTCAGCTAGAAACATTCCCTTATAAATAATTGATTTTGAACTAAGAGAACAAATATAAAAATTATTTAAAGAGATTTGAAAAGCTTTGTTTTCTATTATTCTTCTTGTTTCGTAAATTTTTCTTTCAAGATCTTTATTTAATAATTCTGGGTCATTAGATTTAAAGAGTACCTGAATAATTTCGGGCATTGTTTGAAATGCTTTTTCACCTAAAACTTTTGGATTTACCGGAACTTGTCTCCAACCATATATACTAAAATCATTTTTTGTTAATTCACTCTCAACTATTGTTTTACAACTTTCTTGTGCAGCATAATCATTTCTTGGTAAAAAAATCATTCCAACGCATATCTCTGAATTATCGTGGGCGTGTCCCGTAACCTCTATTTTTTCTATAAAAAAATCTTTTGGTATCTCTACGTGTATACCTGCACCATCTCCTGTTTTTCCATCAGCATCAACTGCTCCTCTGTGCCAAACAGCTTTTAAAGCTTCAATTCCGTACTCAACAACTTTACGTGACTTTTTTCCTTCGGTAGATGCAATTAAACCAACACCACAAGCATCATGCTCCATATCTTCTGAGTAGACATGGTTTTTCTTTAATATTTCAAAATTTTTTTTATAATTTTCCATTAAGCTACTTTTGACTGTTTTAAATGTTTTTTTTCCAAATACTTTTTAATTGAAGTGGCTGCATCTCTTCCGTCTTTAATCGCCCAAACAACTAAAGATGCACCTCTAATTATGTCACCTGCAGCAAAAACCCCACTTAAATTTGTTTCCATTGTATCAAAATCAGTTTTTATAGTTCCCCATTTTGTCACTTGTAATTCATTTGAATCAAATAAAGTTGGCAAATCTTCAGGATCAAAACCTAGCGCTTTTATAACCATATCAGCCTTTACCTCAAAATTTGAGTCTTGTTGAACTTCTGGTTTTCTTCTTCCGCTTTCATCAGGTTCACCTAATTTTATCTGATTAACTATTAATTTTTCAACTTTGTTGGTTCCTTTAAATTCTTTGGGACTTGATAACCAGACAAACTCAACACCTTCCTCTTCAGCATTAGCTACTTCTCTTGCTGATCCAGGCATATTTTCTTTATCTCTTCTATATAAACATTTAACAGATTTAGCTTTTTGTCTTATTGATGTTCTTACACAGTCCATTGCTGTATCACCACCACCAATTACAACAATATCTTTTCCTTCTGCATTTAAAATTCCTTTATCAAATAACTCTACTTTGTCGCCTAATCCCTTTTTATTTGAAGCTGTCAAAAAATCCATTGCAGGAAAAATGTTATTTAAATCATTTCCTGGAAGCTCTACTTCACGAGCCTTATAAACCCCTGTTGCTATTAAAATTGCATCATGTTTTTTTTTTAATTGATCTAAGCTTGCATCTTTACCAACTTCAAAATTTTGAATAAACTCAATTCCTCCATCTTCTAAAAGTTTGGTTCTTCTTTCTACAACTTCTTTTTCAAGTTTAAAATTTGGAATTCCATAAATTAATAATCCTCCAGCTCTATCATATCTGTCATAAACTGTAATTTTATATCCACTTTTTCTCAATTCTTCAGCAGCCGCTAAACCAGCTGGACCAGCTCCAATTATTCCAACACTTTCATTTTTTTCATTAGAAATATTTATAGGTTTTACCCAACCTTGTTCCCATGCATTATCAGTAATATATTTTTCTATTGAGCCAATTGTTACGGTTCCATGGCCAGATTGTTCAATGACACAATTTCCTTCACACAATCTATCTTGTGGACATATTCTTCCACAAACTTCTGGCATGTTATTTGTGCTTTGAGACAATTCATAAGCCTCCTTAAGCCTTCCTTCTGCTGTTAGTTTAAGCCAATCTGGAATATTATTGCTTAACGGACAATGAACCTGACAAAAAGGTACCCCACACTGAGAACATCTACTGGATTGTTCTTTTGCTTTGTCGCTAATAAATTCGTCATAAATTTCATTGAAGTCTTTTTTTCTGACATTAATCTCTCTTTTAGGTGGAGTTTGTTGACCTATTTTTACAAATTTTAGCATTTTATTAGTCATAAATTTTATATGTTATGGCAAAGTATATATTGTTTTTATTAAATAAAGTTAAAAATAGGTCAGTTATTATGACCTTATTAAGTTATATAACTTTGAAAATTATAGGATTTCTAATAAATGCATAGCTAATATACTTAAATCGAATTGTTTTAAATGAATTTTTTTTAAGCTAGTTAGATAAAATGTTACAGAACATTATAGAAGTTTTAATACTTTCAGCCATTCAAGGCATATCAGAGTTTTTACCCATAAGTTCATCAGCACATTTAATATTAGTTTCAAGTTTGTATGAATTTAAATCTAGTTCATTATTAATAGACATTAGCTTTCACCTAGGGTCCTTATTTGCAATTGTCTATTATTTCAGAATGAATTTATTGGATGTTAAAAATAATAAAAGACTTTTAAGTCTTATTGTTTTGGGATCAATTCCATTAATTATTGTTGGATATGTTTTGTATTCAACGGGTATTATTTATGAATTAAGAAATGTTAAAGTCATTGCGTGGACAACTTTAATCTTTGGTGTTGTTTTATATTTAGCAGATAGAAATCGTTTTGATAAAAAAATATCTTCAAACTTAAATCTTCAATCAATTCTTTTTATAAGTGTATTTCAAATTCTTTCATTAATTCCTGGAGTTAGTAGGGCAGGCATTACAATTACAGCTGCAAGGATTTTAAAATTTAATAGATTGGACTCTAGTAAAATATCATTTTTACTTTCTATCCCAGCTTTAGGTGGTGCAAGTTTTTTAGGATTAAAAGATGTATTTTCTCAATCAGTTGAATTTAACTATTTAGTAATTATTGCAATATTGACATCGTTTATTTTTTCTTTTGTGACAGTAAAGTTTTTTTTAATTTATATAAATAAATTCTCAATGAATGCTTTTGTAATTTATAGAATTATCATAGCATTAATTTTATTTGCCGTGATTTATTAAGAATATTTTTTTTTAACTAAAGGTAGTAGTTGAGACAATAAAACACCACAGAGAATAAAAAAGCACCCAAGTAAATTGTTTATATCTAAAATTTGATTTAAAATATACCAAGCTGCAATAGTTGCAAATACTCCCTCCAAAGAAAAGATTATAGCTGCAGGGGCAGGGGATATATTTTTTTGAGCATAAATTTGTAAAACAAAAGCAAAGCCTCCTGATAAAATACCAGCATACAAGATAGAATTTATTTCTTTCATAATATCAATATAGATGAACTCTTCATAGATAAGCCCTATTACAAAAGAAAATAAAGAAACAATAAGAGTTTGAATAGCGCCAAGAGTTAAGGGTAGATCGTACTTTTTAACAATTATTCCTGTGAAGATTATGTGGGTACTCCAAAATAAAGCTCCAAGAATTACTAAACTATCTCCAAGTCTTACTGTTGCATCATAGAAGTTTGTTAATAAATAACCTCCAATTAAACACAAAACAACAGATGGCCAAACACTCCAATGAATTGATTTCTTTTTAAATACAAAGATTATAATTGGAACCATTGGAACATAAAAAATCGTGAAAAATGCAGCATTTGCAACATCTGTATAAAGAAGTGCAACTTGTTGCAAAGCAGAACCTAAAAACAAAGACAAACCAATCAAAATTGAGAGATTAATGAAAGTTTTAATATCAGATTTAAACTCTGACTTAAATTTTTTTAACTCAAATAACAAAACTAATGGTGTGATAGCCAAAAAACCAATAAAAAATCTAACTGCATTAAATGTGAATGGACCAATATTGTCCATACCTGTATCTTGAGCAATAAATGTTGTGCCCCAAATAAAAGTACATAACAAAGCACTTAATAATGAAGTAGTTTTTGACATGACTTATATTAGACAGCTAATTTGTAAGCAAAATTTTTACCTAAATTTTCTTTTAAGTCATTATTAAATCGTGCTGCCTCAGCACCATCTATAATTCTATG
>Ga0233427_10004466_pt1 | contig 11639 bp, 10 predicted proteins | sample SI_118_April2016_5_FD_179885 | JGI IMG/M metagenome (GOLD analysis project Ga0233427, IMG submission 179885) | Seawater microbial communities from Saanich Inlet, British Columbia, Canada - SI_118_April2016_100_MG | ecosystem: Environmental > Aquatic > Marine > Inlet | place: Canada: British...
ACGTTCAATATTTCACCTACTTGAAAGCAGTAATTACATTAGATTGGGGCTATTCTGAAGTCCTTAATCAAGATGTGTCTGAGGCTCTGAAGTATAGATTTGCAGCGACGCTTGAGCTTTCCATTTTGGCATTCATAGTAGCAGTAGCAACAGCTATTCCCTTGGGTATTTTTTCTTCCATTAGACAGAATCGTTGGGAAGATCACGCCATTCGTTTTTTTGCATTAGCAGGTTCAGCTATTCCTATTTTCTGGTTTGCCCTTTTTCTCCAATACTTTTCTTCTGTAACTCTTGACAAATTTATGCCTGAATTAAACTGGCCAATTAGTTTACGCTATGATCCAATTCTTTGGGAAATTACAAATCCAATAGAAATGAGTACTAATTTTTTACTCATTGATGCGATAGCAGCTGGTTCTTGGATTCATTTCAAAGATGCCTTGCAGCATATGATACTTCCAGCGACAGTTCTGGCTTATAGTTCCATGGCTACTATTATCAGACTTATGAGGGGGAATATGTTGGATGTTCTTGGTCAAGACTACATTAGAACTGCCAAATCTAAAGGCCTTTCCGAAAGTCAGATTACATATAATCATGGTGCCCCTAATGCCATGATTCCTACAGTAACTCTTTTGGGAATGGGATTTGCAGGACTAATAAATGGTTCAGTACTAACTGAAACTATTTTCACTTGGCCAGGCCTAGGAGCTTGGGCAATTACAGCCATGCGAAGCTTAGATGTATCTGCAATTCTAGCATATACTTTGTTTGCAGCTTTTCTTTACATAATTGCGAATTTAATTGTTGATATTTTGTATGCATTTTTAGATCCTCGTGTTGAACTTAGCGGCCATTCCAGTGTTGCAGAAATAGTAGTAGTTTCCTTATCAATTTTACTTTTAATTTTAACCTATTTCAGTATAGATTTGGCAGTTTTATCTGGAATGGCTACTTTAGTTGCTTTAATTGCGTTTTCATCTTATTCGATGGGCCAAAGATTTCTAAAGAATCCAGCAGATACTTGGCTTATTTTCTTATTTGGAGGTACCTTGTTTATTGTTTGGTCAATATTAAGTGGGTTTTTCATAAAAATTTTACTTATTTCACTTATTTTCTATTTAGGTTATTTAGCATATCATTTGGACGATTTGAAGTCCAGTCTTGAACCTAAGTTTGATGAATTTAAACGGACAATATATCAAATTAGCAAGAATCCTCTTACTATTTTGGGACTTTTGTTAGTGCTATCTCTAATTTCAATTGCGTTTTTGGCACCTTGGCTTGCACCTCCTTCTGACAATCAAAGAGATCCAATGAAAATGGAAGAGCATTTTCAATTTAATTTCAATCCACAACCACCTTGCTATTCCTCATGTACTGCTGATGCTGGAGAGGAAAATGGCTATATTTTGGGAAGTACAGATAGAGGCTATGACATATACTATGGAATAATATGGGGTAGTCGAACATCATTAGACGTTGCAGTCAAGGTTGTTTTCACAGGTACTTTCATTGCAGTCGCTATAGGTGCAGTATCTGGTTATTATGGTGGTAGAGTTGATGATATAGTAATGAGAATAACCGATGTTTTCATTGCGATTCCTGGATTAGTTCTGGCATTAGCAATTATTGCAGTTACTGAAGATACTTCAATTGAAATGTTGATGTATGCTCTGATTATTGTGGGGTGGCCTGGATTTACAAGAATTATCAGAGCAGAGGCTCTTAGAATTCGTAAATTACCCTATATTGAAGCTGCTAAGGCTTCTGGGGCTTCAGATTTTAGAATAATATTTAAACACGTAATTCCCAATTGTATTACTTCTGTAATCGTTATTGCTACTATGGATATGGGTGGGATTGTACTATCTCTAGCAGCTTTGGGATTCTTAGGGTTTGGAGGAGGTCCAGATCTTGCAGAATGGGGAAAGCTTGTTTCATTTGGACAAGATGATATTTTGTTAGGTCAGTGGTGGGGGTTCTTTTTCCCAGGACTGGCTATTGCATTATGGGCTTTAGGCTTTTATTTATTAGGAGATGGAATTAGGGATATTTTGGACCCTAAACAGAGGAACTAATGTTAGAAATTAAAGATTTAAGAACAAAGTTCAATACTTATGACGGAGTTGTGAAAGCTCTTGATGGTGTTAATCTTAAAATTAAAGATGGTGAGATATTCGGGTTAGTAGGAGAAACTGGAAGCGGCAAATCAGTTACTTGCTATTCAGTATTAAGGCTTCTTCCCAAAACTGGTGAAATAGTCGGTGGAAGTATTGTTTTGAATGGTGAGGATATAACTAATGCCTCTGAAAAAAGGTTAAGAGAGATAAGAGGTGGCGAAATCGGAATTATTTTCCAAGATCCGCTCTCCGCACTAAATCCAGTTATGACAGTTAATGAACAAATTGGAGAAATTCTAGTTTTACATCAAAATAAAGAAATTAATGACTTAGCTTCTGAAAAGAAAATTCCAACTTACAATAGTGAAAAATGGAAAGCTTCTCCAGGTGTTGAGTTTACTATTATAGCACTTTGCATGTCGTTTATTTCTTTGTTTGTTATGTTAGGTCAATGGAGCTTTTCTTTGCCTTTCCTGTTTGTAATTGCATCTATGCTTTTTAGAGACTATTTGCAGAAAAATAATTCAACATCAGCTCTTGATTTACTGGTAATTGATGCCTTATCTAGAGTAAAGTTGCCCAATCCTGAACAAATCGCTAGCTCATATCCTCATGAGTTAAGTGGAGGGATGCAACAAAGGGTAATGATTGCAATGGCTTTGGCAGGAAAAGCCAAAATGCTTATTGCAGATGAACCAACTACAGCATTAGATGTTACAATACAGGCTCAAATACTTCAATTAATTAAAGATATTCAAAAAGAAGAGAATATGTCGGTTCTTTTGATAACACATGATCTTGGAGTAGTAGCAGAAACTTGTGAAAGAGTAGCAGTTATGTACAAAGGTAAAATAGTTGAAGAGGCCTCTGTAGATGAAATATTTACAAATCCAAAAAATGAATATACAAAAGGACTATTGGAGGCTATACCAAAAGGCGGTAAAGAAAGATTGAAAGTTCCTAATTTAAAGGAGGTTGAAGGTTCATGAGGGCGATTTTAACTATTAAAAATTTAAGAAAGCATTTTCCTGTTAAAAATGCTTGGGGAACTGATGTAGCTTTGGTCAAAGCTTTAGACGGTGTTGATTTAAAAATCGAAGCTGGAAAAACATTTGGTATAGTTGGTGAAAGTGGTTGTGGAAAGACTACCTTGATGCGGACTTTACTGAGATTAATTGAACCAACCTCAGGTTCTGTCGTTATATCTGAAGAAATTATTGGAGATAAAGTTTCTAGTAATAATTTAGAAGAATTGACGAGTCAAGAATTACGCAAGTTTCGTAGACAGATTGGAGTAGTTTTTCAGGATCCTATGGGTGCATTAAATCCCCGTATGATAATCAAAGATATTGTAAGCGAACCATTAGTAATTCATGGTAAAACAGACAACATGCGTAATAGAGTTATTGAATTATTGAATAATGTTGGTCTTGGTGAAGAACATTTGTATAGATATCCACACGAATTCTCCGGAGGTCAGAGGCAGAGGATAGTTATTGCCAGAGCCCTTGCTCTTGATCCAAAAATACTAGTTTTAGATGAACCGACCTCAGCCTTAGATGTTTCAGTTCAGGCACAGATTCTCAATCTTCTAAACGATTTACAAAAGAAATATAATTTAACTTACATATTCATTTCTCATGATTTATCAGTAATAGAGTACATGTGTGATCGTTTGGCAGTTATGTACCTGGGTAGAGTTGTTGAAGAAGCCAATACAGAAGACTTATTTTCTAATCCGCAACATCCCTATACCAAAGCATTATTATCAGCAACTCCAAGTTTTGATAAGAATAAAGAAAAGATTATGATTCTCGGAGATGTACCGAGCCCAATAACTTATCTAGATGAATCGAAAGCTAAATTAGCCACGGAAATGACTGAGCAAGAGAAATTAGAAATCAAATCAATTGAAGGCAAAGGGATTGAATATATCGTTCGTTCAAGTTTGAATGAAGTATTTCCATTAGTTCGAATTTCAGGTGAGCATTATGCACGAGTGAAATAAATGACCGAACAAGCACCAATTCGTAGATTATTAGCCCACACAAAAAATCACAGAACTACTATGTGGTTGGCTACCTTATTTTCCATATTGAATAAGATTTTTGACTTAGCTCCACCTCTATTGATTGGTGCAGCAGTAGATGTTGTTGTTAAGAGAGAGGAATCAGTCTTATCTGATTTTGGATATTCAGACCCTAAAGAGCAATTAATCGTATTGTCTATACTGACGGTTATAATCTGGGTTTTTGAATCATTGTTTGAATATATTTATGGTGTTTTATGGCGAAATCTGGCTCAGACAGTTCAACATGAATTAAGAATAGATGCTTATTCTCACATTCAGAATTTGGAAATGGAGTGGTTTGGTGAGCAATCCAAAGGAGAATTAATGTCAATTTTAAATGATGACATTAACCAACTTGAGAGGTTCTTGGACAAAGGGGCTAATGAGATATTACAAGTTAGTACTACGGTTGTAATTATTGGTGCCATATTTCTTTACATATCGCCTATGATTGCACTCTACTCCATTGGCGCGATTCCAGTTATTGTCATTGGTTCTTTTCTGTTTCAGTCACGTATTGCACCAAGATATTCCAAAGTAAGAAAAGAGGTTGGCTTACTCAATGCATTATTGTCTAACAATTTGAGTGGGATAAGTACAATTAAGAGTTTTACGACAGAAGAACTTGAAGTAGAAAGAGTTAGAAAAGCATCTCAAGCTTACAGAGAAGCTAATCGTGATGCGATAAAACTTAGTGCTGCCTTTGTTCCGCTAATTAGAATGGCCATACTTGTTGGATTTACAGGTACATTACTTCATGGAGGTCTTATGACTTTAGATAATGAAATGGCGATTGCATCTTACAGCGTGATGATATTTATGATGCAAAGACTGCTCTGGCCTCTAACCAGGTTGGGAGAAACTTTTGATTTGTACCAAAGAGCTATGGTTTCTACTACCAGAGTTCTTAACTTATTAGAAACTGAAATTAGGATTGAAGAAGGTGCACTACCATTAGATTCATCAAGAGTTAAAGGAGAAATTACTTTTGAGAATGTCAGTTTTTCATATCCTGGTAGAGAACTTGTCGTGGATAATTTTGATTTTAAAATTGAGCCAGGTACAACTCAAGCCATAGTTGGGCCCACTGGGAGTGGTAAAACAACACTTATTCGTTTGCTATTGAGATTTCATGTACCAAAGTCAGGCAGTATATTTTTAGATGGTAATGAGATTTCAAAATTAAATTTGAAAGATTTAAGATCATCAATCTCTTTAGTTACTCAAACTATTACTTTATTTCCCGGTTCAGTATTACAAAATATAGCTTACGGAAGCAAATCATCGGAAGTAGACATTGTTGATGCGGCTAAAGTTGCAGAAATACATAATTTTATTGAAAGTCTGCCAGAGGGATACAATACTCAAATTGGTGAAGGAGGTCATAAATTATCAGGAGGTCAACGACAAAGAATTTCAATTGCTAGAGCCGTGTTGAAGGATGCTCCTATTTTGGTACTTGATGAAGCGACCTCATCTGTTGATAATGAGACTGAAGAGGCTTTACAAAAATCATTAGACTTGATTTCCAAAGATAGAACGACGATAGTAATTGCACATAGACTTTCTACAATAAGGCACAGTGATTCAATTATAGTGTTAGACGGTGGGAAAGTAGTAGAATCGGGAAATCATGAAGAGTTATTGAAAAATAAATCTCAATATTTTAAATTGTGGAATGTCCAAACTGGTAAGCGTTAATCAATAGTTGCCCTTATCACCCCCTTCCCATAATTCCAGTTATCGGGCCCGTAGATCAGCCTGGAAGATCGCCTGCTTTGCAAGCAGGAGGCCTCGGGTTCAAATCCCGACGGGTCCACCAGATTTTACCGGTAAATTTTTAGTAGTAGCTTGACAATGTAAGACTATGCGAACGTTAGTTGTTATAGTAATCTCGTTTTTAGTTGCACTCCAACCTATGCTTTCTTTAGAGTCACCATCTGTTGGAGAAGAGACAAATATTTCTTTTTCTGGTTATGTAAATTATGAAGATAATTCTGATTGGTGGGAAGATACATCAATGGACACCGATAAAGACGGTATCCAAGACAGTATTTGGCTTGCAATCAATAGTAAAAAGTACAATTGGGTAGATGATGACGGTCGAATTGGTGTAATTGTCGATTTTGATCATTTACCTACTTCTGAGGATGAAATCTTGCTCACAAGTAGTGTTGATTTTGTGCATTTTCATACGTATCATTTAATAGATAGTATTGCCGGTTCTGTTGCAGTTGAAGACATTGGAAAACTTTCTAAACTTCCAGGCGTAGTAATGATTGAACTCGATGGTATTCTTGAGATTGTTAATTCTGATGCCAAAGAAGTTCATGGTGTTGGAGCTATTTATGAAGAAACTGGGTACAATGGTTCAGGAAGTGTTGTCGCAATAATAGATACAGGTATTGATGGTGAGCATGTAGGGCTTGACGATTTAGATGATGATAATTCTACTGATGATCCTAAAATTATTGCATTTTTTGATGCAGTTAATAATGCTTCAGCTACAGATGGAGATGTCGTACCATATGATGATCATGGGCATGGTTCACATTGTGCAGGAACAACAGCAGGAACTGGTGCACCAACATACGATAATCCAGGAATGGCTCCACAGGCCCAGTTAGTCGGCGTTAAGGTTCTCGATGGTGGAGGCTCAGGTTCCTTTGCCGGAGTTATGTTAGGTATGGAATGGACTGTTGAGAAACGTCATGATTTCAATATTCGTGCAGCTAGTATGAGCTTGGGTGGTTTTGGTTTAATTGAATGGACAAGTTCAGAAGAAGAAAGCGTTAATCGTATGGCTAATGAAATGGTTCGTAATGGTATCGCATTATTCATTGCAGCAGGTAATAGTGCAGTTAGTGCTCAAATAGGTACACCAGGAAGTGCTGAAGACGTTATCACTGTAGGAGCTCTTGACAAAGATACTAAGATTGCAGTATATTCAAGTCAAGGCCCAACAGAAGAAGGACGCGTTAAGCCAAATATTGCTTTTGTAGGATCTAGTGTAATGTCAGTCGAGGCTAATACAGGTACTGGTTACAGATCAATGTCTGGCACTAGCATGGCTACACCGGGTGCTGCAGGAGTAGCTGCACTAATGTATCAAGCGAATCCCGATCTTTCCCCATTTGATATTAGAAATATAATGCAGGAAACTTCAACATATAGACAATGTCACTATATGGGTGCCAATGAACCATGTGCAGAAGATGGAATTCCAAAAAATCGTCAAAATAATGTATATGGGCATGGACAAGTTGAGGCATTACCAGCAGTGATGGAAGCTGCCAATTTAGTTTATGGTTTTACAAATGCTATTGATATAAATCTAAACACTCCAATTAAAGATAATAATAGAGTTAATATTGGTCCAAATGATAAAATTGCTTTTGATATAAATGGTGATGTAGATAAGATTCAGTGGCGTACATGGGATATGCGTGATGATTGGATGGATTTAACTACTTATGATTCAGGCTTAGATTCATTTGAGATTGAATATAGTATGTTTGTCGATAGATTGAAATATTTACCAGGCAATGAAATTGAAGGAAACCAAACCCTTCTTATCCGAGCTATCAAAAATACTAATTCAAGTGCTAATGAGGTAGTTCATATACAAATAATGGGTAATACGGAAATACCAACAATTACTGAAGATTCTCCTTCTTTACCTTTTGGCTTTGTTATATTTACCTCAATAATGGTTGCTTTGTATAAGACTAGAAGAATTGATTAGAAATTAGACATAATTAATATATATGACCTCGATAAGCAATCATTATGCAAGAATTCAATGTGTCTTTAACCGATAAGCCTGGTGAATTAGCTGAAGTTGCTTCAGCAGTTGGAGATGGAGGAATTAACATATTAGGTTGTGTAGGTATGGGTCGTTCAAGTCCTTCAGTAACAATGGTTACAGATGATGAGGAGGCTACTGCAGAACTTCTAAAAGCTACTGGAAGAACATTTGAAAAAAATGAGTTGATTTTAACTACATTACCAAATGAACCTGGAGCACTTGCAAATATGACTACAAAATTGAGTGATGCCCAAATCAATATTATTTCATTTTACATAATGAAAATGGAATTAGATGTTGCAGATGTTGCCTTAACTACCGATAATCCTGAGAAAACAAAAGAAATACTAGGAATATAAGTCAATGCGGGTTGATCTTCATGGTCTACCTTTATCTGAAGCTAAAATAAAATCCCAAATATCTGTAGCTGAAGCTTGGTCAAAATCTAATACATCAGTAGAATTAATTCATGGATATCATTTAGGCAATGCCATCAAAGATTATATTCAAAATAGGAATGGTCTACAGCTGGACATTGAAACCATATATCCAGAAGTTTCAGAGTTAAAATTAAAGGATAAGGGGCTTGGAGCTACACTAATTAGCTTTAGAAAGGATTGATTATGAATTTTACAGCATTATTGGGTATGTCAATTGTTTGTGCATTAGGTGCAATGTCCCCAGGTCCGAGTTTAGCTGTAGTTCTTAGAAATACTATTTCGGGAGGCCGTACACAAGGGGTTTTGACAGGAATAGGGCACGGTATTGGCTTTACAATTTATGCATTTCTTGCAGTTACTGGCCTATCAGCCATTTTAATTGCTAATGAATCTGCATTTACTTTTCTTCAATGGTCTGGGGCTGCCATTTTACTCTGGCTATCCTACAATATGTTGACATATCAGCCCTCAGATGTCCATAATGAGCATCCGAATAGCGGGCGTCGAGGGTTTGTTGAAGGTTTCCTAATATCCTTTTTGAATCCTAAAATTTTGGTTTTTCTTGTTGCTGTCTTCAGCCAATTTATTGATCCTAATATGTCCTCTTCAGATAAAATAATCATGGCTGTAATTGCTGGTTTAATAGATACGGTATGGTATGTTTTGGTTGCTACATTCTTAGCAGGAACTTCAATAATAGATAAGTTACGGACTAATTCTACATTAGTTGATAGAATTATTGGTTCAGCTTTGCTTATACTGGCGATTTTATTGATAGTAAAATCAATTGTTTAATTCATATATTGCTGAATTTTTATCATTTTCTCGTGCTTCTACTTTGAAGCAGCTAGCTCTTCCCTTTGTTATTTCTAGCAAAATATCATTAGCTTTCATCAGTGCAGCTTTAGCGCTTGATTCAAGACTAGCTTCTGGTACTACTCTCAAATCACACAAACCTTTCTTATTTAATTCTTTAAAGGTAGATAACTCAGGATCATCTTCGGCAATAATCAGAGTGTGGTCATACATTTTCAGTAAATATTTTTCTAAATTCTTTAAATCTCCAAAGCCGACTACCCAGCCATGTTTATCCATCTCTCTTGCTTCAAAATAGAAAGTATACTGTCGTGAATATCCATGAATATAGGCACAATGTCCTTTGTGTTTCCATTGTCTGTGGGCACATGGTAAATTGCGGTAAGTTTTGGTAGATGTATATCTCTCGTTCATATTTTCTCCTTATGTTTATTTTCTGTTTTGATAGCGTCTTCTAAGATTTGAGGCCACGGTTTGACATAAGTTACAGGATCAACTTTTCCAACTGCATGAAATGCCAGAATTCGCTCCACGTCAGCTCCGCTAGTGCCACTACTCCTTCCATTTTCATCAGGATTATAGCTAGTATTTGTATTAGAAAATACAGTATCAAAATCTAGTTGTAATTTATTCAAAGATTGTTCAGAATCTCTCAAGATTGCTTCCTTATCGCCATCAATATATGGTAAGTAGAATGAGACTTTGTCACTATCCCAATTACCAACCTTAAATGCATTCTCTAAAGCTTCATAAAATTCAGGTCTACAATCGGGATAAATTGCATGGTCACCTGAATGAACTCCCAATGCTATCTTAATCTCTTTTTCTTCTTTCATGGCGATTGAGAGTGCATATCCGTATAGAATTGAAGCGAAAATTGCATTCCTATTAGGAACAACAGTCTGCTTCATTTGTTCTTCTTTGTAATGGCCTTCAGGAATTTCATAATCTTTAGTAGTTAATGCCGAATGGAAAACAGACATAGCTGATTGTAGATCAATAATTTTGTGTGAAACCTGAATATTGTTATTTGCCAAATATAGTATATTTGCCGTAGCTCTATCTAATTCTATCTTATGTTTCTGTCCATAATCATAAGATAATGTGTGAACTGTATAGTCATTGGCTATAAGGTGCATTAGAAGGCCTGTAGAGTCCATCCCACCGGAGAATGCCATGACTGCACGTTTGGCCATTAATCAACTCCCATCCATTTGTGAGTTTGTAAAGATAAATTCCAACCAGGATTCTGCATTACCATGTCAAAAGTACTATGAAACGTTTTACCGTTAAATCCCGCATCTTTAGATTCATCGTAACAAGGTTGTAGGAATAAATTTTCAAAACCAGTTTTTAAATTATCATACATCGACAAGTCTTGCCCAGTGTACACGATCTTCAATTCATTACCTTTTCTTTGCTTTATACTAAATTCAGGATAGAGCATGTCTTTTGGACTTACGCAAATCCAATCTACCAATCCTTCTTCTAATTCAATAGTTCCATTAGTCTCAATTGCAATATTGTAACCATTTGCATGTAATTCATCTGATAATGGGCGTAATTTTTGTACTGCGGGTTCTCCTCCCGTGAATATAACTCGCCTAGTATCCCATTTACTGAGAATTGCCATTATTTCTGAAATAGTCATTTTATCCCATTTACTGAAATCAGTATCACACCAAGAACATTGAAGATTGCACCCTCCAAACCTGATAAAAACAGATGGAACACCTGTGTGAAAACCTTCACCTTGAATAGAATTGAAAATTTCTACTATTGGATAGCTTCTTTCATTTACCATTTTAATTTTTGATTAAGTCCATTAGTTCAGATCTAGCTTCAGCTTTGTCAAAGAATACTCCTCTCATTGCAGAGGTAGTCATTGTAGCATGGCTCTTCTTTACTCCACGACAACCCATACAGTCATGCTTTGCTTCGATAATAATTGCTGCGCCTAAAGGTTTCAAATATTTTTCTAGAGCATCTGCAACTTGTGTTGTAATTCGCTCTTGATTTTGTAATCTTCGAGAATATATTTCAACAATTCTTGCTAATTTGGATATTCCTACAATTCGCTCAGTTGGGATATAGGCTACATGTGCTTTACCAGTAAAAGAAAGCATATGATGTTCACATGTAGAGTAAAATTCTATGTCTTTTAGAAGTACAATTCCATCATATCCCTCACCATTGAAGGTAGCGTTTAGCGTATTTTTGGGATCTTCATTATATCCCGAATATAATTCTTTCCAAGATTCGATAACTCTTTTAGGAGTATTTTTGAGACCTTCCCTTAACTCACCATCACTGTCAACAGCATTATCTTTCTCTATCTCTAATAAAATTTTCTTTATTGTTTCTTCAACCATTTCTATTAT
>Ga0233427_10004474_pt1 | contig 11630 bp, 14 predicted proteins | sample SI_118_April2016_5_FD_179885 | JGI IMG/M metagenome (GOLD analysis project Ga0233427, IMG submission 179885) | Seawater microbial communities from Saanich Inlet, British Columbia, Canada - SI_118_April2016_100_MG | ecosystem: Environmental > Aquatic > Marine > Inlet | place: Canada: British...
GTAAAAAGGGGGGTGCGGGGGTGCCGGGAGGGCTAGTTGCCGGGGGGACAGGGGCGGTACTGCTGCTAGATGCTCTCAAGCTGGGCCCGGAGTGAAACCGTTTGGACATGGCACTCGTCAGCGGTAACCACCACATCGGTCTGAACCCAAGTGTGAAATCCTGAACGTGCGACAGTGACGGTATAGGTTCCGGCGCGCTCTGGAGCACCGACCAACAGCGAACCATCTTCCCTACCAATCGTGCTCTCGACATAGGTGCCTTCACGGAGCGTCATTGTAGCCCCAGAAGCACTCGGGACTCCACTATCAGCATCGACGACCAGCATTCCGATCCCGTAACGCAGTTCTCTGGTACACATGACCGGACCAGTGCTGTCATTGCAGCCTATTAGGACCCCGATTAACAGAAGCTTTGGGAGATGACTCTTCATCATTAACTCGTGTGTTGTCGGACCATCCCGAGATTATGCGCGAGGGCTTGTCAGTTGTTCGTGGTGACGGCAGGCATGGCATACTGCTGGGAGTACAATAACGGTGGCCAGATCGGTGACGACACAACCACGAATACCTCCATCCCGGTTAAGACCAGCCTCCCATGCTAGCCTGACACCGATGCGTCTTGCCTAGCACCAGTACCGCCCCTGCCCCACTCAGACCCGCAACTCAGGACGCGCAGAACAGTGGATAGCTGGGTGTGGCTGGGTGCCACGGAAGGGGGCTAGGGGCCGTCTTCTAGGCCGGGGGGACAGGGGTCGTAGGTGACCGGTCCAGCCGGGTATGAACGACTCACCGCACTCCTCACCCATGTTGTAGGTGCCCTTTTCGCCCTTGGGGAGCCTCCAAGCACCCATCAGCCTGTTGGACCAACTCATCCAGATTCCTTGGGATGGGGTCAGCACACCCAGACGCTATCAGAGCGAGCTCGAACAGCAGGGTTCTCTTCATCAGCTAGTTGTTCGCCCTGCGCCAAGCGATTTCAAACATTTCGGCACACTGCTCACCTAGCTCTGTTCCAGACAGCTTGTCTACCCTCGCTATCCCAAGAGCTGTCGTGTTCCAAGTGGTCGCAAACTGTGACCCTCCTCCAACTGTTACTATTTCCCGGTACCTCACCTCAGATGAATAAGCGACCCTTAATCCGTTGTCCTCTGGATGAGAGAACACCTGCCCGTAACATGCCAGATAATTACCCTCGTCACTAAAATCTCCCTCCAACGTTATACCTATCCTCAGAAGCCCTAGCTCGAAGGCTCTCTCAGCCTCCCGAGTGAATGACTTTTCGCTAACTCTTGTGATCCGGTCATGCCATTGTATGGACACCTGCTGACCCATCGTAGTCAGACCCGTCAGGGGATTTCTTTGCGCCTGAGCCACCCCATCCACGGGCACCCAGAGCATGACTGCGGCTAGGGCTACTGCGGTTAAGAATTTCATCAGCTAGTCCTCAGTATCTGGACAGGGGTCAGGGCATCCTTCTTACAGTTCATTCCACCACTCAGGCGACGTAAGCGACTTCTGGCTCTCTTGGTGTCGCCTTTTCCATGCCAGATGGTATCGACGGGCAATTACTGCGAGAGTTTCAATGCCCGCTTCAGGGACGAACTGCTAAACGGCGAAATCTTCTACAGCCTCAAAGAGGCGCAGATCATTATCGAAGAATGGAGGAAACACTACAACACCAAGAGGCCGCACAGTGCTTTGGGCTACTGCCCGCCAGCCCCGGAAACCATCGTTCCGATGGCAACCAGGCCGGTCATGCACTAACATGCAAACTGGACCACTCGATGGGGGGCGGAGCAGTCGCCAATGCGGAGGGGTGTCGTGGACCGACGATTGACCCAGTTTTTGACCCACGAGTGAGTACTCCTGTGAGTACTCCATGTTTATCTGTCAGAGCAAGAAAAAACCCCCCAAGCTTGTAAGTGCTTGCAGGGCCTTCTCTTCCCTAAGTGCCCTCAGCTGGACTCGAACCAGCGACCTACTGCTTAGGAGGCAGTCGCTCTATCCACCTGAGCTATGAGGGCGGTGGGTGTTTCAGTGTCCCAAAGATTGTTTGGGCACGTTTTGGGAACACGTCCGAAGTGGTGCTCTAACCGTTTCCGAACACGAGACGGCCTATTGTCGCCAAGGTCCGAACTGAGAGCAATACGCTGAAAGCAAAGAGGACGGACCGCCGAAGCGACTACGTCTAACGGTGCGCCTCGATCCACTCGCGCGATAACCGCTGGGCCTCCGCGATTTGGTAGTGGACGTAGCTTCGGGCCAGCCCTACTGCTGCCAAGAAAACATCATAGCCCACCCTTTCCGCCCCAGCAGTTACTGACGCGTGGGCTGATTTGAAGTTTCGAACGAAAGAGACCCGTCCCCGCCATTGGTGGGACCGGGGTTTTTCGGCAAGCAAGACATGTGCGCATCTGGTCGAGTTGGATCGCTGGGCGTGGCTGGGTGCCGGGTGTTCAGGTCCCTCCTCTGCCAAGGGCCTTTTTCGTTCTCTCTTGCAGCCACCTTCCTGACCGACATCTCAGGTAGAAGCCCAACGCCCCCCGATCGATTCGACCGGGGGGCGTTGTTCCAGCGTGACAGGGCTACCGGTAAATGCTGGGAGCCCCCTTTACGTCATGGATGGCCAGTCACTAGTTGATGTTGTCATGCACGGTGTGGCTTCGGAACAGCATGCGGTCACCACAGTTCGTCACGGGTGCATCCTCAGGAGTCCCTGCGGCCCCAGCTGTTCTTGAGTCGAGATAACTGGCCAGCGCGCCTCCGTTTTCTCCAATGATTCTGATGCCGACCCCGGAGTTCATCTCGGCATCGGCTCTCGGCCCCAGCCACCTCTGAGAGAAACCGCGATGGTTTCGATCGCCCTCCGCTCGAGCTCCCGCGTTTATGTTGGCGAGCGTGTTGAAGAGGTCTTCGACCGTGTTTCCAGGTTTCAGTTCGCAGGCTCGGTACGTGGACAGCGTCGAGTCAATCATCCCGCCCTCGTATGGGTTACCCTGATCATCGATCGCCCAGTCTCTCATGAAGCTTCGATTGCCGTCGTCACAGTCTAGCATCTGAGCGAGAAGAACCGACGCATTCGAATCCCTGTCGCGAACATACCTCTCCCAGTGGGCGAGATTCTCCCACCTTACCACTCGCACCACTTGGTTCGGCTCCATTTCGCCGTTCCCGGCGACAGGCACACGGTAACCGATCCATCGAGGCGCGTCCGAGCCGTCGTACGACATTGAGCGCGCCACCTCCAGCACGTCGTCCATCGAATACCCGTGGGCCACGGAGCACCACGTGTTGACGATCAGTGTAGGGGTAGGCATAGACTGTGCGAGTAGCGCCGGGGCGGTCAGCCCCAGCAGTACAATGGTCAAGGTGGCATTCCATCCTGATCGCATGCTATCTCTCCAAAGTATAGGTGTCCGCATGTTCGGCAGCATATCTGCCGTTCTAGGATCGCCGAGTATTCGTCGGAGCTTCTTCGCAGTCAAGCCCCGTGGGTGCTCTCGGTGAAGGGCCGGGCAGGGCTACTGTCGCGGCCCGTGGGACGAAGGACTGCGTCTACTGGAAGGTCGATCTCAGCGCTGATCTCGAAGCCGCGGACGCACCCCAGATCTGGTTCGACATCCCCGCTCGATACGGCGCCTGTGAGGGTGGACTCGACATCGCAAGTGACGGAGTCCTCCTGGCCATAGAGGCATTCGACGAAGACATAATGGCTCCTGACGTTCCCAAGGAAGTCAGGGGGGTCTAGCACCTACTCCGGCAAGGCCTAGCCGGAGTATATTGCCGGCCTCTCGTAACTCATTCGGATGGGTATCATGCTCGGCACTTTCCTGTTGGCCACGGTTCTTCAGTTCGTCCCCCAGTCGCAAGAACTCGCGCCGGGCACACGATACGATCCGTCGATCCCGACGCTCGAATCCGTCGTAGGGCACGACGTCCGGGAGGAGATCACTCCGCCTGACCAGGTCGTACGCTACTTCGAGACTTTAGCCGATGCCGCGGCAGACCGGACGCACCTGATCCGGTACGCGGAGAGCTGGGAAGGACGACCGCTCATCGTCCTGGTAATTGGCTCACCTGAGCGAATTGCGGCCCTCGACGACGTGAAGGCAGGCCTGACCCGACTCGCCCATCCGGCAGGCCTCTCCGACGCGGATGCCGAGGCCCTCATCGCAGAGCTTCCCGTGGTCACAGCGCTGATGCACGGAGTACACGGCAACGAGATCAGCTCGAGCGGTGCGGCGATGGCCGAGGCGTATCACCTGCTGGCTGCAATGGACGATCCGGCGGTCGATCTGATTCTGCAGGAGTCACTAGTCCTTATCGACCCGGTAGAAAATCCGGACGGGCGAGCTCGTTTCGTACAGCAGAACAGGATGGCGAGGGCTCGCTGGCCAAACGAGGCGTCTTATTCGGCCGAGCACGACGAGCCGTGGCCCGGCGGCCGAGTGAACCACTACCTCTTCGACCTGAACCGCGACCTGTTCATCCAGAGTCAGCCGGAAACTCAGGGAAAGGTCGATGTCTTTCTGGCCTATTGGCCGCACATCGTGGCTGACCTGCACGAAATGGGTGGAAACTCCACGTACTTCTTCCCCCCCACTGCCCCACCCTCGAATCCATGGTACGGCGAGCGCCAGGTGGCCCTGATGGACGTGTTCGGCCGGGCCAACGCTACGGCGTTCGACCAGCGCGGCTTCGCGTACTTCAACCGCGACGTGTACGACCTGTTCTATCCGGGCTACGTGGATATGTGGCCCATGAGCCACGGGGCTCTTGGAATGACGTACGAGCAGGCTTCGGCACGCGCACAGGTGCTGCGGCGGTCAGACGGTGATCTGCTCACCTATGGAGACGGCGTCCTGCATCACTTCACCGCGGCGATCACTACTGCCGAGACCTCCGCGAGGAACCGCGAACAGATCCTCCTTGATTACTTGGCATTCCGGCGCGACGGCATTGAGCGGGGACAGGACGGCCCAGCGGAATACGTGCTGCACTCTGCGCACGACCCGGGGATGGCCCGGCGTCTCGCCGCCATGCTCGTGCAGAACGGGATCGATGTCCGAGAGGCAACAGGCCCCGTGACGCTAGACGGACGACAGCTGTCCCCCGAAGGCACGTTCATCGTGCCCATGGCTCAGCCAGCTCACCGTTTCGTCAGGAACCTCCTCGACGCGCACGTCCCCATGGATGACGCGTTCATCCAAAAGCAGATCGATCGTCGGGCGCGCCGCCAATCCGACCAGATATACGACCTGACTGCCTGGAGCCAATCGCTGCTCTGGGACGTCGAGGTCATCGTTGCAGACGATCCAACCGGGGCAGCTGGCGCGGCCTTCGAAGAGACCAGCACACCTTCCAGTGTCGTTCTGCCTGAGGCCGTTGTTGGATACCTCATGCCGTGGGGGACGAGCGCAGCGAGTGCTGTGGCCGAAGCGCTTCGGGACGGCATCCGGGTTCGGGCCGCTGGGGCCAGCTTCACACTTGGCGGACGGGAGTACCCCGTCGGCACGGCGATCGTCCGGACTGCTGAGAACGACTCGGACCTTCGGCAACGTCTCGGTAGCATCGCCGCCTCCCACGGAGCCGAGGTAGTGGCTGTAGATGATTCCTATGTCCAAGAAGGCGCATCGCTTGGCAGCAACAGTGTGAGGGCCCTGAGGGCGCCACGCGTACTCCTGGTCTACGATTCGCCTGGCAGCACCAACTCCGTCGGCTTCGCGAGATACGTCTTAGAGCAGCGCTACGCGCAGCCTACGGTTGCCGTCCGGGCTTCGAGCCTGGGACGTGCAAACCTCTCCGACTACGATGTCATCGTCTTCCCGAGCGGCAACTACTCTGGAGCCGTAGGCGCCGGATTGGTCGCCGAACTGCGGAACTGGATGTCCAACGGCGGAACGATGATCACGATGGCGGGATCGAGCGCTTGGGCAATCCGCGCGGGCCTCCTCTCGACCACGACCGAACGACGAGGAGGACGCGCACAGGGCGAAGACCCACCTAAGGGCAGCACCCCGGATCAGCCCATCGAGTACCTGGAGGAGATCGTACCGGACGACGAGAGCCCTGAATCCGTCCCTGGTGTCATCTTGCGCACCATACTGGACACTGAGCACTGGATGTCTTCCGGGACGGACGGGGAGATCGGTGTTCTTGTCCAAGGCAATCGCGTCTTTACACCAATGACGCTCGACAACGGATCCAACGTTGGCCGCTACGCCGAACTCGACGACCTGGTCCTAAGTGGTGTCGTTTGGGACGAGGCCCGTCCGCAGCTCGCGAGCAAAGCATTCTTGATGATCGAGTCTTATGGCAGCGGACAGATCGTGTCGTTTGCGGAGGACCCAAACTTCCGCGCGTACACGGAGGCCACTCAACTCCTCTTCATGAACGCGGTACTCCTCGGGCCGGGACGGTAGGGCCGAGCGACCTCCTAGAAATCCGCCCCTGAGGCATCGTCCTCAACCCGACGCCCGGCCAGGTAGCCGACACAGTATCCGCGCAGGGTCGTTTCGAACTTGTCCATATCCGGCGACGACCTGAGCCCTGCCTCTCCCTTGCCCTTCAAGGCCTCGGCGAGCTTCCCGACCTTTTGGGCGAGATCCATGACATAAGGGTCTCCTCCCATGACGAGTTCTTCCGGCTCTATATGCTCGTCGTCACCCATTCCGGTTACGACACCGCCCGCCGATTCGAATTCAGGAAGTCCTGACTCGTCTTCGACCGGATCACGATGAGGAATGGGCTCATCGGGGGAGATGAACGCGTCATCTACTTGATCGTGGCGCTCTGGCATGGGCTCGTCCGGGGAAATAAAGCCTTCGCCCAGCGCATCAGCAGACGACTGATTCCAGTCGTTGTCCCTCGCTTGCTTGCGGGACCCCGGCGGAAACGCCGGCGGCGGAAGCCTGCTCCCCATACTCTTGTCGCTCATTCGCTCGACCCCCATCAAGGGATACCACAGTTGTGTCCTCCGAATATACGGCCGGGGCGCGCGGCAAACAGGGTTTGGCCTAGAGCACCATCTTGATCAAGACGAAGCCAGCCACCAGTAACACGCCAAAGACCGTCACAAGCCAATTGAAATAACGATCAATGAACCCAGCGATCGGCGTCCCGAACTTGTAGATCAGCGCAGCCAGAATGAAGAAGCGCAGGCCACGGCTCAGTACCGAGGCGATCAAGAAGATCCCGAAGTTGATCGAGAAGACACCAGCAGACAGCGTGAAGACCTTGTACGGGATCGGTGTTAATCCAGCGAAGAAAATCGCCCAGAAATCCCAACGGTCATAAAGCGCTTGGACACGGTCAAACGCATGCGAACTCACCCCGGGCACGTATTGGAAAAAGAACGGCTCGAGAACCTGCCAACCTCCTGCCCCGATGCCGTACCCGATCACACCTCCGATCACCGACGCCGCTGTCGCAATCGCAGCGAAACGCAGGGACTTCGTGGCCGCGCCTAGACACAGCGCAATGAGGAGCGGATCTGGCGGAATCGGGAAAAACGACGATTCGGCCATCGCAAGTAGGAACAACGCCCCTACCCCGTAGGGAGTCTCAGCCCAGTGCAACACCCAGTCGTACAGGCGCCGGACTAGGCCCGGACGCGTAGCGTCTTCGCTCACCCCGCCTCCGACTTCCAAGCGAATTGCCCCAACAAGGGCACAAATGTGACCGTATCCTTTACGACGTCTTCCGTCACGAGAAAGCCCGTCTTCTGCACATGGACAAGTTCTTGGCCGTCCCGAGAGCCGACGGGAATGAGCATGCGCCCGCCGTCTGCGAGTTGATCCACCAGCGCGCCAGGGATCGATGGCCCACCGGCCGACACAACGATGACGTCGAATGGCTGATACTTCCGCCAACCAATCGTCCCGTCTCCGACGAGGAGCGCGACGTTCTGCACGCTCATCACGTCGAGCGCCTTCCGCGCCCGCGAGGACAACTCCCTGATTCGCTCTACCGAATAGACCCGGTCCGAACAAAGAGCGAGTAGCGCGGTGAGAAATCCGCTTCCGGTTCCGACCTCGAGGACCTTCTCGGTAGCCGTCGGCTTCAGCAGTGACAGGTAGTACGCCTGTAGGGACGGCTGCGATGCAGTCTGTCCGAACCCGATGGGGATCGGCGCGTCTTCATACGCCCGCGGCCAAACACCCTCCGGCAAGAACACGTGCCTGGGCACCATATCGAAGTACTGAAGCGTCTCGAGATCGTCGATGCCGCGCGCACGAATATCTTCGATCAGCTTCCGTCGATATCCGACGAAGCGATGGTCATCGATCGGGTCTATAGATCGAGGTTCCAAGCGCGGATCTCCTCGAGAAGCTTGTAGTTGGTTAGGTCCAAGTGCAGTGGCGTGACTGAAACATAGCCGTCTTCCACCGCTTGAAAGTCAGAGTCGGCATCCCCTCTCCAGATGACATCCCCACCACCGATCCAGAAGTACTCTTTGCCGCTCGGATCGTTGGCACGCGTGATGGAATCCGCATATCGGCGTCGGCCGAGCGAAGTCACCTTCATCCCCTTTACCTCGGATGGGTCAACACTCGGCAGGTTCACGTTGAAGAGCGTGTCTTCCGGGAATCGGTCCTGACGGAGAATCGACTCCAGCACGGAGCGGACCACCGGCTCCCAGCCGGCCAACTCCTCGTGCTTGCGGCCCACGTAAGAGAGAGCGATCGCGGGGATCCCGATCACGGTCGCCTCCATGGCCGCGGCCACGGTGCCCGAATAGAGCACGTCTTCGCCCAAGTTCGGGCCATGGTTCACGCCCGATACACAGACGTCCGGGCGGTCCTCGAGGAGTTCGTTCACAGCGAGAATCACACAGTCGGTCGGCGTACCGTCTACGACATAGGCGCCGTCAGGAGTGCGCCGCGCGCGCAGCGGGTTGTGCAGGGTGAGCGAATGGCTCGTGGCGCTTTGCTCACGATCGGGAGCCACGACGGTCACGACTCCGAGCGACGATGCAGCCGACGCGAGGACACCGATGCCGGTGGCGAGGTACCCGTCGTCGTTCGTGCAGAGGATCTTCATGGACACGGATTATTCGTCTTCGAGGACGGAACCCGGTGTGAGCACGTTCTTCAGCGCCTCCAACTCGGACTTCATACTCAAGAGGAACTCGGGCCGGAGGACCTCTTGGCGCTCTTCGGCCAGCTCGCCGGACTTCCGCATCTCGATCAGTCGCTTGTTCGCACCTTCGATCGTGTACTTCTCGTCGTAGAGAAGGTGCTTCACGAGGAGAATCACCTCGATGTCTTTCGATCGATATACGCGATTACCGGCCCTGTTCTTGGTCGGATTCAGGACGTCGAACTGAGACTCCCAATACCGGAGCACGTGGGGCTTGAGCCCCGAAAGGCCACAGACTTCTCCGATCGAGTAGTACACCTTCTTCGCGATCAACTCGTTCATCACGACTCCTCTGGGGCTACGCCAACGGATCTTCTTCATCTGTGGATCCCACGCCGCAATCACTGGGCGTAGGGACTGTTCTTGTTCACTCATGACCACTTTTCCGGTCTCGGCGCTCGAAGCATCAGGTCCGTAAGCGCCTCCGCGGGGCTCTTTCCTTCGTGTACGATCTGGTAGACCTGCTCCGCGATCGGCATATCAACGCCGTGCTGCTTGGACAGGTCATGTACCGCCTCGGCTGCCTTCAGGCCCTCGGCCACCGCGGTCATGTCACCGAGGATCGCTTCCAAGGCCTCTCCCTGGCCGAGCCGGAACCCAACGGTACGATTTCGGCTCAGGGATCCGGTGCACGTCAGCACTAGATCCCCCATTCCGGCCAGTCCTGAGAAAGTACTCACCTCAGCGCCCATAGCGACCCCGAGTCGAGTCGTCTCGGCGAGTCCTCTCGTGATCAGGGCAGCCATCGTGTTGTGGCCGTACCCCAAGCCCGCTGTAATGCCCGCTGCGACCGCCATCACGTTCTTCAGCGCACCACCCAACTCAACGCCGACGACGTCTGTGTTGGTGTATACCCGAAAATACGGGGTCTGGAACGCCAACTGAGCGACCGCGGCTGCCTCTGCACTGCGACCAGCAATGACAACGGCGGTTGGCGACTCGGATACCACCTCTGTGGCAAAACTCGGACCGGAGAGCACACAGAAGCGATCCATGACTTGAGCAGGGAGAATCTCATCCAACACTTGGTCCATCCTCAGGAGCGTCGACAACTCGATGCCCTTTGAAGCGCTGACCACAAGTGCCTCGTCCGACATGTACTTCGCTGCCCCCGTCATGACATCTCGGACGAAATGAGACGGGCTAACCGAGAGAACGAGCGTCGCCCCGTCCATGGCCTTGGCGAGGTCGGTGGTCGCTCGAAGGGTCTCGGGAAGCACCGCCTGGCCGAGGTAGGGATTGATGTGCTCGGTATTGATGGCTTCAGCCACACCAGCCTCGTACGACCACATCGTTACATCGTGCCCGCACTTCGAGAGCAGCGCTGCGAGTGCGGTCCCCCAGGCTCCAGCCCCCAGAACCGCAACCTTATGCAGGCTACTCATTAGTCTGCACCTGCCGCTTTCTTTGAACCAAATCGATTCTCCGTGCCTTTGAAGAGGCGTTTCACGTTCGATCTGTGCGCCCAGATCACGAAGAGTCCCAGCGCGGCCGTGAACCACAGCACGGAAACACCGCCTCGGTGTGGTACAAGCGCCACAAAAATCGGAAGGGTCGCGGCTGCACCGATGCTGCCGAGGGACACATACCCGGTCGGAATCGTCAGGAGAATCCACACGACGAACGATCCAAGCACAGCCCAGGGCGCGATTGCCAAGAAGACGCCAGCGCTCGCGGCGACTCCCTTCCCTCCCTTGAATCCGACCCACATCGAGAAGATGTGCCCGAAGATCGCGGCGGTCCCGAAAGCGAGTGTCCAGTTGAACCCAACACCAGCGATGTCCGCGAAGAACCAAACCGGGACGAACCCCTTAGCCACATCGACGATTACCACCGGAAGCGCCCATCTCGCGCCCATCACGCGGAACGCGTTGGTCGCGCCGAGATTGCCCGAGCCCTTTTCGCGCAGATCAATGCCGTGGAACGCCCGCCCGACCCAATAGCTGGTCGGCGTGGCGCCGAGCAGGTAGGAGAGGGCTAGGAGCGCATAGGTCATCAAATCTGTCTATTCCTTGTCGTGGCGGTCCTTACCGGCGCGGGGACGCAAGCGGATCGGGGTCCCCATGAACGACCAAGCGTGCCGGAACCCGCTTTGAAGGAAGCGAATGTAGCTGTCTGGCAACGCCTTCGGGTAGTTCGTGAAAATCGCGAAGGTCGGCGGACGAACAGTCACCTGCGTACCGTACTTGATCTTCACCCGATGCCCACGGTGAAGCGGCGGCGGCTGACGGAACAGGAGCTTCTCGAGCACCCGGTTCACTTCGGACGTGTCAATCCTCCGATGCCGCTCCTCGTGCACCTCGAGAATCATGTCGAGACACTTCCTGACGCGCTGCCCAGAAAGCGCCGACACGAACACGATCGGAACCCATTTGAGGAAGGGAACTCGCGCCTGGATCTTCTTCGAGAAATCGATCGACGTCATCGTGTCCTTCTCCACAAGATCCCACTTGTTTGCCAAGAGGATCACCGCTTTCCCAGCCTCCCAC
>Ga0233427_10004477_pt1 | contig 11623 bp, 6 predicted proteins | sample SI_118_April2016_5_FD_179885 | JGI IMG/M metagenome (GOLD analysis project Ga0233427, IMG submission 179885) | Seawater microbial communities from Saanich Inlet, British Columbia, Canada - SI_118_April2016_100_MG | ecosystem: Environmental > Aquatic > Marine > Inlet | place: Canada: British...
AATCTTCGATTATCGCCAAGGTCATGTCCAGCAGAACTCTCAGCAACTTTGCTGGCATGGGTCTACGCATGCTATCGCTTTTGGCGGTACACCGCTGGCTGCGAAAAATGCCCCGTAGCAAAATCGGGCGAGCGCTCATGTTGACCCCTGACAAAGTTACGCCATTCAGCAAAAGCCAACAAGTTTATCCTGCTCTCGGAGACTTTCGAGCGAAGGTAGCCGTACAACTCGGCTGCGTCGAAAGGCAGGCAAATGGCGATGTCATCAATGATCTCATTGCAGTGTTCACCCATCAAGGTTTTGAATTACATTTCATTGAGCAGGGAAATTGCTGCGGAGCGCTCCATTATCATTCTAGCGACACCAGTGGCGGTACTGAAATGGCAATGAGCTCTGCCACCACTTTCGCCAATTTTGATTATGTCGTTTCATTGTCCGCTGGCTGTAGTTCACACCTTCAACAGCACAGTGGCTCAAATATTTTTTACGACCCTTTAATCTTTCTGGCAGAGCAAGGCTTAAGGGGCAATTTAAAGCCTGTTGAAAAAGAAATAGCGTGGGTGGTACCCTGCCATTTAAGACACTTGCAACACAACTGGCAAGCTGTTGGAGAAATGCTTTTGTCGATACCAGGACTGAAGCTATTAGATTTCACAGACAAAGATTTATGCTGTGGCGCTGGAGGTGCGTCAATGATTAACAATCATCAACTGTCGGCATCAATGGGTGACGCCAAAGCGCGCTGCCTTGAAGCAAGCGAGGCCACTCACGTTTTGTCATCTAACTCTGGGTGTCGCATGCAGATTGATGCGCACTTGCGATTTATGGCATCCGAGAAGCGCACCGAACACCCCTTGCGTTTATTAAGTTTTTCTCTGGGCATCGACGAACATATAAAGAGCCGTCAGGACTGCAAAACCAACTAAAGACACAAAAGCGCCAACCCAGCGATTATGCGTCTGGCGCCAAGTAGGACCGCTTATTAACTTGTATCCGGTGAAGACCACTCCGGGGAAACTTAGCAGGGCAGATATAGCAAAGCACAAGTGCACCGTAAGTTTTACTTGATCGAACTCAAAACTTCTTCCGAATAATTCTGCTTGCCAGATTGCACCAACTAGAGAGAAAAACGTTAGCGTGACAAGCAGGTAATGCCTGTTACGCAGGCCCATCTTCCCTGAGCGAATGGTGAGCACCAAAAACATCACGGTTAACACAAGGTTTATGAGAAAGGTTGTTGTATTCACAGCCGACAAGATAACATCTCTCATGCGTAAATTCACCATTACCCTGCTCTCATTTCTGCTGTTCACAGCAGGCTTTACGTCCGCCCAGGTAGCCGACGAACTCCGCGCTCCGTTTGTCGTTAGCAACGTGCAGGTATGGCAAGAGGACGGTTCTTTCATCGCCCAACACCTCATCGTTCTGGGCAAAGAAAATATTAAATTTATTGACTCGGCAAGCTCGCTTGAAGACTGGGCACACCTTCCGCAAATTGAAGGTAACGGCTATCTATACCCCGGCATGGTTAACGCCTCCTTCAGCCAAAACCGTGGTACGCCGGCAACGAACACTTTTGCATCTGCTCAATCTGACCCTACGCAAGGACCCATCACCCGAATGGAACTCGGCGACCAGCAGGCCTATGTCGCTCATGCACGTATTGCGGACCATTCTGACTGGAAAAGCGACGGGCAGCAGCAATGGCGAGAACTTGGCTTTAGCTCAGCGTACCTAACTCCGGACAAAGGCATCCTGCAAGGTAAGGCCGCACACATCGCTTTAGACGGACGCGATCTAGCCCACGCTATTATTCAGGCCAGTGGTTTAGAGTTTGCCTCTTTACGCAGCGGCACTGGCGGCTATCCCGGTACACCAATGTCTGCCCTAGCAGTACTGCGGCAAATATTTCTACTGCAAAACTCAAACGAGTCCTACCCTGCCATAAATATTGGCGACACCATTGTGGTCCGCGCCAACAGCTCGCGCGAAATAGAGAACTTCTTAGATTTGCAGCGCGACTATGACACTCAACAGCGCACTTGGGTTATTTACGGTGGGCGTGATGCACATTTACATAGCGACCGTCTGCTCAAACAACGCGTTGCCGTGCTGTACCAAATCAACTTTGACGAGGCGCCAGCCACTGAAGAAGATTTAGAATTAGACAATGAAGATCGCGAATATTGGCGCCAACCCTTGGCTCAGCGTAATGAACAACGCCGTCTTCATCAGAAGCAGGTTAACGGATTTATAGAACTGCGCAACAGCGGTGTTTGGTGTGGTCTACTGCCAACAAACGATAGCGACGATTTCACCGAGCGCTGCCAACAACTCATCGACGCTGGGCTAACCGCTGATGAATTGCGCTTAGCAATGTCGAGTGATGTTTTAGATGTCATTCAATCCTACAGCACTTTAAGCGACTACATGTTGTGTGCCGAGCCATTCGGCGATTCGATGCAATCACCAACATGGATGTTCAGCAACGGTATGGCATTCCGCTTATCGGATGATGACAAGAAAGATTCCGATGACGACTTTGACAACACTATGTTTGATGGTGGCTGGCACTTGACGTCCGAAACCCAAATGGGAACCCGCGAATTCGGCATTACCGTGTCTAGCGCTGACAACAGCGTACATAGCTTTCAGCTTGAAGATCGCAGTCAAACTCTAGACTGCAGCGACGTTAAATTCAGCAACGGCAAGCTTAGTTTTATTTTCTACGTAGAAGAAATGGATCTCAACATCACCACTACCGTCTCCATTAAAGATGACAAACTAAGTGGTAAGCTGAAGACATCGTTCGGCGACATTGATGTAAGCGGCGAAAGATTGTCTGATGATGTAGAGGTTGAAACTAGAGATGATGACGAAAATGAGGAAGATGACAGCGACGAAGAGCTGGCCGTAGGTCATCCGCAATACCCTACTGACAGTGACGACTTCCGCCGTCCGCACAGCGACTGGGCCGCTAATGGCGCAACCACTTTGTTCTTCAGAGGCGCCACGCTCTACCGCATGGACGGCAGTGCACCAGCCATTTCTAATTTACTTACTGTGAAGGGAAAAATTGTCGGAATCGGCAACGATGTTGTCGCGCCGAACGATGCGACAATAATCGACGCTAGCGGATGGCACATTATGCCTGGCATCATCGACGCCCACTCGCACCTAGCACTTGACTCGATCAACGAGGGCAAGGTTGCTATTTCTGCTGAGTGTCGCATTGGTGATATGATTCGCCCGCAAGATGTTGGCATTTGGCGTGCTGCGGCTGGTGGCACCACCGTGGTGCAATCACTGCATGGTTCAGCCAACCCTATCGGTGGCCAGGCTGCAACGTGGGAACTTAATTACTGGGAACCTTCGATTAATGATTTGCTAATAGAAGATGCCGCGCAGAACATTAAGTTTGCGCTCGGCGAAAATGTAAAGCAATCCAATTGGGCAAGTGCCTGGGGCAAAAGATTTCCGAACACCCGAGTCGGTGTTGACGCCGTTTATCGTCGCGCATTCATGGCCGCTCAAGACTATCGCCTGCAACGCGAGTTAGCCGAGCAAGGTCGCTGGCCTGATTTTGTTGAAGATGTGCGCTTAGAAGTTTTAGCTGACATCCTCGACAACAAAATTCATATTCAATGTCATTCGTATCGCGCCGATGAGTTGCTGATGTTCTTAAAAGTTTGTGCCGATTTTGGTATTGAGCGCCCGACATTCCAGCACGTTCTTGAAGGTTATAAAGTTGCCAACGAAATTGCTGCGGCAGGTGCAATGGCATCGACCTTCTCTGACTGGTGGGCTTATAAATATGAAGTGAAAGATGCCATCCCATGGAACGTTGAGATCTTACACAAAGCTGGGGTTATCGTTTCCATCAACTCGGACTCGGATGAGATGATTCGCCGTCTTAACACCGAAGCTGCAAAGGCGATGCTTTACGGTGGGTTAAGTTACGAAGACGCGATGGCCACTTGCACGATTAACAGTGCCAAACAATTGCGTTTGGCAGACCGTTTGGGCAGTATTGAGGTAGGCAAATATGCTTCCTTAAGTGTGTTCGACAAGCACCCATTAAGCAATTACGCGCGTTGTGTGCTTACCCTTTCGCAGGGCAATGTACTTTATGAGCAACCGCAAAGCATGGATTCGCGTTGGGTTGAGTATGCTCAACAAAGCCGTGAATTCGCCAAACAGCATGCCGGCTTGGCTGAGATGGATGACAACCTCAAGCAAATAGACGAAGGACTTATGTCGAAATTCACCAAACTGGGTGACGGCAAAAAGTACTATATACAAAATGCCAATATTCATGCTGTCAGCGAAGAAGCATTCCATGGCAGCCTGCTTGTCGAAAATGGGCTCATCAAGAAAATCTACCGCGGCCGCAGCACTCAGCCGATGCTAGCTAATCTTGAGATAGTTGACGCTAAAGGCAAAGACCTTTACCCCGGCTTCATCAACTCGCTTGATCGTACAGGATTGGTTGAAATAGAATCGTTACGCGCTAGTGACGACACCGTCGAAATTGGCGATGATCAAGCAGACTTGACCGTTGAGGTCGCCATCCACGCAGACTCTGCGCATCATAATATTACGCGCATGACTGGCGTTTCATATGTGCTAACCCAACCGGGCAGAGGACGCATCCGTGGCCAAGGAGCTTTTATTCAATTAGCCGGCACCACTACCGCCGATATGATTATTAAAAGACATGGGTTATTTGTTAATTTCCCACGCAGTGCGCGATTCGAACAGAAAGATGGGCCTACAGAAAATGACGACGTTGAAGAACTTGATAACTGGGTTGAGTTGACTAAAGAATATGCTGGCTTAGAAATGCATGCGCAGCGCGATTCGAAACTAGAAGCGTTAATGCCATACTTTATTGACAAGCAGCAGATTTTCTTAGTGGCTGACTCGGCAGCAACAATAATGGCGGCGCGCGACTGGGTAGCGAAGCATGATTTAAATGTTGTTTATGTGTCGGCGAAAAAGTCTTACCAAGTTGCTGGCTATCTCGGCTCGGACAACGCAAGCATCATTACCGGCCCGGTTCATTCGTTGCCGACCGGATCTGCAGAGTCGGCCTTTGACTACCCATACCGTTCACCGTCACTGCTAACGGCTGCTGGCTGCCGCGTAGCGCTATACACCAACGATATTAATGTCACACGCAATCTTCCTTTCCAGGCTGCCACTGCGGCGGCATGGAGCGTCGATAGCAACTTCGACGCACTGCGCAGCATCACTTTGGGTGCCGCAGAAGTATTGCAGCTTGACCAATACATAGGAAGTATTGAAGTAGGCAAAGTCGCTAGCTTCTTTATCTGTGATGGTGATCCTCTTGAAAATGGTGTCCCCATCGAAAGGCTTTTCATTGGTGGTAGCGAAGTAGATATTGTTTCGCATCAATCTCAGCTGCGCAACCGCTATCTAAAACGTCTGCGCTAGACTAGAATATTAGGCCGTGGAACAAGGACAAAAACTCATTCGCATCCCATCCGACATTGGGGCCGACGCTGCCAAGCGTGGCCTGAGCCACATGGCTAGTTCAATGTCGGGCTCATCGATATTGCGTATTGGTCAAGAGATTCGCAATATGGTTGACCGCGGCGATGACGTGGCTAATTTAACTATCGGCGATTTCTCACCGAAACAGTTTCCCATACCAGATATTTTCCGAGGATATCTAAACGACGCGGTAAACGACGGCCATACGAATTACCCGCCGAGCGCCGGCACTGCTGATTTACGTGCTGCTGTAAAAGAATCTTTTATGCGCAACCACAATCTCGATTACCCGATTGACGGGATTGCAATCGTGTCAGGTGGCCGCCCTTCCTTGTATGCTACTTATCAATTGTTGGTGGATCCTGGAGATTTGGTACTGTTCCCTGTTCCTTCATGGAATAACCACAACTACGGTGATACTTGCCAAGTAAAAGTTCGGGGAATTCAAACGCGGCGCGAAGACTCTTTTCAGCCGACCGTTGCTCTACTAAAGCCTCACGCTAAAGATGCGCGCCTGATTGTGCTGAACACTCCGCAGAATCCTTCTGGCGGCGTAATGCCCGAAAAGGATTTACGCGAGTTCGGCGAATTCTTGGTTGAAGAGAACGATCGCCGCAAAGAAGCTGGCGAGAAACCATTGTACTTGCTGTTCGATCAAATCTATTCACTGCTAACTTTTGATAATCATCAGCACTTTTCTCCGGTGCAATTGGTGCCTGAGTGCGCGCCATATGTAATCCATTGCGATGGCATTTCTAAAAACTTTGCGGCAACCGGACTACGTTGCGGATGGTTTGTTGCGCCACCGGCAATTACTAAAAAGCTCGTTGCGCTTGGCACTCATCTTGGCACCTGGGCGCCTCTTCCTGTGCAGGTTGCTACTGCGCGCTGGCTGCGTAACCTGCCGGCAATCGACGATTGGCATAAGGACATGATCGGCCGTGTACGTGAGCGCCTTGACTGCCTGCACCATGGTCTTCAACAGCTCAAAGAAGAGGGCTTTGCTTGCGATTCTATCGAGCCACAAGGTGCGATTTACATCTCAGCACAGTTCAAACTGTCTGGTAAAACAACTCCATCAGGGACTGTACTCGAAAATAACGATGACATCCGCTCGTATTTACTGCAAAACGCTGGCTTTGCCTTAGTGCCTTTTGCAGCGTTTGGAGTAGACCCAGATGACGAAGATGGCTGGTTCCGCGCTAGTATTGGCGCAGTCAGCATTAGCGACCTTGAAAGTTGCCTTCCGCGCCTAAAAGCGGCGTTACTAGCCTTAAATTAAGATATTCTCGCCAAATTAGGTGTCGCATCGGCATTTACCTTTTTTTTTGATTGTTTCTCTATATAAACAATTGTTTCCATGGTATATTTGTGAAATGAAAGTCGATAATAGGATAGTGCAATTTGTCCTGCGCTCTTTAGCGGTTCTGCTGCTTGGCCTGAACGCTAGTGCGCAGGCTGATTACCATGTGGGCGATACCATCGAGCTAAATACTATTGGTCTTGACGCTGCCGATCATGCGGCCATTGCCGTTAATAGTTTTGGAGACGTCATTATTGTCAACCACACACAAGTTGGCCAAGAGGCAAAAGCTACTGAGCTAAACACCCTGGTTACACTTGGCAACACTATGGCATTTGGATATAAGCTATTCAATACTCGTAGAGTAGGCGACCCCAACCTCAACATATTTGGTGTCGGCAACGATAGCTGTTCAAAGCCTGATATCGAGGCTCTAGGCGACGATTCGTTTTTAGTCGTGTGGTCACGGCATGACCTTTCTGGCACCCAACCCTCTCGAATCGAGGCCTGTAAAATTATTACACGCGATAGCAACGGGAGCATATTGCCACAAGTCGATATAGTTACCCCTCGAAGAGGCGAAGGCATAATCCTTGACAGCACATCAAACGCTGGTGATAGCGGTTTTATGCCCGACATTGCTAGCTTCAAAGAATTAGGTTCTACGAAAGCTATCATCGTTTTTGCACATGAGCAGTCTAAATTATCTACGTCAACCAGCACGTATCGTGATTACAGCTTAATGGCGAGAAAAATAGATTGGCCACGTGGTAGCTCATCGCCCAGCATTCACTCAGCGACTACCATCGAAACAGACATTCCTTTCGATAATACAAATTCTTCGCCATATCATGGCGGAATAATCTTACCTGACGCCGTTCTAGACGATGGCGGCAACCTAACTGTCGTGTACGAGAGTTATTTAATCGCGCCGCACAATTGGCACTTTGGAACTGCAATAGGAAGCATTCAACTTCGCCGCTACTCACCGCAATCCTTGGCACTTCTTGATGAGATAGAGTTTCGCGGTCACCATCAAAATAGTCATCAGCGGCGGCCGATGATTGCTACTTCCAATGACGACGCAATGAATATGGTAGCGATCGGCTGGAACGATTCCAGTGTTAGTACCACGTCAGTTCATCGCGTACATTTTCGCAGAGTTGACTTTAACACTAGCGCCCCAGGCCATAGCCCACCACAAGTAGTTCCATGGGACGAAACTTTCAGTAGCTCAGACGATTTAGCAAACGTCGCTATGTCAGGCAAAACTGGACTAATTATGGCCTCGCGCCATTTACCCAATCGCCACTCATTAAACGGTGCGTACAAATTGCCGCAACAACCTGTGAGCTACAAAGATTTCGCGCCGGCAAACAACCACCCTTGGCGTCCAGCCATGGCTATTTACGATTTGCATTCATCCCGCAGCCTTTCTTACCTTAGCTATGAAGGCCCGTCCGGTAGCAACCCATTGCTATACAGCATCTATTTCACTGTCCAAGAATTGCAATAAGCTTTCGGTAGTTTATGAGCAGTAAAGCGGACTGCGGTTTCGACGAATTATGAATATTTTTGCCATTTATATCAGTAGGACGCTGAATAAGTGGTATAGTTGTAGTGAGAGATTTTCATAGTATGATGCAATTTATAACCCCCGTTTTAGTCGCCCTACTAATCAGCCTGCACGCTAGCGCGCAGGCTGATTATTACGTGGAGGATACTCTCGAGCTAGACACTGTGGGCAGCTCAGAAGCCGATCACTCGATCATCGCTGTGAATAGCTTTGGCGACGTCATCATCGTAAACCACACAACTGTTGGCTCACACTCAAAAGCAGTTGAGGTAAACATCTTAGCTCCCCTTGGCAGCTCCCTTGCTGATGGCTTCAAACTCTTCAATACCGAACTTCTAGGCCACCCTAACATTCAGGTATTTGGCGTAGGCAATGATACTTGTATAAAACCAGATGCTGAAGCTCTCGGAGACGGCACGTTTTTGGCGGTATGGTCACGGCATGACCTTTCTGGTACCCGGACCTCTCAAATTGAGGCTTGTAAAATTATTACACGCGACAGCTCCGGCAACCTATTGCCGCAAATACAAATAATCGCCCCTCAACCAGGCGAAGGAGTCATTATTGACAACACCGCCATTCCTGGCGAGGCTGGTTTTATGCCAGATATTGCCGCCTTCCACAACTCTGGCTCGACATCCGCCTTTGTGGTGTTTGCTCATGAGGACGGGATGCTCCGTGGAAGCACCAATACTTTTCGCGATTACAGCTTAATAGCGAAAAGAATAGATTGGCCGCGTGGTAGCTCATCGCCCAGTATTCTCTCAGCGACTACTATCGAAACAGACATTCCTTTCGACAATCAAAACTCTATGCCATACAGTGGCGGAATGGTCTTACCTGACGCCGTTCTAGACGATGGCGGCAACCTAACCGTGGTGTACGAAAGTTATTTAATCGCGCCGCACAATTGGCACTTTGGACCTGCAATAGGAAGCATTCAACTTCGCCGCTACTCACAGCAATCCTTGGCACTTCTTGATGAGATCGAGTTTCGCGGTCACCATCAAAATAGTCATCAGCGGCGGCCGATGATTGCTACTTCCAATGACGACGCAAGGAATCTGGTATCTATCGGCTGGAATGATTTCGGCATTAGTACCGTGTCATCTCATCGCGTACATTTTCGCGGAGTTGACTTTAACACTAGCACCGCAGGACACAACCCACCACAAGTGGTTCCATGGGACGAAACTTTCGGCATCGCAGACGATTTAGCAAACGTCGCTATGTCTGGGCAAGCTAAACTAATTATGGTCTCGCGCCGTTTAGCCAATAGCAACCTATTAATGGGTCGGTTCAAGTTGCCGCAACAACCTGTGAGCTACAAAGATTTCGCGCCGGCAAACAACCACCCTTGGCGTCCAGCCATGGCTATTTACGATTTGCCTTCATCCCGCAGTCTTTCTTACCTTAGCTATGAAGGCCCGTCCAGCAGCAACCCATTGCTATACAGCATCTATTTCACTATCCAAGAATTGTAATAAGCTTTCTTGTAGTTTATGAACAGCAAAGCGGACTGCTGGGGTGTAATACGGATACGGGCAGTCATCGATTGAAATAACACAGCTTCCGTCTTTACGTGTGCGCAAACGAGTATAGAAAAACTGAGTAAAGGAATCGTCAGAGGCGACCATGCGTAGAACAAAACCTTGTTCGATAGTCATAACCTCTTTCACTTGCGCTGAGAGGTCTCCTTCTGAAAAGCGTTGGTTGGCCGACAAGGACAACTGCTCGGTTGTAGGTAAGCTGGGTAGATTAAGAAAGTCCATGTCACTATTTAAGAAAAACCGTGGTGCAGGTTTATGGGTATTTAGAGTTACGACTACGCGGAATGTTTCACGCTTATCAGCTTTCCATTTCTTTTCATAGCGCGTCAAAAAGGGGCGGTCCGGATTCTTCTCTAAGGGTGCTACTGTAAAAACAGGGTTCTCGCTAAAGCATTTGTGGCAGCTTTCGGCATACCATTGCTGATCACTCACCAATTCGAATCTAGCGCCAGGCTTTAATACATCTGCTACAGTCTCGGTCAACATTGGGCTGACAATTCGATGCTTGGCATGACGATCTTTTGGCCACGGCATTGGGAACTGCATCAAAATATAATCGAGTGATTGTGGCGCAAACAATTCACGCAGTAAATAGCGGGCGTCACCAAGGATGAAACGTACGTTATCAATCGATTGAGTGTGCATCATTTTGCTACCGCGAGCAATGGATTCTGGTGGCAACTCTATACCGAGATAGTTGCAATCAGGATTTTTCTTCGCCATATATGCCAGATACTCACCACCGCCAAAACCTATTTCTACTGCTAATGGGCCAGCGCGATCAAAGACGGACTGCGACGTTAAAGGCAACGGTATGTGCTGCGGTAGAAGCTGATAGTGCTCGATTGCGGGTGCGTAAGGTTTCATTCTACGACCACTGACACTCTTCTAAAGCCTTCATCACTTGATGCGCAACCGTAACGGCATGCATGCCTTCGACCCCCGTAACGACCATAGATTCTTTACCCTCGACTGCGGCAACAAACTCAGTCAACTCGGCACGTAGAGGTTCGTCGTCGTTAAGGTGCAGCTCTTCGATGTCTAGAAGTTTGCCGAATTCGGCTTGCGGGTTAGCCGACTGAGAAATTTCACTCAGCATTTCGGGCGAGAACTTTTCTGACTTTTTTACCAGCAAGGCATATTTCTCTTGCGAGTCTACCGATAAATAAGAGTCTGGGCCAAACACCCTAAAGCGTCGCATTGGCTTCAAGCTAAGCCGTGAAGCTGTCAGGTTAGCAACGGCACCGTTCGCATAGCGAATGCGCGCTGAGGCGATGTCTTCGCTTGGGCTAAAAGTAGCGCCACCAACCGCATCAACGGCAACGACTTCAGATTGTGTCCAGGCGTTTGCTAAATCGATATCGTGAATCATTAAATCGAGAACCACTCCGACGTCAGTCGAGCGAAATGAATAGGGTGCTAAACGATGCGCTTCGATGAAGCGCGCTTCGATGCCCAATTCAATGGCACGTTTAACCGCAGGGTTAAACCGCTCGACGTGCCCCACTGCGACAAAAGTTTTATTCGCTTCGGCGCAGTCAATGATGCGTTGACAAGTTTCAGGGTCTGGCGCCATTGGCTTTTCAATCAAGCATGCCACCTTAGCTTCTAGCAGCGGAATCGCACACTTCTCGTGCAACACTGTTGGTACGGCGATCACCGCCATATCAAGCTGCT
>Ga0233427_10004479_pt1 | contig 11621 bp, 11 predicted proteins | sample SI_118_April2016_5_FD_179885 | JGI IMG/M metagenome (GOLD analysis project Ga0233427, IMG submission 179885) | Seawater microbial communities from Saanich Inlet, British Columbia, Canada - SI_118_April2016_100_MG | ecosystem: Environmental > Aquatic > Marine > Inlet | place: Canada: British...
AGTTCCCGCATTATTCCCATCAATAATAGTGGTCTCAGGGCCATGCTCGCTCTTCAAGGTTATCGCCTGTCCATTGAAGTTAATGTTCTCGAGATATGTACCATCCCTAACAATTACGGTGTCGCCAGCTAGCGATCCATCAATTGCGAGTTGAATAGTAGAGAAGTCATCCGGTACGTAATAAGTAGTTTGTGCGTACGAAAATGAGCAGATACTTAAGAGGGCTAAAGAGGTGAGAAGGGATTTCATTTTAGATTATAGGGGTTGCTGGGGGAGCATGTGGTTAGCCGAATTGCGCGCACCTACGGGATATTAGCGACTTTTAGCGGTAAATGTGACATCTTTTCTTGCCAATTTAATCAATACTCATCGAACATAATATTACAAATATTATTCTCGTAGATGCGAGTGAGAGCTTAAATGAAAGCAGGGCAGAGGCTTATGCGAAGGGGGATATAAGGCGAGATTTTGCCTAGGTTTTGTTAAAAGGTGTTAATTGCTGGCGGGGGTGTTCGTTGATAGCTTATCTAACAATAACCTGTTGAACATTTACATCTCGCGCCTGGGAGTCATATATCCAATCGATGTAAGCACACCAGAAGTAAAGGTGAGTGGTGTAAAATTGTCAGTGACGCTCCCATTGCTATACCAACCACTTCTCATATAGTAAATTTCTATCAATTCCCCATTTTTATTACGAAATTGTTCTGGTTGCTTGGAGAAATCTAACGGTAGATCCTTTTGAGTCGGGAGAGCTAGCCCTAGAACGTATTCTTTATCCTGACCTAACTTGAGTGATGAAGATCGAATCTGTTCAAATTTGACAGAAGCCTCCATTTTTTCTACGAAATCGTCAAGGTCAAGGAGGCCGCTAATGACGCAGCATGAAGATATCGAAAACATCAAAAAAAATAAAACGCAGTAACGAAGATTGCACATGACGTTAGCTTACACTAAATTAATAACAGGAATGTCTCTAATCTCGAACATAATATTACAAATATTATTCTCGTAGATGCGAGTGAGAGCTTAAACGGAAGCAGGGTAGAGGCTTATGCGAAGGGGGATATAAGACAAGATGTGATTTGCCTTATATTTGCCTAGGTTTTGTAAAAGCTCTAATACAGGCTTAGTTTATGCAATAGACATCCATAGCCCACGGTGTCATACATCAACTCCCAATAAAACAATCCCAAAACTACCGCGAAGCCCGCGTCCAAATAAACGCTAGTGCGACAATAATCGACAACACTGCCGCTCCTTTCAAGTAAACACTAAAATCCATCATTGTCAACGGGTAACTTGAAAATGCAACCATCAATAAAGTAGACATAATTTTTGCGCGTATGGAAATAACCCCATCACGTTCCCAGTCCAGCAGCAGCGGTCCCCAAATTGAGCTGTGAATTAGCCAGTCATGTACCCGCACCGATCCTTTAGACAAGCAAGCCGCTGCCACAATCAGGAACGGGGTAGTCGGTAACAGTGGTACGACCACTCCGATTGCGCCAATGGCCAAGAAAATAAAGCCGGCTATCGCTAGTAAGTTACGTTTCATATAGGTGAGTTGAGTGGCGGTAGCTGTCATCCTATTCGCCTAGGTTTCATTGTAATGGTGTTAATAAATCATACGCATCACAAATCCAATATAACACAATAGAGCCCCAAATAAGTGATAGGTTTTTCTGCGCGCGATGCTTAGAAAAATCACGACAGCAATAAAAAAGTTTTGCGGCAAATTATTAACGATTACTTCATCCCATCGTTCGGCGGTGAACAGGATGTCCGATAAAATGCTTTGCATAAATAAAACAACGCCCAAACATAGAAAAGAGGATTTCTTGTTGTTGAGAAAATCAGTTTCAAGAGATCTGCTTGGAATCTGCCGTGGGTGATTGAAAAACAAATGTAGTGAGATGTAAAACACGGAGGATTGAATCGCTAAAAAGGAAAACTCTGGCATCGTCCACTCGCTTCTATGCGACCAGGAAAAATATATGCCAAACCACGTTCCGCAGGAAAACAGTAAGAACAGGATGGCCCAAACCCACCATAGCAGTGATTGCTTTATCTCGGACTTGTGCTGAATGTTTTCAGCGATACATGTTAATGAATGAGTTATGCCAAGCCCATATATCAATGACACAAAGGTGATGGCGAAAGAAAAATCCGGATTCATGTGAAGAGCGTTATTATGATGTAAAATTTTACTATTATAAACTCTATCTTGATAGCTATAATATTACAAATATTATTCTCGTAGATGCGAGTGAGAGTTTGAATGGAAGCAGGGACGGATTAGTTGCCAAACATTTGCGTCCAGTGACCCTGATGCCGTCCAAGTCCTGTACGCCCATTTCCATTCGCCATCATATTTAGGTGGTGTCCAGGGCTATACCACCATGCTTGAATCGCAGCATGCCCCGTCTCTTGCCCAGCGGCAATATTTTCAGCTCCTCCTGAAGTACCAGCCAAATTTGCGCGGTCATTAGGGCCACGCTTGCCAGGAACGGGGGACATGTGTGCAAAGAAGCCATGCTCAACCATGTCTTTAGAATGGCCGCGGGCTGCGGTACATAGCTTTAGGTCGATACGTATTGCGCCTATCCCAGCACGGATGCGTAGCAAGTTTAGCTTATAAATACCGGCTGCCTCTTCGGGTGCAAGTTGGCTAACGAGGGTGGCATTGACCTTAAGTAATTCACGGTCGCGGTCGGGCATGATTTCGGCGTCACGCGCAATGCGTTGAAGATCGTTATCGAGGTTATCGTTATAGGCGCTAGGGTTTGCAGGCGGCTGCGCACGCTCGGCACGTTTTGCCAGTGTTTTTTCCGCTTGCAATAGTTCATTGCGCGCTTGAGCCCAATAATTGAAGAGCATAATTTGTTGGTCGATAGATACTTCGATATCCCACCTCTCTTCTTCTAAGATTTTTTCACCTTCCAAAATTTGCGCGACCGTAATCTCGAGTAAAGAAACTATAGTGCTTACGGCAGGATCGCAAATTTCGTGAACCATAGCCTTTGTTAAATTCTTGTCGCGGCTTGCGCCCAATAAACTTTGCCGTGAGTCATCCAATTGTTGACTACCTTTTTTGTCGAGACGTCCTTTGGCTATACGTGTTGCCGCCGCAGTGAATTCTTTGATGAAAACTTTACGGTTACGTTGGAACTGGGTGTCAAGTTTGCGGATTTCTAGTTTCATCTGGCGCATTAACGCATCTTGGCCTTCTGCTCCTAATTGCATGAGGTCTTCTAATGCATACTCCTTGCCGTACCAATCTAGCTTTCGCGAACGAATTACTTTTAGTGACTCGCGAATTTGTTCTTTGACGCTGACTTCAACTTCGACTTCTGGGGATGGCTCTTGGAGCACAGGCGCACTGGGAACTGCGCTGAAGTAAAGCAAGATTATGGTCACTAGCATTTTATTAGTATAGCACCGTCTTATTAGTTACTGCCTTGTCTAGCAAATCTCATCTAGTGCGCCATATTAGAATGCCCGTTGTGTTATTGACTGTACAGATGCTGGCCTTTTCGCAACTAGGCGTTGCGATTTTTGACGAATTGGTGCCTGTGTTCCCTGACACCGTGTACTCTGCGGCTGCACAGTTGTCCGACGAACCTTATGCGAGAAAAAAAACCGACACTACTATTGATATGCCAACGGCAATTCATGTTTTTGTGCCTGCACAAGATGGAGAAGAAGTAGTAGTTGAGTTTAATTGGTATACGTGGTTTTCCCCATTGAATCTTACTGACATGGGGGGTGGCGGCGGTAACACCAGAGAAAGTATTCCATCACTGTCCATTTCTCGGTTGCATGCTGTGCCGGTAGAAGAAAATACTGGGGTGGGAAGTAGAACCGAGCAATTCGAAGACAAGGAAAACCCACATGTCATACGTCGCGCACCTTTTCGCGTTTTTGATCCGATTGAGCCTTTAGAGAATGTAGCGAGAGGTGATGACACAAAGCGATTCAAAGTTTCTGCGATAGCAAAAGAAGGAGGGGTCGGATTTAGGGTTCAAGTGTCTCCTGAAAAGGCTGGCGAATTAACCCTTGCATTTGGTGTAAAGATTGGCGAGAGCAATGAAAAACATAGTTTTCGATGGGAGATTAAAACACATGACGTAAATCTTATATCAAGAGATGATTATGGCTTTAGCTATACCAATTGGTTTAGTTTGCATGAAATAAAAGAGCGTCACGGGTTGGTGTTGTGGTCCGAAGATTTTTGGGCGATGTTGCGAAAATACGCAGAACTTATGGCATATGGTGGACAGGATACTTTTTGGTTGCGATGGCCAGATTTCTTTGCTTTGAATAAAGACAGCATTTGGCAATTAAATACTGAAAGGCTAAAACGTTACGTCAACCTTTTCTTAGAGTCCGGCTTTTTTTGGATAGAAGGAGCACCTATCGCTAGCCGTCCCAATAGCGATTGGTCTGCTGATTGGTTAAGATTAAACTTTGGTGGGGTACCAGCTACAAGCGAAGAAGGTGAAGCCATTGTCAAGGAGTTTGCCAATAAGGTAAGCGCAGTCTTTCATGCTAATGGCTGGGGCAAGCGATGGATACAGCATTTGGCAGATGAGCCAACTGATACCAATGCCGATGATTATCGAAAGCTCTCTGATATTATGCGCAAACATGTTCCTGAGATAAAAATTGTAGAAGCAACCATGACGAGATCGCTTGCCGGGGCAGTAGATATATGGTGCCCTCAAGTGAATAAATATCAAGAGAACCGCGACTTCTTTTTAGAGATGCAAAAAAAGGGTAGTAAAGTTTGGACTTATACTTGTCTCACTCCTGGTGGCCCTTGGCTTAATCGTTTATTGGACCAAGAACATTTGCGTCAGGTTTATTTTGGTTGGGCTGGATACCATTATGGCACACAAGGTTTTTTGCATTGGGGCTTAAACCACTACAAGGCTGACCCCTTCGCGCAATCTGTAGTTGATCATCCTGCAATGCCAAATACGACGAACAAGTTGCCGGCTGGAGACACGCATGTAGTTTATCCAGGCCCCAACGGCCCTTGGTCGAGTATTCGTTTTGAAGCGCATCGTATAGGCATAGAAGATTATGCGATGTTGAAGATGCTGAATGAATTGTCAACGCCCATTGAGGTTCCGGGGCAGACCACTCTCTTTGATAGATATGATGAATGGAATAAAGATGTCGGCTATTACCGCCAAGTGCGCCGCGAGCTAATGGTAGCCCTTGATTCCACTTCAGTAGAATAAATGCGCAAGCGGGCCTGCTTCAAGCTTAAGCTATTGGCTCTTGATATAGGCGTTGGACAGCAGCAGGCCGAGCTTGACGACTCCTTCGCTGTTCATAAGGATTTTCTCATCATTCATGACCATGCCCTCGGCTCGCAGGTGGAAGTTGGAGTCGTGCGAGCTTGCCCAACTCTTCAGCTGCTCACTGACATCTTCCTGTGGTGCGTTATCGAACTGCGTAGGGGGTTGTTGGCTGACGAACCAAGAGAGAGCCGGTGCGCCAAGGTCCAACCGGCTTTGGTTCGCGAGCAGGCTAATTCTGGCGGATGCTTGAGATTTGTATTCCCCGAAGGACATATCGTTCTCGCCTAGGTGATAGAAAATTCCTTCTAGTTTCACTTTATGACCTTTCTCTTCTAGTGAAGCAATCTGCTCTTTTATGAAGGCAATGAAGGTTGGGTAGAGGTTGCGTGACTTCGCGCTGCTTCCTTCCGGAGTCCAGTCGACAATCTGCGAACCACTATGCGTGAACTTTATAATCGCGATATTCCCCTTTATCTTTTTTCGCAGATTGGAACCGAAACTCAACTCTGGCCCGAAAGTGCCATACATCCCGGCCGGGCCTAAAGGCTGCCAGTCTTCCGCCTTCTTGAAGCCACCACCAAGGTTGTAGCGATATGGGATTCTGTGATTATCTTTGCGCAGGTTTGAATGCCTAGTTTTTTTCAAGTGCTCGAGGAAGGAAATCTCGCCTTCCATATTGCGATGCCCAGCCAAGACGAACAGTTTGACGGTGCTGCTTTCCTTGAAGGGCCATTTATTCAGAGGTCGCTCGTCTTCCTTCAGTTTGCCAATGTTGAGTAAATAGGCAGCTGCGTAGTTGGCGCCATGCTCCAACTGACCAAGCGTTCCGTAGTGATAATGAAGACCGTTGTCGCTTTCAGTGCGTACGCCGACATGATTTGTGGGGATGTATTCGACTTTGACGTCTTCTGCACAGACTTGCTTCTGCGCCAAACTGATGGCGTACATGTTGGCGCGGTTATCCATTCCCCAGACCGTCTTGCAACTCAACTCGCCGATGTAGAACGGTAAGTCAGGCACGTCGAGGTCACGCCGCCAGCTAGCAATGAAATTCTTCAAGTTGGCTGCATAGGCTGTTTTAAACTCATTGTTGAACATGTCGTTCTCGCCTTGATGCCACATGAACCCTTCAATGCGATACTTGATTTTCTTTTTGTCCAACTCGCGCAAAGACTCTTGCACCAATTGCAGCGCTAGTGGATAGAGTTTAAAGCCACCAGGATCGTCGGGGCGCCAATCCGTTCCGAGGGTGGTACCCCCTGATGCGCATTTGATGATAGCTATCGGCGCTTTGATGGAACCGGAAACCATCTTGCCAAAGCTTAATTCTGGCCCGACCACATTGTTCACTGGTTGGAGCGTGGTCCAGCCATTTGATTGTTGCATGCTTTCGCGACCGATAGCGTAAGAGTAGCGAATCTTTGATTGCTCATCACCGCAGCCAATGAATGGCGGAAAGGAATCGACATCTTTGGCATTGGAATGCGAACCGACCATGTTCGACTGCCCTGCGAATATGAACACACGCATTGTTTTGTCGTCTTGCTTGGCAGTGAGGGTGCTCTGAGATTGGCCTGGAGACGATAATAGGCATGCACAAATGAAGGTAACAAGCAGGGATGAGAAATTAGGACGCGTGCGCATTAGATTTTTTATTTTTTTATTTTTCTCATCCAATCTTCGAACACTGTAGGGCTTAGCTCGTCCTTGCGCGTGTGGGCCACTGTCATCCCTTTCTGAATAGTTCCGCCACGAATGACTTTATAAAACCAACCTGTTTTCCCTGTTTGCGCGATTCGTTTCATGATTTCATTATTACCCCATACCTTGTTTAGGGTCGCGCAAGGTTGCCGGGGGTAGGTCAACTCTAAAACCACATCTCCGATTTTACAAATATCACCAATGCGAACCGTGTGCTCGTCGCAGTCAGTGAGAATGATGTTTTCTCCAAAAGCACCAAATGGAAGTTGTAAATAATTTTTCCAATAGTCATAGTGTTTTTCTGGGTAGGCGCAAACTATTTGCTGAGAGTTTCCATGCACTTCCGGACTCCCATATCCATCACCTTCAATACCTTCAGGAGTTACTCGAGTGGGCCCCAGAACCTCTGACTTCATGAGTGCGGTAAAGATGTTGCCGGATTTGGTTTCCACTTCTTGAGGAAGACCGACTCTTAATTGAGATATTTGCATGTCTACGCTTTAAGATGAATTTATTCTACTATGCGAGTGCTGTTAGTCCCAAAACCAGTCCCAAAACCAATATGTGTAAGCTCTAGGAGCCACCCACATACACCCAAGTAGGAAAAAACATGACAGGTAGTAAACCCCAATATATTTCAGCATCGGACGCAACTTGTCTACGAGAGAAAATAATATGGCGCATAGCGGAAGCACAAAGATTGCAAGAATAATTGTGGCTGAAAAAACATTGCCCATAATGTCTGAATGTGTCAGCAGAGAATCCGGGAAACCATCGTTGCCGATGTGCTCTGGCCATCCACCCAACCCACTAGGTGAAAACATGTGTAATCCGACAGAGCAAAACAAGACCAACGCTAGAAGGGGTAAAGAGGCTGCTAACACGAATTTCCGCATTTCCATTTTCTTTAATTTTGTGCCAGCGTGAATGCAGAGCGCCGAGCCAATCAAGAAAGCCAGTATCAGGAAGGCATTTTGTAAGTCTAGAGAGTTATTGATTAATATATTATACGTGTTTTTTTTCGCGATAAACCGCGATAGAAGCAATAAAGTGGTGTAAAATTATGAGACCCAAATAAAGTTTGGGTGTCTTCTTAATAATGGATAGAACTCTTACTTCGAGATTTGAGCGCAAATACTTAGTCAGCTTAAATGTGGCTGAGCGTATCAAGCATGTCGTTGAGATATATATGCAACACGACCCGTTTAGCGCTGATGCCGTTGACAATAAATATATGGTCTGTTCGCTATATTTTGACACTCAAGAGTTTTTCTTTTATTCCCAAACGAAGAATTCGGAAAAAAACAGATACAAGCTTAGGGTTCGAACTTACGGCGATGCCGAAAGTGACCAGTTATTTTTTGAGGTCAAGAAACGCGTTGACCAGATTGTGCGGAAGGATAGAGCTTGTGCAACTCGCGCAGAAGGAAAAGACATCATCGAGGGAATTCGCAAGGGAAGTCCGGTGAACTCCGATGCCCATGCCTTAGAGGTAGACAATTTTTTGCGGCTTGCCCGAGAATCGTCATCTGTGCCTAATCTGCGAGTTCGCTATATGCGTGAGGCGTTTGAATCACGTACTGCAGACCCAGTCAGGATTACCTTTGATACGAATCTAATGACTTGTCCTTCACCTGGCGCTGAACTTTCTTCCGTTGACGGTGATTGGATCATGGTGCCAGACAACGGCGTTATTCTTGAAGTGAAATATTCAGGCTCTCCTCCTAGCTGGGTGAAAAACATCATGGAGGTTTTTAATCTAACAAATCAGTCCGTGCCGAAGTACATACTCTCAGTGGACAATACACCACATTTGTCGCATTTAGCTCGTCAACAATATGGAACAGTTTGAACAATTAATTACCGCAAATTCTGCGGGTATAGACTTACAGTCTTTATTGCTTTCCCTAATGGTTGCTTTCTTGTTGGGGCAGCTTCTTGCATGGACTTATTCAATGACGCATACAGGGCTGTCCTATTCAAGCTCCTTTGCCCAATCCATTTCTTTAATTAGTGTCTCAGCGACCATGGTGATGTTTGTTGTAGGAAATAGTTTGGTAACAGCTTTTGGCCTGCTTGGAGCACTTGCAATCGTTAGATTTAGAAACAACTTGAAAGACACGCGAGACACTGTCTTTGTGTTTTTCTCTCTAATCATTGGTATGGCGATTGGCAACGACCGACTGCCGGCGGGGGTGGTGGCAACATTGTTCTTTTGCACATGTGTCGCATATCTAAACTTCACTTCCTTTGGCGCCAAAAGCTTGTTTGACGGGCATTTGCGATGCCGCCTTGACAGCGATGCCGGCAATACTCTGATACCGATTATTAATAATTTTTGCCTTTCATACCGTGAAGTATCAGCTTCTCATGGTGACCAGTCCACTGAGCTTCTCTATGAAGTTCTCTTAAAAAATAAATCTGACAGCGCTGCATTTATTCAAGCGCTCAGGGATGAGTCTGTAGTCCAAGATGCAGGTCTGGTGGTTCGAGATGGATTACAGGAGTCTTAGATGAGTAACATCTTTTCTTCAATTACACAGCGTCACAGATATGCTATTAAGCGTTTCGTGCCATTTATCGCTTGGGTTGCCGCCGCTCTTTGGTCTTTAGGTGAGTGGTCAGAGCGCAATTCTGTTTTGACCTTCGGAGGTCAGGTCGTTGCTGATTCCTGGGAAGTATCCGGAACAACTACAGGCACAGTGAAAAGCGTAAGGGTAGAGTTGTATGAGCATGTCGAAGCAGGGCAGTTGCTAGCATCCCTTGACGACACGGTTTTTTTAGCCGAGCTCGAAGCTTCACGCAAAGAACTGGTTCGACTTGAAAGTCAAGTGAGCGCTACACAAGCTGAGCTGCAATCTTCTGCCGCCGAAGTCTCAGGAGATTGGACTTCAGATTTACGAAGATTTCAGGTGGATGTCCAGCGACTTCGTATTGAAGTATTAGATTTAGATTTGCAAGAAAAAAAGATTCAAGCAAATTTACGCCGCCAACAAGACACTCAAGAAAGTTGCTCTTTGCGTCTAACAGTGCTTTCGTCTAAAGAAACAGTCGCCGAGAATAACTTGCAACGCTTAGAGACACTTTCTCGTCAGGGCAGTGTCGCTGTGGCTGATGCAGACCGTGCCCGGAAGCAATGGCTAGAGACGGTTAATGAAAAACTTGTCTTAGAGCAAGAGTTACGGCTAGCAATTGGACAAATTGAAACCTTAAGCACAACCCTTGAGTCTTTAAAGTTGAGTGGGGTGGCTAATCAAGGGCAGTTAAGCCTTGCTCAAAAACGGCTTGATGAGTTTGTTAGCACGCAGCCCGTCACTATTCCACAACTAGATGATCCGCGCGTTAAAACATTAAAGGACGCGGTAGATGTCCATGTCGCGAGATTAGAAATTTTCGCAGCGCAATATCGCGCCTTGCAACTGCATGCGGAATCGGCGGGTATCGTAACCAGTATTTTGGCTCACCCCGGGCAGAGTGTATTACCTGGCGAGCCGATTGTCCTGCTGACAAAGTCTAAGGCGACACAGGCCATTGGCTGGCTTAAGCGTCGTGTTGCTGCAGAAGTGATTTTGGATTTAGAGTTCAGTATTGTTTCTTTGGACAACAAAAGATTTCCCGCTTCTTTAGAGATTGTTGCACCAGTTTTTGAGCAGATGCCCCAAGTGCTTTGGATGAATCAAAACATACCAGAGTATGGACAGCCAATTTTATTGAGTCTCCCAACAGGTAATGACCTTCTCCCCGGAGAACCTGTGCTTATTTCAACTTTATTGTAGGTAAGGCTCTAGACGCCAAGAGCACGTAGATTAGGTCACCAAAAAAAAGGCTTTATATGCTATAGTTAAAGCATGTCTCATATTAATTTGTGGTCAGCCGTGGCGCTTAGTGGTGCCCTTGCTTCGACCCTGTCGGCTCAAATGGTCGGGGGTGCTTGGGAAGAGCGACGCCTATACGAAGAGCTTTTGCCCCCCGGCTCTTACTATGGAGCAGATCTCTGCGGGCAAGTAGACGTCAATTTTGACGGGATTCCTGATCAAGTTATAGGTGCACCAGTGGACGATCCAGGCGGGATGGTCGAGGCTGGCTCAGTCTTCGTCTATTCAGGAAGTGACGGCTCGCTGATTCATCATTTCACCGGACCGCACGCCTCTGCTTTGCTCGGCTGGTCGGTAGCCGCGACCGACCTAGATGGAGATGGCCATGCCGATATTCTTGCTGGCGGCATTGAAGGAATAGGTTCCGCTTACCCTGGTACGGTCTACGCTTGGTCAGGAGCGACTGGTCAACTTCTATATGAGATATCCTTACCCAACGCGGTTAACTACGGTGAGTCACTCGCGGTAGTCGCTGACCGCAATCAAGACCAGATTGATGATATTTTAGTTGGATGTTCTGATGTCCCAGTGAACGGTATGTCCTACGCCGGAATTGTCGAGCTGCGCAGCGGTGCGGACGGCGCTTTGTTGCATCGCTGGCTTGGCAGTAACGCATTCGACAACTTCGGTGCTGACGTTGTCGAATTGGAGGATATCAACGGCGACGGCGTAGGAGAGTTCGCTTTTGGTATGCCAGGTTATGATATTATTTTTCGAGAGGGCGCTGTGCAAG
>Ga0233427_10004481_pt1 | contig 11618 bp, 11 predicted proteins | sample SI_118_April2016_5_FD_179885 | JGI IMG/M metagenome (GOLD analysis project Ga0233427, IMG submission 179885) | Seawater microbial communities from Saanich Inlet, British Columbia, Canada - SI_118_April2016_100_MG | ecosystem: Environmental > Aquatic > Marine > Inlet | place: Canada: British...
TTGTGTTGATACTTTTGCGCCAAGCAGCCAAAGGCCTCAATAGGACTCACGAAACATGTCAAATTCATCTGTAATGACCACCTACAATCGCATCGACATCGCCTTTGAAAAAGGCCAAGGTGCCTGGTTATTTGACACCGATGGGAATAAATACCTGGACCTACTCAGCGGCATCGCTGTGTGCGGTCTTGGCCATAGCCACCCCGCTGTTACCGAAGCAATTCAAGCGCAGGCTGGCCAATTAATTCATACTTCAAATTTATACCAAGTTCCCCTGCAATCTGCACTAGCAAGTCGCCTCACCGATATAGCCGGCATGGATAAGGTGTTTTTCAGCAATTCAGGTGCCGAAGCTAACGAAGCAGCCATCAAATTGGCTCGTTTGCACGGCCATAACAAGGGTGTTAACAACCCTAATATTATTGTCGTTGATAGCGCCTTTCATGGCCGCACTATGGCAACACTAACCGCCACCGGTAATCGCAAGGTACAGGCGGGTTTTGAACCGTTGGTATCCGGATTTATCCGCGCACCCTATGATGATATTGAGGCGATTAAAACCATTGCCAACAATAAATCTGATGTGGTTGCCATATTCGTGGAACCTATCCAGGGCGAAGGCGGCATACACGTACCAGCTGATAACTACCTCAATGAGCTGCGCCATATCTGCGATGCTAATAACTGGTTATTAATGGTCGATGAAATACAAACAGGCAACGGCCGCACCGGTCATTATTTTGCCTACCAACACAATGGTATTTTACCTGACGTGGTGACCACCGCTAAAGGCCTTGCTAATGGTTTCCCCATTGGTGCCTGTCTGGCACGCGGCGCAGCCGCTAATGTCTTAAAAGCAGGCACGCACGGTTCAACCTTTGGCGGCAATCCGTTGGCTTGCGCTGCGGCATTAGCCACCATTGACACATTGATGGGCGATAAATTGCTCGAGCGTGCTACCGTACTAGGGGGTCGTTTGGTCGACGGCTTTAAAAAACAATTGGCCGGCGCCAGTTATATCAAGGATATTCGCGGCAAGGGTTTAATGATTGGCATTGAGCTTAATACACCGTGCAGTGATTTGGTGATGCGAGCTAAGGATCAGGGTTTGCTCATTAATGTCACGGCAAATTCGGTGATCCGTCTATTGCCGCCATTAACCTTAAGCAATGCAGAAGCTGATCAGGCCATTGACGCCATGGTCAAACTTATTAAGGTGTATGCTGGCGATGAATCAGCGCACCAACTAAATTAACCGAGAATCATCATGTCAAACAAGCATTTCCTAACGCTTTGCGATCTCAGTAGCCGTGAATTTGAACAGCTATTGCAGCGTGCAATTGAATTAAAAAAGATGCAACACGACGGCGTTATTTATGAACCATTGAAAAACCGCGTCATGGCGATGATTTTTGAAAAATCATCAACCCGCACACGCGTGTCCTTTGAGACTGGCATGGCACAGCTGGGCGGCTCAGCGTTATTTCTCTCACCTCGAGACACACAGCTAGGCCGCGGCGAACCTATTGAAGATAGCGCTCGCGTACTGTCGCGCATGGTGGATATTATTATGTTGCGCACTTTCGAACACAGCAAGTTGGAGCGCTTTGCCGACTACTCCCAGGTTCCTGTTATCAACGCCTTAACCGATGACTACCACCCCTGCCAACTCCTAGCAGACATGCAAACCTATCAGGAACATCGCGGTTCAATTCGGGGGAAAACCGTCACCTATATTGGCGATGGTAATAATATGTGTAATTCCTATATTAATGCCGCGCATTTATTAGACTTTACACTCAACATTGCTTGCCCTGAAGGCTTTGAGCCAATGCCTGCCCTGCTGGAAAAACACCAACAGCGGGTAAAAATATTCCGCGATCCGGCACAGGCGGTATTGGGCTCACACCTTGTAGTAACCGATGTATGGGCATCAATGGGACAAGAAGAAGAACAGCAGGAACGCGAAAAACAATTTTCTGATTTCCAAGTGTCCCCAGCACTCATGGATCTCGCCTCTGAAGATGCATTATTCATGCACTGCTTACCAGCACATCGCGGCGAAGAAATCAGCATGGACATGCTCGATGATAGCCGCTCAGTGGTCTGGGAAGAGGCAGAAAACCGTCTGCATGCCCAAAAAGCACTGATCGAACACCTGTGTCGAGATCTGCTACCTGAATAGGGCTATGACGACTTCCTCACTGACCAGAGCATTATGTGACAAACACTTTAGGGCTGTTTAGATTTGTTGCTTTAAAACAAGTCCTTTAATTTATCACTCAATTTGTCATTAAGCTTTTTAAGCAGCTTGTCCTTTTCCTTATCAATAGTGGCCTTAATCTCCTGCTCGCTTAATTTCAGCTTCTTTAATTCTCGCTGAGCCACTGCCTTGAGAACTTCCTTACTTGCCGCTTTGGTTATCTGCTCTACCACCTGATGAACCACTGCTGAGATTGACTCGTTATCCTTACCCCCAAGATCTCGCAGATGGATATCGGGAATAGTGAGGGTTAACTGTTCTTGTGTGCCCAACACAGCAACTAATACATTAACCTTGGTGCCATTAATCGACAAGTCATCAATCACCATCTGTAGCTTACTGTTGCCGCTAGTACTCGAGGAAGCCCCATCAGTAATCTTATCCGTTGCCGTGTGTTGCTCGATATTTTTTCTCAGCACATCCAAATTAGAATGCCTATTAATTTGCTCATAGCTTAACTCAGCACCATTAATAACAATCTGCTCAATATGAATCTGATCGGAAAATAGACTTTGAAGCTCCAGCTTTAGGGATACCTGAGCCACTTTAAAAGCACTTGGAGATTTAAAGCCAGGCGGGTTAGCAATCACTAAATTATTGATCTTGGCATAACCAGACAACAACGAAATATCAACATCACTCAACTCCACCGAGGTGCCAGTTATCTGTGGCCCGTAACTTTCTACACCACGTTGTACCAAACTCCCCGCTTGTGAGATCACCACCATAACGGCAGCCGCCACTAATAAAATAAGCACCGCCAATACAATTGATATTTTTTTCATCACAACACACTCCTTGATTTGTTTTATTATGGTCATACAAACACGGCTTTAGTTCAAGCGATTGAGACCCGTCCACGCTGAATTTATTACCACTGCACAGCGGTTGATCATCCCCCTATCTTCAGGTCTAATACATCAACTTCACGCTCCAGGAACCGCTCCATGCCGTTGACAGACCTCAATGATATCCGTGTTGTTAAATTAGGTAGCGAAAATATCGCGCAGGCACAATCACTGCTGTGTGATGCTTATCAAGACAACGAGTTCACGCGCTATATGTTCAACGCGGATAAACGCGGCTATAAACAGCGGCTGAGGGGATTTATTCACGAAGAACTACTATTACACTTCTCTCTATCCAATATTTCCGTGGGCCTAATACTCAAAGAGCGGTTAGTTGGTGTTGCGATGGTGAGCTGCGCAGACTTCCCCCTCAGCATGGCCACCAACTGGCGCTGGCGCCTGGGCATGTATTCCGTCACGGGGATACGTTGCACTGAACGTTTACGTCGCTATTATCGCTCTGTTCAAGCATCATTGCAGGATAAAAAGCACTATTGGATTAGCCTCATGGGGCTACACCATGATGTGCAGCACCACGGCTTTGGACATGCTCTGGTTGAGGCGGTGCATGAGGAATGCGAGAAAAGAGCGGAATATTGCGGCATCAGCGTTGATTCCATCGACGCCCAATACAAACACTTTTTCAAATCCTTAGGCTACCAAAAAGAAGCTTTTTTTGAAATTGGCGGTATGTCAATGGATGTGCTATTTCACCCTCGCGGCAACGAATTAGGTGCCACCTCAGCAGCCAGTGCGTCAACTGAAAAAAACTAACCAACGACACTTAATCTTAGCCTGCTGATCGCCATTTTTTGTCTATCGAGCAACAGCTAATAAAAACACTCACCCACCAACAGTCTTGATTGATTAGCCACATCAACGCCGCACTGGGCGCTTCTGTAATTTACGCTGAAGGGTTCGTCGGTGCATGCCCAAAGCTCTGGCCGTGGCAGAAATATTACCGTCGTTTTCGATCAATATCTTTTGAATATGCTCCCATTCCAAACGACTCACAGACACGGGAAGGTCAACCACCTCAACGGCATTATTTCCCCGCCCTTCAAAAGCAGCCAAAATATCATCGGTATTGGCCGGTTTACACAGGTAATTAATGGCCCCTAGTTTGATCGCTTGCACCGCCGTGGCAATACTTGAATAGCCCGTCAGCAAAACAATATTTGCCGTCGGCAGGATGTCCAATAACCGAGGAATTAAAGGCAGTCCGGAGCTATCGGCCATTTTTAAATCCAAGGTGATTCGCTCCGGTCTAAAACTTTCCGCAAGGACCATGGCCTGCGCAGCATCATGGGCTTCACGCACATCAAAACCACGTTTACTCAACGCCCGCGCCAGCACCTGTGTAAAGACCGGGTCATCATCAATTACCAGTAGCCGCACGGTCTTTTCATTTGAAGTATCCTGCGTCATTAGCTGACAAGTACTCACTGAGAAGCCTCTTTCTGCCAACTAATGGGCAACTCCAATTCAGTCAGCGTGCCACCCTCGTCATGATTATATTGCCTAAGTTGGCCAGCAAAACGCCGCACCGTAGCATGCGATAAATACAACCCTAGTCCGAGACCTTTGCGTTTTGTGGTCACAAAAGGCTTACCCAGCTTTTCCGCCAACTCCGGCGCAATACCGCTGCCGTAATCTCGCACACTGAGTTGCATATGCGCCTGGGTCCAACGCAATTCAATATCAATTCGCTCGGGACTGGCATCAACCGCATTATTAAGTAAATTCATGATCGCCTGCCCCATGGTTTCATCCACCGTCAGTAATGGCGCTGGTGCGTCACTCAACACCTGATAATGATCACTAATATCCGGCCTCATCACTCGCCAACGCTCTAAAACATCGGCCACATAATGATTCACTGGCTCAACAATAAGCTGCTCCTGCGCATCCACGCTGAATTTGCTCACCATTTTTTGCATTGATTGTTTGCAATTTTGTAGCTGCTGTTCAAGCATGCAAAGATCTTTCTGTAATTCTTTGTTATCGGCGTAATCCTGTTGCATCTCACCCACTAATACCGAGATGGTCGACAGCGGTGTACCCAGTTCGTGAGCGGTACCGGCGGCTAATGTTGCTACCGCCAACAGTTGCTCATCATGTAGCGTGGTTTCACGTTGAGTGGCAAGGTCCGCCTCCTGTTGGCGAAGCGCCTGGGCCATTTTTACCACGAAGTAGGTGATCAACAATGCGCTGATCAAAAAAGTCAGCCACATACCCAACACATGCAGGTTAAAAAATTGCCCATGCCGCATAACGTCCATGTCATGGCTCGGCAACATCAATGGACGGTAATAAAATAATAGGCTGCTATAAGCAATAAATGTCGCGCCCGCCATGCACCAAGTATAGGACCACGGCAATGTTGCCGCGCAAATGGTCAATATCACCAGATAATAAGAAATAAACGGATTAGTAGAACCGCCAGCAAAATACAACAGCACGGTCAGTACAGCCACATCAAGTAATAACTGGCTGAAATATTCCGCTTTACTGACCAGCCAGCTCTGACGCAACCGCCACAGGGTAAGCAACGTTAATAACGCCAGCAATGCCAACACCGCAAGCATTAACGGGTAATCCAATGGGACCTCAAGATAGCCCCAGGCAAAATAAATACCCGCCAACTGCCCCAGCATGGCAATCACTCGAATCCACGCCAAACGCCGCATATTTTTACGCGCTGCTGATAGAGGTAACTGCCGAGTCAGAATCATAGGGCTGCAAAAAGTTGAGGTTTCGTTGTGAACATATGAGATAGCCAGACCTTTGCACAATTCAGTGTTGAGTTATGCCCAAGGCCTCATAACAGTTGCTATTATCACCGCTACGGCGACAATTTGTCACATTTTACAGATTATTGCATGCTTCTATATGCCGCATGACGTGAATTTAGCTTAAAATCCAGCCACAATGAGACCTTTGCACGAGCCGGAATTTTATTTGCTAGCAAGGCATAAATGACCGATTGAGACCATTTTTCCAACAGTAGATGCTTTAAGCAAACGCCGCTAGAAGATAAAAGAACCAGCGTGCAAAGATCTCAATAATTTAATGGAACCTGTGCGTAGACCCCAATGACCGAATTAACCACTGAGCAAGTATTGGAAATTGATCGCCAACATATCTGGCACCCCTATGCCTCAATGACCAAGGCACTACCACAGTACGTGGTAGCATCCGCAGAGGGCGTACGCCTAACACTGGCCGATGGTCGTGAGCTGATAGATGGCATGGCCTCATGGTGGTCAGTTATTCACGGCTACAACCACCCGGCGTTAAATCAAGCCCTGCAATCACAAAGCCAAAAGATGAGTCATGTAATGTTCGGCGGCCTAACCCATGAACCCGCAGCACGACTGGCCAAGTTACTGGTGGACATCACCCCCACCCCACTGCAAAAAGTGTTTTTCAGCGATTCCGGTTCGGTTGCCGTTGAAGTAGCCATCAAAATGGCAATTCAATACTGGCATGCCGCAGGCCAACCCCTCAAACAACGCCTAATCTCCCTGCGCGGCGGTTATCATGGTGACACCTTCGCTGCTATGTCAGTGTGCGATCCAGTCACCGGGATGCATGAATTGTTTAACCAAGTACTACCCCAGCAACTATTTGCTGAGGCACCGCAACATGACTTTTATTCAGACTGCGATGCTGCTGACATTGAAGCTGACATAAAAAGTCTGGCAGCACAGTTGGCTCAACATCAGCACCAAATAGCCGCCGTCATTGTTGAGCCCATTGTGCAAGGTGCGGGGGGTATGCGTTTCTATTCACCGAAATATCTTAACCGTGTGCGGCAGTTATGTGACCAATATGAGGTACTGCTGATCTGCGATGAAATCGCCACGGGTTTTGGTCGCACCGGCAAATTATTTGCCTGCGAACATGCCGGCATCAGTGCCGACATCCTCTGCCTCGGTAAAGCACTCACGGGCGGCACCATGAGTCTCGCCGCCACACTAACCACGGCACAGGTCAGCCAGACTATCTGCGATGCTGAACCAGAGGTATTTATGCACGGCCCCACTTTTATGGGCAACCCACTGGCCTGTAGCGTCGCCGTCGCCAGTATCGAGTTGTTACTCAATAGCCCATGGCAAGAACATATAGCCCAATTACAACAGGGCTTAGAAGAAGGCCTAGCACCAGCTAGAGAATTTGATCACGTTAAAGAAGTGCGGATTTTAGGCGGCATTGGTGTGGTCGAAATGAAAGCTCCCGTGCAGATGCAGAAAATCACCGCCGCCTGTGTTGAACAGGGCATCTGGGTACGCCCCTTTGGCAAATTGGTCTACTTAATGCCACCCTATGTCATCAGCCCACAGGATCTACAACAACTAACCAGCGCGCTACTGACAGTTATTGAAGCTCACCGCAAATAATATTCCGGCCAACATATGTAGCACGCTATTGTTTTAGCGTATAATCGCCGCCTGTTTAAAAACTTACACAACCATTTTTAGTGCCGAGAATAGTGCCCAGAACCCATGCTAGATACACACATCAACGCTGACAGTGATTTAACAGCTATTAACGCTGCGCTGGCTGACAAGTCACCGCAAGAGATTATTGCTTGGGCCGTCGGTCTGGGTAAGCGCACTTTTATGACCACCACCTTTGGTGATCACTCGGCCGCTATCCTGCATATGGTGACCCGTATTGTTCCAAACATTCAGATTCTTTGGGTAGATACTGGCTACAATTCATCGGCCACCTATCGCTTCGCTGAAAAGCTCATTGGCACACTGAACTTAAATGTTGATATTTACACACCACTGATGAGTTCTGCTCGCCGTAATGTACTGATGAAGGGGATTCCTGAAGTGGGCGAACCACTACACGAAGAGTTCACTCGTCAGGTAAAACTGGAACCGTTTCAGCGTGCCATTGATAAAATAAAACCGCAGGTATGGATTACCGGTTTACGTAGTGAACAAACCAGCCACCGTAAAAATCTTGATATTGTTTCTCGCACTCAGGAGGGCTACCTTAAAGTGGCCCCTATTATGGGTTGGTCTGAAGCACATATAAATGCCTATTTAGCCGATAACAAGCTACCTAACGAAGCCGATTATTACGACCCAACCAAAGGACAGGAAAGTCGTGAGTGTGGTCTGCACACCAAGTTTTAACCAACGGCGGTTGTCACTTTAAGCAATGCAGTTCGACCCGAATTACGGCACAGCCACAGCTGCCTTCCAACTAGAATCAAGCCATTAAGAAATCTTCTAATGCTGCCATAAACAGCTCCAACTGGTCGTGATGAAGCCAGTGCCCAGCCTTGGCAAAACTGACCACCTGAGCCTGTTGAAAATAGTCCACACGACCATCCTGCAATGGATTACTGGCCCAGCTATCTGCACCGCACATGAGTAATACGGGGCAGTTTATTTTGCCCCATAATTGCTGACTCTGCTGCCCCGTCATATCAAAGGGTTGATAAGCACGCACCGCTGGATCAAATTTCCAGCTAAAGTTACCCTCTTCATTTTCACCACAGCCATGAACAGTTAAATGGTGCACCTGATCTGTCGACAAATGGGGGTGCTCCTCCTGCATACGGTTTATTGCTTGCTGCAGGGAAGCATAATCGCGTCGAGTTTTTTTAGCGGCAATCTGACGCTGTCGAACCCAGCGCGCCAATCTCTCGTGCGGTGGAGCCTCATCCTCCTCAAGCATTTTTTGTGGCGGCACCAAACCCTCAATCGCCACCAACTCTTTCACCTTGTCAGGGAACGCGCCGGCATATTTCAAGGCAATAGCACCACCCAAGGAATGACCAACAATAGACACCGGCGCCAAAGCAAGCTGATCTACCAGCTCGGCCATATCGACTACATAATCAGCCATGGAATAGGCGTTTCCTAACGCCCAACTAGAATCGCCATGGCCACGCAAATCAGGCGTGATGACGCGATACTTTTGGCTCAGTAATTGAGCCGCCCAATCCCAACTCCGGCAATGGTCAAAACCACCATGTACCAGCAGCAAAGGCGGCGCATCGGCATTACCCCAATCACGATAATGCAAGCGTAGACGTTGTGAATCGATATATTTTGAAACAATGGAATTTGTCATTAACAGCGCTCTGTTTGGCAGCATAAATAATAAAAGTAAAATAGCGCGCTATTATGACGCATTTCAACCGCAATATTCACTGCGTTAATCAATGGATTAACGCCTCTGTACCCAACGGCCATAGCCCGGTGTATGCTGCCGGTCTTAGCAGGTATAATTCCGTCACCTTAGCCGTCATTGCGGCGGACAAAGCGTACCCCTCAGTACCTCAAATAAACGAATAACAACCCATGAAAATTTATCTGCTAACACACCCACGTGAAGCCATTAAAAAAACCAATACAGGGCGTCTTGTTAGCGAGCTATTAAATGAAAACTGTCAGGTTTTTATGTGGGATAGAGTTACGCCTGATCCAGAACTATTGGCAAACATTGAGCGCGAATCCGTGGCTTTATTGTACCCCACTCAGGACAGCGAGAGTCTCGCTAGTAATATGCATTTTGACAGCATCATCATTCTTGATGGCACATGGCAGCAGGCACAGAAGATGGTTAACCGCAGCCCCTACCTTAAAGCACTGACGAAAATAAAAATAACACCTGAGCAACCTTCTATTTACACCCTGAGGCGCAATCAAAAAAAAATGGCCTATGCACTGCCGAATGCGCTATTGAAGTACTAAAAGTGAACGGCCGCACGGCACAGGCAAAACAATTACTAACGATGCTTTAGGGGAACCTATAGAGCACTCTGTGCATTCCCTGCTCAGCCGCTTTGGTGTACTGTATGGCTAACCGACACCGTTGCCAAGGCGTCTACCCATAACTCAAAAGTGTCATCCCATGCCTGAATTAAAAACCCTGCTATTATTTTTCATTACTGCGGTTGCAGAAATTGTGGGCTGTTATCTGCCCTATCTCTGGCTACGCGAAGGTAAGAGTGTGTTATTACTGATTCCGGCGGCAGCCAGTTTGGCACTATTTGCATGGCTTTTATCACTGCACCCAACAGCCGCCGGACGGGTTTATGCCGCCTACGGTGGCGTCTATATTTTTGTCGCGATTCTATGGCTGTGGTCGGTGGACGGTATCAAACCGACACTTTGGGATTTGGTGGGTTCTACGGTGGCGCTAACTGGCATGGCGATTATCATGTTCGCGCCAAGAAATTTGTAGCACTTGTCTTACCCCCTACAGTCACTGAGTGCGGTTATATCGCCTTATGCATCATGCTGACATAAGGCAAAGCCCATCGCTGAGGCTATCTAACTAGCGGTTACCACTTGAGCCTGGTTTAGCGTTACGGCCAGCAGAGTGGCTACGATTACCGTTACTACGCGCTGCACCGGCGCTAGGTTTTCCTCCAGAGGGTTTACCACGGCCGGTATGGCGCCTATTTTTACCGGTCGGTTTATGGCCCCGTGCCGTATCACCGGAGCGTTGACCATCACGATGACCTTGGTATGCCTTCTTGGGTTTTTTTGGCTTCATCGGACGGCGGTCAAGACGAGACTCTGGCACGTCATGTACCGGTTCAAAACCATCAATCAACTCACGACGCAATAATTGCTGAATCAGCCGTTCAATAGCCGATAGTTCTTTAATTTCATCGGCACAAACCAATGATACCGCCTGCCCTTTGGCACCGGCTCGACCGGTACGACCAATACGGTGTACATAGTCCTCAGCGACATTAGGCAAATCAAAATTAACCACCTGCGGTAGCTGTTCAATATCTAAACCACGGGCCGCAATATCGGTCGCCACCAGCACTCTCACCGCGCCACGCTTAAATTCTGCTAAGGCTTTAGTACGCGCACCCTGACTTTTATTACCGTGGATCGCCGCAGCACTAATGCCACTGGCCTCTAGCTGCTTGGCTAATTTATTAGCGCCGTGTTTAGTGCGTGAGAAAACCAGTACCTGCTGCCAATCACCGTCGCGAATCAACTGTATTAACAGCCCTGCTTTCTGCTTTTTATCCACCGGACAAATCCACTGTTCAACTGTTTCTGCCGTGGTGTTGCGAGGACTAACAGAGATCTCCAGCGGGTTGTTTACCAAGCCCTTAGCAAGTTGGCGTATATCATCGGAAAAAGTGGCTGAGAACATCAGCGTTTGACGCTGCTTGGGAAGAAACGAAATAATCTTTTTAATATCGTGGATAAAGCCCATATCAAGCATACGGTCGGCTTCATCTAACACCAGCACTTCCAACTGTGAAAATTTGACTGCGCGCTGATTATACAAGTCTAACAAACGTCCCGGAGTGGCCACCAAAACATCAACACCACGGCGCAACCGCATCATCTGCGGGTTGATTTTCACACCACCAAAAACAACCGTCGAGCTCAAGGGTAAATTTTTACCATAAGTAGCAACACTTTCACTGACCTGTGCAGCCAGTTCACGGGTGGGGGTTAATATCAGCACGCGTGCCTGATTTGCCTCGGCTGGCTTGCCAGCTA
>Ga0233427_10004483_pt1 | contig 11615 bp, 6 predicted proteins | sample SI_118_April2016_5_FD_179885 | JGI IMG/M metagenome (GOLD analysis project Ga0233427, IMG submission 179885) | Seawater microbial communities from Saanich Inlet, British Columbia, Canada - SI_118_April2016_100_MG | ecosystem: Environmental > Aquatic > Marine > Inlet | place: Canada: British...
CATGGATTTGATTCTGGAAAACGATGCCTTGGTTGGTGATGTCGAGCGGGACCGCAATTACAATCATTATTGCGGCATCATTAGCCAATGCACGACCGTTGATGTGAGCCGCACGGCCGAAGTTTTCACTGCATTAATAGAAAACCCTGATCTGCGTCAGCGAATGGGACAGTCCGGGCGCCAAAGGGCGCGCGATACATTTGATTGGCGTATCGTTGTCGGGGCCTATCAGGATTTGTGGCGGGAACTGGCCCATATCCGGTCAAGGACCGGGGAAGTGGCCGGCCAAAGTGCTGGCCGTCCGGCCCATCCTTTGCGCGACGATCCATTTGCGAGCTTCGCGGTTTATCCTTCCAATACCATCGATGGCGAAACGACAATTCGATTGGCGGTGGGGCCGGGTCAATCAGCAGATCAGGCTAATCAGCGCCCCGATGTGCTGTTGCAGCAGTTGCGGCGTGCCTCGATGAACGACTTCGCCGCCGCCGCTATGTTGCCACAGGAAGACATCGAAGCGTTGATCGCATTGCTGGCGCGTTCCGGCGAAATTGACGTCTTTGCGCTGGCGGAAACCTTGCCCGAGAGCAAACGGTTCCGGTTGCCGCGAACGCTTGGATGGTTGGGGAAATTGGGTGTCATTGAATTGGTAGCAGCGGGGCAGTCTGCTGTTGCCCGTGATGATGAGCCGCCCGCTGACAGCGCCAACATCATAGATACTGCGCCCGTTGAGGTGTCGCGGATGGTTGATCTTGGGCGCTCGGCGGCGGGGCGCGGCGCATGGACGGCGGCTGAGGATTATTTTAACCGGGCGCTGCGGGTTGATCCGGGTGACGCCGGCGCCAATGCGCAAATGGGCAACCTTTTGGCGCGTAGATCGGATATGACTGGCGCCATCGGGCATTTTCGCCGGGCACTGACCCGTGAGCCTGCCAATCTGGCGGCCCAGCGCGACTTGGGTAAGGCTCTGATTTTAGCAGGCCGCGAAGATGACGGAGTGGCGACGCTTGAACAAGCGGCAAGTCTGGCCCCACAGGATGCTGAAACGCACTATTTGCTGGGCGCGGCTTATCGGCGTGCCGGCGAGGCCAACAAAGCCTTGGCCCGGTTGGAGCGCTGTGCCGATTTGGATCCGACACGTGCCGACGCCCTGATTCATCTGGGATTGACTAGGAAAATCCTAGGCCGCCGTGATGAAGCACTGGCTACTTTTGAGCAGGTTCTGGGCTCTGATCCACGCAATGTATTTGCCCGCGCCGCTGTATTGAGTATGAAATTCGAGGCCGATGGCCGGAAGCGGGTGGCGGGCTCGGACCGGGCGAAACGCGTGGCCTTACATTTCAATCGACCGGGCCAATTTTCGCAACTTGAGCCGCTTTTCCAAGCTCTTGGCGAGGAGCATTGGCCGTTGATCACCGGCGACGGCCGTGAAATGCAGGAGTTCGGACCCGCCGCGGTAGTGATTGCCGGTGAGCACGTCAGCGCCGTGCGCAAAATTCAAAGCGACGCGTTTGTGGTCAATCTTCGGCCTGGCTTGTCATCGATGAATTTTCTGTGGCGGGTGACCGATCCGGGCGACGCCATTTGTGTCACCGGCCCCGACGTCGCCACCGATATTCGTGCCCGTAGTGCGCTCGACGGCGATCATATCTGGATTACCGGCATCCCCGCCATGGATGCGTTGTTTGATGGTGGTTTGACGGACCGGGCGGAAGAAAGGGAGGCCGGCTCTCGGACAGTCCTTTATGCGCCGACCGACCGATTGCTGCAGTCGTCGGTGGGGCTATTGGGCCGCTGGCCGGTAGAGTTGCTACGCGGGCGGCGCGAAGATATCAATGTGATCTTGATGCCGCATCCAGCGATTTGTGAGCAGGCGCCGGGATGGCTTGCCGATTGGGCGAAATTGGCCGGCGCGGAACCGAACGTCGAATTGATTACCGACCCCTCCGCGCCGACGGCACAATATATGGCACGGGCCGATATGATGGTTAGTGACGCGTCCAGCGCGATGCTGGAATTCCTGGCGCTTGATCGGCCGATGGCGTTAATCACGCACCCCGAGCGGTTCCGCGATGAAACACATTACGACCCGGCGGGATATGAATGGGCGTGGCGCGACATGGGCCACGAGGTCCACGATGTTGAATTGCTGTCCGAAGTGGTTGAAAAATTGCTGGGAGGCGCTGATCCATGCGCTGAGGCCAGGGGCCGCTACCGGCGCCACTTGTTTGGCGATATGACCGATGGTCGTGCCGCCGAGCGGGTTGTCGCGCATATCTCAGCCATTCCGGCCTAAACGGGCACATTTTCGCAATTTACCCCCAGGTTTTGGGGTAGGTTGGCGTTTACCCACAATATCTGGCGTAGTATCATAAATGACTGACCCTGGGCGGGTGACAATGATACTGCGCGGGAGTTGTTGATCATGGCTGAAACCACACCGGAAAGCGGACCTTCAAGGGGAAATGAATCTGAGGGCGATGGCCCCCTTGACCGCGCTCCGGATCGTAGCGCGCAAGGCGATAAATTACCTTTGCCAGCGGCCGGTGATGCCGAGCCCATCAGCCTCGAAGATTGGGAAAAGCCGTTCCATTTGAAATATCGGCTCGCGGTGATCGGCGGCGCGCTGCTGTCCGCCGGCTGGTTGTGGGCTGCAAACGCGTTCATTGAAACCCAAATGGGGTGGGAAAATGTCGTCCAATTGCTGCCGCATGAAATCACCGGCATTGCGGTCGGCGCGCTGACACCGTTGGCGATGCTGTGGATGGTCGTGGCATTTTTCGAACGCGGCCGGCATCTGAACCATGAAACCGAAATGCTGCGATGGCATCTCCGGCAGTTGATATATCCCTCCGACCGGGCCCAGAGCCGAATCAGTGAGATCACTGATAGTCTGCGCCGCCAAGCCCGTGACCTGAGCCATGCCTCGGAGGACGCGGCCAGGCGTGGCGAGGCAGTGACATCTCAAATCCGCCAGCGGACGTTGGAATTATCACAGGTATCCGAAGATGCGGACTTGCGGTCGCACGCGGTGTCTGACGCGCTCCGCCGCCAAACCGAAGATATGAAAGCCGCTAGCGGCGATGCGACCGAGCGCGCCCGAGGTGTTGGTGATTTGCTTGAGCAGCGGGCCCGCGATTTGACAGCCTCCACTGACCGCGCGGCGACCCGGGCGGATGGACTGGCGGACCTGCTTCAAGAGCGCACGGGCAACTTGGCCAAGGTTGCAGATGACGCGGCCGAAAAGGCGACGGAAAGCGCCGATCACCTGGATATTAGACGCGAACAGCTTGAAGCGGCGGTAGAGACGATCGCCATCCGGACATTGGAAGCCGACAATATGCTGGGCGAGCGTGTCGCAGCATTGGTCGCCTCGTCGACCGAGGCGTCGTCTCTGTTGAAGGCCGGCGCGGACAGCTTGAAGGAGCACGCCCGTGACATGGGTGCTCAAACCGAACGTTCATCGGTCGAAGTTGATCGGATGCGCGAAGTGCTGGGGTCACAGGCAGACCAATTGGGCTTTATTTCCGAGCAGGTCGCCGGGCACACCGGCGACATAGAGGCGTCGCTGACGCGTCAGTCGACGGTGTTGTTGGAGGCGACGGACCGCGCCAATAGCGGAATTCGCGAGGCCACAGATGCATTCCGCGCGCAGGCTCAGGATCTGGAAACAACGTCCGGACGGGCCGCCGAGAAAGCCGATGCTGGGCGGCAGGCGATTAAGGAGCAAGCTTCCGACATGTTGTCTTTGGCCGATGAGACCGAGGTCAAAGTCGGTCAAGTGGGCGATGGATTAGAGCGCAATTCCCACTTGCTGTCCGTCGTCGCAGAACGGGTTTTGGCAGAAGTTGCGAAAGTCAGCGCAGGGCTTGATTCCCGCAAAGGCGATCTGGAAACAATTTCAGATACCGCGTTGGTCAAATTACACGATGCCGGTGAACGATTGTCCCAACAGGCATCAAAATTGGAAGACGCGTCGCGGACCGGTGCCGAACAATTGGATGCCGCGGGAGAGAGCCTGAGCGCCAAAGGCGGCGAGGTTCTTGAGCTGACCGACAAGGCCGTGGTCCGCTTGAGTGGCGCCACGGAACACTTGGTGCGGGGCAGCGAGGCGGTGAGCCGGGCGACCGAGCGGGGTTCCCAAGAAGTTCACGCGGTCACCGAAGCGCTGGGCAGCATGCACGAACAAGTCAGCCATGCCTCGGAGCGTGGCGGACGCATGGCGGAATCATTTAAAGATCAATTGAACGGCATGACCGGTGCGGCGGAACACGCGACAGGCCGCTTGGAAACACTTGGCCATTCGGTTCAGGAACACGCCCGAGAATTGAGCCTGGCCGCCGGCAACGCCACCGGCGAGGTTGAACGTGTCGCGGGCGTATTGGAAGCCCAGGCTAATCAATTGACGGGCCTGTCATCGCGGGCCGCGACGATGATGGTCAACACCGGAAAGATCATGCGCGAACGGGTTGCCGATCTGGATACGGCAACCGACAAGGTTGAAGGGCGCTTGAACTTCGTCAGCGATGAAATGCAGGCGTCGCTAACCGATTTGATGACAGTATCCGATGATGCCGCCGGCAAGGTGCGGAGCATGGTCGAGGTGTTGCGAACCAGTGGTGAAACCTTGACGTCGGCCGGCAGCACAGCGGTCGGCGATATCGGCCGCACCGGAGAGAAATTCGATCAGCAGTCCGATGGACTATCAAATGCCGCCGACCGTAGTGCGCAGCTTTTGTCCCTGGTGACGGAAGTGATGGTGCGCCAGGCTGAATCGCTGAATGTTGTCACCGACAAAGCGAAAATTGAGATGGATTCGATGGCTGATATGTTCCAGCACCGATCCATGGAACTCGATACGCTGACTGAATCAACGACTGAGCGCCTTGACGCTGCCAGTGAAGGTCTGCAATCGACCGCCGGGCATTTGGCGACAACCTCGGAGGAAGCCGCGCACCGCGTTGACCGAGTTATCGGCAAACTTCGCCAAAGCCGTGACGAAGCCAGTGACGCTGCTACTGCCACGGAAAGCCAGATTATCAATGTCGCGTCCGCAGCGCGCGATGAGGCCGCGCAACTTGCCGAGGCCTCGCAATCTCACATCACCGACGTGACCGCAAGTATGCGCGAGAATGTCGAATTGGCGACCAATTCGTCGGGCCGTGCGGCGGCCAATTTGGAAGGTATCGCGCAATCATTGAAGCAACATATCACTGAGCTGGAATCATCGCTTGATCAGGCCCGCGACCGTTTCGACGACGTCGGTGACCTGCTGCATCGAAGTTCTCAGGATTTGACCGGTGCCTATAACGCTGCCTCAACTCACGTGCAGTCGTTTTCCGATACTTTGCATCAGCAGTCCGCCGGTTTGCGTCAGGCGTCCACCGAAGCGGGCTCGCAGTTGAGCCGGGTTAGTGACAGTATTAGTAAGCGCACGCATGAGCTTTCCACGGGTGCTGAGCGCGCGGCGCAATTGGTGGCGCTGGTCACCGATGCCTTGCATCAGCACTCCGAACAAGTGACCCAGACTTCGGAGAACCTGTCTGGCCAAGTTGATAAATTGGCTGGCGGTTTGGAAAAACAATATGAAGAACTCGATCAAATGGCCGGGAGAACGAATGAGTCGCTGCGCGAAGTCGGCCACGACCTGAGGCGCCAGGCTCAGGAATTGGATGGCACGTCGAAGCGCGCGTCGCAGCAGTTGGCCGACGCGGGAGATAACTTTCAACACCGTGCCGATTTGCTCAATACAGCAACGGAGGAGGCGGCGACACGCATAGTCCGTGTGAGTGACTCGCTGACCGAAAGTTCTGCCGAAGCAAGCGTCGCCGTTGATGTGAATACATCTAAGCTGAACAAAGCCGTCGATATGTTCCGCCAGCAGGCCCAGGATACGGGGATGAGTGTCGAGGGCGTCTCGGGGCGGCTTGAGGGCATGGCGGAATCCTTGCGCCGTCAGGTCTACAATTTGTCGAACACCTATCAGCGGGCCGAGCAGGGGATGGAAAACCTGGGCGGTGCGGTGTCGAGACGCGCCAGTGAACTCAGTACCGCGACCGAGCAGGCGCTGACCAAGGTGGCGGCCTGGGATCAGCATATGCGGTCAAACGCTGAAGCCATGGCGCAAGCTACGACCACCGCGGCACAGAACGCAGAGAAAGCGGGTCGGTTACTGGAGAGCCAGACCCAGGATATGCGCGAGGTCTCGAACGACGCCAGTGCCTTGGTCGAGTTGCTCAAGGAACGCCGGGGTACGGCGGCAATCACCGACTTCATGCAGCAAGCGACCGTTGTTAATGAACGCCTGCAATCGCTGGCGGTCGATATGAACCGGGTTTTGGAAACCACAATCAGCGAAGAAGATTGGCGGCGCTTCAACAAGGGCGAGACCGGGATTTTTGTGCGCAAGATGCTGGGCTTCCGCGAGAAGGCCAAGCTCAATATCATCCGCGATAAGTATCAGCGCGATACCGAATTCCGCGATTACGTGAACCGGTATCTCAACGACTTCGATGATCTTTTGGAAAGTGCCCAGCGGCTTGATCAGGAAAGCCTGCTCAGGACCACCTTCCTGGCTTCCGATGTGGGTAAAGTCTACATGGTGTTGGCCCGCGCCCTCGGCCGCGATATCGTGACCGGGAGTTAGTTGTTTTTAGCCTCTCTTTTTTTGAGCCCCTCACGCGCCGGGCGCATCCCTCCGGGATACTTGGCTCACGCGCTGATCGCGCGGCGCGCAGTCGTGCTTGCCTCCTCGCAAAGCTTGTCGGTTCCAAAGTCAATTGACGTTGACGGGGCGGCCGGTTCTCTGGTGGTTGAAAATCTGTGTTACTGACGGGCGTCAGCCCGGAGGCAAGCGCAACGCGCGCCGGGCCTTGTGGACCGTAAGCCAAGAGAACGGAGTGAGCGCCCGGCACCTGAGGGGCTATATCAAAGAGGCGATCTTAAGATCGCGCTTCGGCGCTATCGTCCAAGGCCTCGTGAAACCATGCAAGATCATGGGCTAGGCCGGCGACTTTGCCGATGATCAGGAGCGTTGGTCCTGACAACGGCGTTTTTTCCACCACGTCTGGCATCTCGACCAAGGTCGTGATAATAACTTTTTGGTCAGATCGCGTGCCTTCGTTGATGATCGCCGCGGGTGTTGTACCGCCGAGTCCGGCATCAATGAGGGCGCTTGAAATCAGGCGAATGTTGGTCAGGCCCATGTAGACAACCAGCGTGGTATCGGGATCGGCCAGATTTTGCCAATCGATATCAAAGACATTGTCGCCTTGGGTGTGGCCTGTGACGAAGCGCACACCGTGCGCCAAGCCTCGGTGGGTCAGGGGGATGCCTGCGTAAGCTGCGCAGCCAGCTGAGGATGTGATGCCCGGGATGACTTCAAAAGAAATATTATTCTTCGCCAGATGTAGAGCCTCTTCGCCGCCGCGCCCGAAAACAAACGGATCGCCGCCTTTTAAGCGCATCACCTTACGACCGCTGAGCGCCAAATCGACCAACAGAGAGTTGATGTCCGGCTGCGGCATATGATGGTTACGCGCCTGCTTGCCGGCGAATATCCGGGTCGTTCCGACCGGCGCCAAATCCATGATTGCCGCAGAGACCAGTTTATCATAAACGATGACATCCACGCTGGTGATGAGGCGGTGCGCCTTCATGGTCAACAGGTCGGGATCACCGGGGCCTGCGCCGACCAGATATACGGGGTGAATGGTAGTCATAAATTCAGTACCGGATTAACGAACATCAATTAATAATCGGGCGGACAAACTAGCCTAGCACGTCCGGCGCTTCCAGCGTATGGTTGGTTTGATCCGCTGAAACCATACCCCTATGTTACGCGCGACTTATCCAGGAGATCGATTTGAGCGCAAATGCCGATCAGCACATGACGACCGCGGACGTGGCGCCCGGTCGGCGGCCGATTGATGGTGTCGCGGTCTGGCTCTATGCGGTCGCCGCAATGGTGTTTACCATGGTTGTGCTCGGGGGACTGACGCGGCTCACGCATTCGGGGTTGTCGATGGTCGAATGGCGACCGGTGACGGGCTGGTTGCCGCCCATGGATGATGCAGCGTGGGCGCGCGTATTTGAGATGTACAAAGGCTCACCGGAATATCGTGAGGTGAATGCCGACATGACCCTCGCTGAATTTAAGGGAATCTTCTGGTTGGAGTTTTTGCATCGCTTGTGGGGGCGCCTTATTGGCGTCGCGTTTGCGGTGCCGTTTGCTTATTTCGTGGTGAAAGGGATGGTTTCTCGCCGTTTAGGCTTATGGCTGGTGGGGATTTTCGCGCTGGGCGGCCTGCAGGGCGGGCTCGGGTGGTTCATGGTCAAAAGCGGTCTTGTCGATCAGCCGGACGTCAGCCAATACCGCCTCGCGGCCCATTTGTCTCTGGCACTTCTTATTTATGTACTCATTTTATGGATTGCCATCGGACGCCGTGTTGGCCGCCGTTCTGAGCAGGTTGATGATATCGGGCATTCAATCCCTTCATCTGCCATCCGGCGGACGGCGGCTGGATTATTGGGGCTTATTTCAATCACCATCTTTTCCGGCGCCCTGATGGCCGGCCTGGACGCGGGCCTGACCTACAACACCTTTCCCTTGATGGACGGCAGCTTGGTGCCCGACGGGATGATGACAATGTCGCCTGTCTATCTGAATTTTTTTGAAAACATCACGACCGTGCAATTCGATCACCGCGTGCTTGCGGTCTCGACCTTTTTCGCGGTTCTAGGGTTTTGGTGGCGGCTTCGCGGCGGTAAATTGCCCACACCGGCGTACCGTGCGGCTAGCGCCATGGCGGCCATGGTGGTGGTTCAAGCGTCACTTGGGATCGCGACCTTGCTGCTGGTCGTGCCGATTGCATTGGGTGTCCTGCATCAGGCCGGCGCGGTGATCTTGTTGGGTACAGCGGTTTGGGCGCTCCGCGAACTCACACCGAAATAACTTCAATGTTAAGTTTTGGCGTTGGCCAGCAGGGCCAACGCAGTGTAAAACACTCTTAGCTTTGGGTTTTCCCTTTCGCGGGCGCGGGTTAGACTGAAAACATGCCCGCAGAGCGGGATCGAGTTGAATTGAATCAAGAACGAGATGGGGGCTCTGAATTGAGCGACCAAAAATACCGTTTGGTGACGCGTAGTGATTTCGATGGCTTGGTTTGCGCCGTCGTTTTGAAACAGCTGGATATGATTGACGATATCAAGTTTGTGCATCCAAAAGATATGTAGGACGGGACCATCTTGATCACGGATTCCGACATCACCACCAATTTGCCGTATGTCGAAGGCGTGCATTTGGCCTTTGACCAGCATTCCAGCGAAACCGAGCGGGTCGGCGGACAGAAAGACAATCACATCATTGACCCAGAAGCCCCATCTGCGGCGCGCGTTGTCTATGATTATTATGGCGGGGCCGAGAAATTTCCGACCGTTTCCACGGAAATGATGGATGCCGTGGATAAGGGCGATTCAGCGCAGTTCAATGAACAAGAAGTTCTTCATCCCGATGGTTGGGTGTTGATGAACTATTTGATGAATTCGCGTACCGGTCTCGGCCGCTTCCGCGAATTTCGGGTCTCCAATTATCAGCTCATGATGCAGTTGATTGATTGCTGTGCCGATCACGAGATCGACGATATCCTGAAGCTTCCGGACGTCAAGGAACGTGTTGATCTTTACCGCGAACATGAACTGAAGAAAAGTTCGCCGAGCAGGTTAAGCGCTGCGCAACCGTACATGGCAATCTCGTGGTTCTCGATCTGCGCAATGAAGAAACGATCTATGCCGGCGACCGGTTCATGATCTATGCGCTGTATCCGGACTGTAATATTCCCATTCATGTGCTCTGGGGTTTGAACAAGTTGAACACAGTCTACGCCACCGGAAAATTAATCTTGAACAAGACATCAAATACCGATATCGGCGCTTTGATGCTGGAATATGAAGGCGGTGGAGACGAAAACGCAGGCACGTGTCAGGTTGAAAACGACGATGCCGAGCGGGTTCTTGGTGAATTGATCTCTCGGATCAACGCTGACGGCTAAGTTCGCCGTTCCCGGCCCGCCATCTTATCGCCGCGCAAGCGAGGGAGTGTATACGTGAATAGGTGGCGCAGATCGCCGCAGACATTGCTGATAGCTATTGGGTTGTTGCTGGGGATGGCCGTGTTGCCGACGATCGCTGGCTGCACCCAGGGCGTCACGTCGCCCATAAGCCGGGTGATACAGGCCGTCGGTGACCGGCTGCATCCGTTGCCCGCCGAAGCCCAGGTCGAATACGACCGGTTTGCCGAAGTTTTTGCGAAATATGTCACCGACCCCGAGGATGCCGAAGAACGCCTTGGGTATTTCGAATTCGCCTTTAAAAGAATTCGGACTAGTTATGTCAAATCCGTGGATGACAAAACGCTGATCGACACGGCGATCAGTGGTATCGAAAAGAAAAAGCCCAAACCCGCATCGCTGTCGCCGGCTGAATTGGTTGAAACAGCGCTTGATGCCATGACCGCGTCACTCGATCCACATTCAGGATATCTCAACGCACAGGAATTCAACGAAAGCTTCGTTCATACCAAGGGTGAATTCGGCGGGCTGGGGATCGAAGTCACCATGGAGGATGGCCTGGTCAAGGTCGTGGCCCCCATCGAAGACACGCCAGCGGCACGGGCGGGGATGTTGTCGGGGGACTTGATTGTCAAAGTGGACGGCGGAGCGATTAAAGGTCTGACGTTGGCGCAAGCCGTCAGGCGTATGCGGGGGCGTCCCGGTGCGCCGATCAAGCTGTTGGTTCGGCGCGCCGACGTCGACGATTTTGAGGTAACTATTGTCCGCGCCGTAATTAAGGTGCGCGCCGTTAGGTGGCAGACATTTGGCCGCGTCGGTTACGTGCGGGTCAGCCGCTTTTCCGAGCGCGTTGAGACGGGGATCGTCAAGGCGTTCGCCAGCTTGCGTTCCGAGCTTGGTGGCGAACCCGATGGCATCGTCCTTGATCTTCGCAACAACCCGGGCGGATTACTGGATCAATCCATCGTCCTGGCGGACGCCTTTCTCGAAAAGGGCGAAGTGGTGTCGGTACGCGGACGGACCCCGGAAAACCGGCGGTCCTTCAAGTCGACGTCCGGTGATATCGCCAGTGGTCTGCCGATGATTGTATTGATTAACGGTGGGTCGGCGTCGGCGTCGGAGATTGTCGCGAGTGCATTGAAAGTGCACGGTCGGGCCACTGTCATGGGCGGTAAATCATTTGGCAAGGGATCGGTTCAAACAATTATTCCGTTACCAGTGGAAGGGGCGTTGCGCCTGACAACGGCGCTGTACTACGGCCCGGACGGTAACACCATCCAGGCCCGCGGTGTTGAACCGAATATCGTCATTGAAATGGATGACAAGCCAAAAGGCCGCAAACGCGAAGCCGATTTGCCGGGTGCCATTCCCGCCGCCGGCGCGGTAGCGGCGGCGAAGCAGGTCGCGAGAATACCAGAAAAGGCCTGTCCAGCCGCGGATGCGCCACGCCGCACCGGCCGCGAGCCCGGCAAGGACCGCGTTCTTGGATGCGCGTTGGCATTCATCAAAGCCGAATCACGCGAAAAATTCATCGCGGCCTATGGTTCACGC
>Ga0233427_10004484_pt1 | contig 11612 bp, 8 predicted proteins | sample SI_118_April2016_5_FD_179885 | JGI IMG/M metagenome (GOLD analysis project Ga0233427, IMG submission 179885) | Seawater microbial communities from Saanich Inlet, British Columbia, Canada - SI_118_April2016_100_MG | ecosystem: Environmental > Aquatic > Marine > Inlet | place: Canada: British...
GTTAAATGAAAAATGATAAAATAATTATTGCAAATAAAAAATTTAATTCTCGATTAATTGTTGGCACTGGCAAATACAAAAACATGTTAGAATGTGCAAAAGCAATTAAACTTTCTGGAGCTGAAATCGTAACTGTTGCAGTTAGAAGGGTAAATATAACTGATAAAAAAAAACCACTTCTTATGGATTATATTGATCCCAAGAAAATTACTTATTTGCCGAATACAGCAGGATGTTTTACTTCGAAAGAGGCATTGAGAACACTTCGATTAGCGAGGGAAATTGGTGGTTGGAAATTGGTAAAATTAGAAGTGTTAGGTGATAAACAAAATTTATTTCCTGATATGATTGAGACTTTAAAATCAACAGAAGTTTTAGCAAAAGAGGGATTTAAAGTCATGGTCTATTGTAATGATGACCCACTAATGGCAAAACGATTAGAAAACTCCGGTGCAGAAGCCATAATGCCGTTAGCTGCTCCTATTGGTTCTGGTTTAGGTATTCAAAACAAAACGAATATTCGAATTATTAGAAAGCAAACGAAATTACCTTTAATTATTGATGCAGGTTTAGGTCAAGCATCAGATGCCACAATTGCAATGGAGTTAGGTTGTGATGGAGTTTTAGTGAACACTGCAATCGCTAAAGCAAAAAAACCATTTGATATGGCTCTCGCATTCAAGAATGCTGTAATTGCTGGAAGACAATCTTTTTTAGCAGGACGCATTAATAAATATTTATACGGAAATGCATCTTCACCAAAAACAGGAATTATTAAATAGTTGCTGTTTTTTTTACAAACTTCTTTTTAAAGTAAGGTTTCTTTTTAAAAGGTTTTTTATGAAATTTTTTAGCTTCTTTCTTATCAATAATCTTGTCTTCTTTAATCTGTATTTCTAAGTTTTTTAATTTTTCAAAATGCTCAATAAGCTCAATAGTTTTTTTTGATTTATTTTGAACATTAATTATATATTCAGGTATTATAAGAGCAGGATCACTAATAATATCTATTGTCATTTTATTTTTGTTTTCAAAATAAGTTAAATCCTCAATAAAATTTTCTTTTAAAAAATCAGAAATTTTTTCACAAACTCTCAATTCAACAAATTTTGCTTTGTTAATAACCCCTTTAAGTTCAACAGTTTTTAGTAACTTTTGAGCAAAAGACTCATCGGTTAGAGTTACTTTCCATTTGATTGCGCTTTCTCTTAGTCTTTGCCTAGACATTTCTAAAAGTCCAAAATTACTTATTCTACCAATTTGAATTCTTGCTCTATCACTACGACATTTTTCTTTTAATTTTCTTTCAACTAATCTTCTATTCCCATAACTAATCATATCGATAAAGTCGATTATAATTAGACCAGATAAATCTCTTATTTTTATTTGTCTTGCAATTTCTTCTGCAGCCTCAATATTTGTATCTAATGCAGTGCTTTCAACATTTTTACCTTTAATTGAGCTTCCAGAGTTTATGTCAATTGATACAAGTGCTTCTGTTGGGTTTATTACTAAATAACCACCTGATTTAAGTTTTATTTCTGAGTCAAATATCTGGTTTAATTTTTGTTCAATATTTTCTTCAATAAATAGTGGAATTTTTCCTCTATATTTTTTTACTTTTTTAACACATGACGGCATAATCATTTTCATGAAAGTTTGTGCTTTTTTATAACCCTCGTTTCCTTCAACTATTATATTCTGAGTACTATCATCAAACATATCTCGTAAAGTTCTTTTTATAATCTCACTCTCTTGATGAATTAAGGATGGAGCTATAGAATTAATAGCAATATCTTTGATTTGACTCCATGTTTTAATAAGAGTTTCTAAATCATTGTTGATTTCATTTTTAGTTTTATTACTACCTGCAGTTCTTACAATTAAACCCATTTCTTTTGGGATTTCAATTTCGTTTAAAATAGTTCTTATTTTTTTTCTTTCTGTTGGATTAAATATTTTACGAGATATGCCACCACCTTTTGGGGTGTTGGGCATTAGGACAATATATTTTCCAGCAATTGAAATAAATGTACTAAGCGCAGCGCCTTTTTGTCCTCGTTCATCTTTTACAACTTGGACTAATATAACTTGATTTGGTTTAATAACTTCCTGTATTTTATATCTTTTAAACCTAAATTTCGTTTCTTTTTTTTTATCTTTTTCCGCACTTAAATTATCTTTTTCATCAGACTCATTATCATGTGCCTCTAATGAATCTTTTTCAATATTAATTGGATCATCTATTTCAAGTTTTCCTTCTGCTATATTTTCTTCTTCCTTAGCCTCAATTTCTTTAGAAAGTTCCTCTCGAGCTTTTTCTTCTTCAACTTTAATTTGATCTAAATCTGCTTTTGGTATTTGATAATAATCAGACTGAATATCGTTAAAAGATAAAAACCCGTGCCGATCACGTCCAAAATCAATAAATGCAGCTTGAAGGGACGGTTCTATTCTGCTTACCTTGCCTAAATAAATATTATTTTTTATTAGATTATTCTTTAAACCTTCGTATTCATAATCTTCAATATTGTCATCTGATTTAAGAACAACTCTAGTTTCGTTTGGATGCGATGCATCGATATATAAATTTTTTTCCATAATAATTTAATTGATTGATTCATTTAATTTTTTAATTGTTTATAAAATTCGTTTAATTCTAATGCCTTATCTTTAACAAATTCTAAGATATAATGGAAATAAAATGAATAAGTTTTTAAAGAATATATTGTTTATCTCGATATCTTTTTTTTTATTAGTTGGAATTTTAATATTTAGTGTTTTATGGGCTTATTCCAACAGTATTCCAGATTATAAATTTCTTAAAAATTACAAACCTCCAGTTTCAAGCAAAGTGTATTCAGGTGAGGGTGAACTTGTAGCTGATTTTTCAAAAGAAAAAAGAATATTTGTACCCTATAACTCAATTCCAAAAAATGTAATAAACTCATTTTTATCAGCTGAAGACAAAAACTTTTTTTCACATCCCGGAGTCGATGCAAAAGGGGTTTTAAGAGCTGTTATTAATAATATTTCTAATATTGTTTCATCTAAAAGACTTGAAGGAGCCTCAACAATAACACAACAGGTAGCTAAAAATTTCTTATTAACTAATGAAGTAAGTATTAATAGAAAAATTAAAGAGGCAATCTTAGCATTTAGGATAGAAAGAGCTTTATCCAAGCAAAGAATTCTGGAGCTTTATTTAAATCAAATTTATCTTGGAAGTGGAGCATATGGAGTTGCAGCTGCAAGTTTAGAATATTTTGATAAATCTATTAAAGATTTAAACTATGCTGAGGCTGCTTTGTTAGCAGCTCTTCCAAAAGCACCAAGTAAATACAATCCTTATAGAAATATTGAATTAGCAAAATTCAGAAGAGATTTAGTTTTAAAAAATCTATTTGAAAATAAATACATAAATTTAAAATCTTATAATGAATTCAAACTTAAGAGAATTAAATTGAACAAAATAAAAAAAATTTTTTTAGAAGATGCTCAATATTATATTGAAGATGTAAGAAAAAATGTAATAGATAACTTTACTTATGACAAAGTTTACAAACAAGGTTTTAATATAAATACACCAATTAATTTAAAGTTTCAAAAAATAGCAACTGAGGCATTGAGGAATGGTTTAATTTCATATGATAAGAGAAAAGGTTGGAGAGGGCCATTAGCAAACAAGCCTTACACTGAGGATTGGAGCAGAGACCTCAAAAAATTTAATTTAGAAAATTCTATTAATTGGAAACTAGCAATAGTTAAAAAGTTAAACAAATTTTCAGTTGAAATTCAAACAGAAGATAAGATTGATGGAAAGATTGAATTTCAAGATATTTCATGGACCAAAAAAGAATTTGATCAGTTACTAAAAGTTGGAGATGTAGTTTATGTAAAAAAAATTGATGATAAAATTTATAGTTTAAAACAACTGCCAAAAATTAATGGTGGAATAGTAGTTATGGATCCTTATACAGGAAGAGTATTAGCTTTAAGTGGAGGATTTAGTTTTAAAACAAGTGAATTCAATAGAGCAACTCAAGCGTTAAGACAACCTGGTTCAGCTTTCAAACCTTTTGTTTATGCTTTAGCACTAGAAAATAATTATACTCCTACGTCTATTATTCTTGATGCTCCTATAGTTCTTGATCAAGGAGAGGATCTTAAGATGTGGAAGCCTGAAAATTACGGAAAAAAATTTTATGGTCGATCAACTTTAAGAGTTGGTTTGGAAAAATCAAGAAACTTAATGACAGTAAGAATAGCTCAAGATTTAGGTCTTAAAAAAATTACAGATTTTTCAAAAAATTTAAATATTTATGATAATCCCGAGGAACTTTTTTCAATTTCATTAGGATCTGCCGAGACAACATTATTAAAACTTACGTCTGCCTACTCTGCATTTGTTAATGGAGGAAAGCTAATTAACCCAATTTTGATAGATAGGATACAAGACAGTGAGGGAAAGACTATTTTTAATGAGAGTAAAAGAAAATGTGTTAATTGTGATGAAATTTCATACTTGGGAAAAGATTATCCTATTATTAAAAATGATTATAAGCAGGTATTTTCACCACAAACAGCATATCAGATGACCTCCATACTCGAAGGTGTTGTTCAAAGAGGAACAGCAAAAAAATTAAGAAATCTTAAGCTAAATATAGCTGGTAAAACTGGGACAACAAATAAAAATACAGATACATGGTTTATTGGCTATACATCTAATTTGTTGATTGGTGTTTATGTTGGTTCAGATAACCCAGTTCCACTTGGAAGATATGAAACAGGATCAAAAACTGCATTACCAATTTTCGAAGAATTTGTAAAAAAAGCTGTCAAAAAATCAGAAGCAAGGCCATTTAAAGCAGCAAAAGGAACTGTAATGATGGTTGTTGACCCAGTAACAGGACAAAAAGCAAAATTTACTTCAAAAGACACTATTATAGAAGTTTTTAAAAAAGAAAATATTATTGATGGAAAAGTTATATATTCAAATATTGGTAGATTAGATTCTAATAATATATTAAAGTTTTACTAATGGACGACAAATATCAAAATTTTAAAACAGAAATTGAAAAGATTAACTTTAGAGTAAAGGAGTATCTTTGAAAAAAAAGATATTTATTCAAAACTTGAAACATTAAATAATAAGATGTTGGAGGCCAATTTTTGGCAAGACAAAAATAATTCTAAAAATATAATAAAAGAAAAAAAATTATTTGAAGATTTGATTAATACTCACAACGACTCAATTAAACAACTTTCAGATTTAAATGAGTTAAATGAGTTAGCTTTAGAAGAAGAAAATCAAACTGTACAAAAAGAGATACTTCAAAATATAAATGACCTCAGAGCTTTGGTAAAAAAGAATGAAATTAAATGTTTCTTATCAAACGAAGCAGACTCCCTTGATTGTTATATAGAAATACACGCAGGAGCTGGAGGTACAGAAAGTCAAGACTGGGCTGAAATGTTAAGAAGAATGTATCTAAAATGGGCAGATCAAAAAAATTTTAAATCAAATTTAATTAGCGAACATAAAGGAGATGAAGCAGGGATCAAATCATCTACAATTAAAGTAGAGGGTGATTATGTCTTTGGTTGGCTTAAAAAAGAATCTGGAATTCATAGATTGGTGAGAATATCTCCATTTGACTCAGGCGCAAGACGACACACAAGTTTTGCTAGTGTGTGGGTTTATCCTGTAATTGATGAAGATATCAATATTGAAATTATTGAAAAAGATTTAAGAATTGACACTTATAGATCAAGTGGAGCGGGCGGCCAACATGTAAATACAACTGATAGCGCTGTAAGAATAACTCATATTCCCTCTAAAATTGTAGTTCAATGTCAAAATGAGAGGTCTCAGCATAAAAATAAAGAAACCTGTATGAGTATGTTGAAAGCAAGGTTATATGATTATGAAATTAAAAAAAAAGAACAAGAAAATCAAAATATGGAAAGTTCTAAATCTGAAATAGGTTGGGGGCATCAAATTAGATCATATGTTTTACAGCCTTACAGACTTGTGAAAGATAATAGAACTAATTTCGAAAGCACAAGTCCGGATAAAGTTCTTGACGGTGAACTTGATGGTTTTTTAGAACAATCTTTATATCAAATAAAATGAAAAAAAATTTATTAAAATATATTTTTATAATAATTAGTATTTTATTTTTTTTGATAATTTTTTTAGGAATTTTTGGTTTTGAAACTGAAAAATTTAATTCTCAAATTAAAAAAAAATTAATCAAACTGATAAAAATTTTGAAGTAGAGTTAAAAAAAATAAGGTTAACCTTAAATCCCTTAAATTTTAAGATTAATGCAAAAACAATAGCACCAAAGGTTTTTTATAAAAAAAGGATAATAGAACTTGAGTATATAGAAACTCAAATTTCAATAATTTCTCTAATAAAAAATCAGATTATTTCCTCAAAATTAAAATTTTCAACTAAATTAATATTTTTTAAAGATCTAATTGCTTTTGCTAGAGTAATAACGAATAAACCAGAGTTATTTATTTTAGAAAGAGCAGTAAAAAATGGACAAATTATTGTAGATGTTGATCTAGACTTTGATGAAACTGGAAAAATAAAGAATGACTATAAAATTAAAGCAATACTAAAAGATGGAAAAATAGGATTTCTTAAAAAGTATAATTTCGAAAAAATAAATTTTTCTTTAAATGTTCGTAATAATATTTTTAATTTTAAAGATTTAAATTTTAAAAATAGTAAATCATCATTTTTTTCAGAGAATATAAAAATCATTAAAAATAAAAAAGATTTTTTTGTAGAGGGTCAAATTAACAATAAAGATACAATTCTGAGTGAGGAATTACTTAAATTATTGAATATTAATATAAGTAACATAGAATTTTCAAATACAAATTTTAATTCAGAGAATAAATTTTCATTTCTAATTGATAAAAAGTTTAAAGTTAAGAATCTAGCTATAGATTCTAATATTCAAGTAAATGAGTCTGATTACAAAATACCTATTATTTTAAATAAATTTTTTAATATAAAAAATAATACAGTCAAAATTAAAGAACATAATATTAAATCAAATTATAAGAATAATAATTTAGTTATAAACGGATCAGGCAAAATAAAAGTGAATAAAAATTTTGATTATCTCGAATATAGCGTCGATTTAAAAGATGAAGATATTGTCTTAAAATCTAAACTTATATTAAGTGAATTCAAATTAAATAGCCAAGAATATTTAAAAGATTTTATTCCAGAATTAAATGAAAACATAATTCTTAAAGATCAAAAAATAAAAATAAACTTTGATAATAGAAAGCTGCAAGTTAAGGGAGAAGGAAAAGTTAAATTTGAAAATTATTTTGAAGATATAAAATTTAATGTTTCAAAAATTGAAAACAAATTTAATTTTAATTCACAAATTGATTTAAAAGAAACATTGTTAAAAATTGATTTTTTAGATTTTAAGAATAATAATAAATTGAAAACTCAAATAAAAATTTCAGGAAATTATAATACTGAAGATTCACTACATCTTAAAGATCTTAGTATTATTAATAAGGATAATAAATTAATAATAAGAAATATTTTTTTAGACCAAGAAAATCTTATTGAAAAAATAGATGAAGCAAACCTAGAATTTTTTGACAGCCAAGATAAAAAAAACAAAGTTTTATTAAAAAAGATTAATGATAATGAGTATCAAATAAACGGATTGGTATTTAATGCTGATAAATTAATAGACAATTTACTTGATAATAAAAAAAACAATAACTCAAAATTATTTAAAAGTGATTTTAAATTAACCCTTAATATTAAAGAAGTTTACTTAGATAGTAAAAATATTATTAATAATCTTATTGGAAAACTGAATATTAAAAATAATGAAATTCATACCTCAGATATTTCTGGTGATTTTGATAATCAAAATAATTTTAAATTTACTGTTAATACTAATAATATCGGAGAAAAGATTACAACTTTATATTCATCGAGAGCTAAACCAATTGTTTCTAGGTATAAATTTGTTAAAGGTTATGAGGAGGGTTATTTAGACTTTTATTCATCAAAAAAAAATAAAATTTCTAAATCACAACTAAAAATTTATGATTTTAAGTTACAAGAGCTACCCACTTTAACTAAACTTTTAACTCTATCCTCACTCCAAGGTATTGCTGATACTTTATCTGGAGAAGGTATAAGATTTAATGAATTTGAAATGAACTTCACAAACAAAGATAATTTGATAACGATTGAAGAAATTTATGCAATAGGGCCAGCAATTTCTATATTAATGAGTGGGTATATTGAGGAAAACAAACTTATTAGTCTAAGAGGAACATTGGTACCAGCAACAACTATAAATAAATTTATTGGATCTATACCATTATTAGGAAAAATTCTTGTTGGTGATAAAACTGGTGAAGGGGTTTTTGGTGTTAGCTTTAAAATAAAAGGACCTCCAAAAAAACTAGAAACTACTGTTAATCCTATAAAAACATTAACTCCAAGATTTATAACGAGAACTTTAGAAAAAATAAAAATAAATTAGCTTAATTCAACTTTAATGTGTCTTTTCTTTCCAATAGAAAGTTTGAGATAATTATTGTTAAATAAATTATTTTTAATTATCAACTTTTCGTCAGTGATCAAATTATCATTAATCTTAATAGCTCTTCCAGAAATTAATCTCCTAATTTCACTTTTTGAAGTTTCAAGTTTTGTTAGACTTACCAGTTCTATAATATTCATTTGTTTTTTTAAATCTTTAGTTTTTATTGAAATTGACGGTAAATTTGATCCAAGAGAATTTCCAGAGAAAGCTTCTTTTGCTGCTTCTTCAGAATCTTGAGCAGCTTTTTTGCCATGAAGCATTGTTGTAGTTTCATTTGCTAAAATGATTTTTAATTCATTAATATTTTTATCTTTTTCATTTTCAATTTTGTCATTATCTAGATCAGTAAAAATCTTTAAAAATTTTAATACATCTCTATCATCTGTGTTTCTCCAAAATTGCCAATAATCATATACCGATAAAAATTTTTCATCTAACCAGATTGCTCCATTTTCAGATTTTCCCATTTTAGCTCCTGTCGCCAAAGTAATTAAAGGTGTTGTAAGACCATAGCTTTGTTTATTTGAATATCTTTTGATAAGTTCCACGCCATTTATGATATTACCCCACTGATCTGAGCCTCCGATCTGTAAAATACAATTTTCTTTTTTATTGAGTTCTAAAAAGTCATATGCTTGCAAAATCATATAATTAAATTCCATATAGCTTAAAGATTGTTCTCTATCCAATCTTAATTTTACACTGTCAAAAGTTAACATTCTATTAATTGTAAAATGTTTGCCTATATCTCTAAGAAAAGAGATGTAATTTAAATTTTTAAGCCATGTATAATTATTTACAAATATAGGTTTTGTTTTTGGGTTATTGTTATCTAAAAATTTTTTTAGTATATCTTTTATATTCTTAATATTTTTTTCAATCTCATCTTCACTTAATATTTTTCTTGTTTTATCTTTTCCAGAAGGGTCACCAATTCTTGTTGTGCCTCCACCTAATAGTACAATTGGTCTATGGCCATTTTTCTGTAGCAATCTAAGACACATGATCTGCAATAAACTTCCAACATGTAAGCTTTCAGCTGTACAATCAAATCCGATGTATGCTTTAATTTTTTCTTTGTCCATTAAACTGGACAATTCTTCTTCATTTGTGCATTGATAGAAGAAACCTCTGTCTTTAAATTCTTTTAAAAATTTATTCATAAGCTTATAGTCACACAATATACAAATTTTTATTAAAAAGAATATCAATGAAAAATAAATTATATACAGCTATTGGATTAATGAGTGGAACTTCTATGGACGGGGTTGATGTCTCGTTAATTAGATCAGATGGATTTAATCAATTTATCAATGTTTTAGACGAATATTTTGAATATAATGAAAATTTACACCAGCAATTAATTGAATTAAGAAATTTAATTTTAAATATCAATGATTTGAAGCGGCACACTTTTAGATTAAACGAGCTTGAGAGAGAAATTACTCTATTTCATAGCAAAATTGTCAGCGAGTTATCTTTAAAATATCAAGATGAGATAGACTTTGTTGGTTTCCACGGACAAACAATTTTTCACAATCCTAAACAAAAAATTTCAAAACAATTAGGAGATGGAGAGTTAATGTCTCAATTGGTTAAAAAAAAAGTTATTTTTAATTTTAGGCAAGAAGATATAGCGAATAAAGGTCAAGGTGCCCCGTTAACACCTATATTTCATAACTTATTATCTAAAGAAATAAATGAAAAACACCAAATAAATTTTCCTATTTGTTTTCTTAATATTGGAGGAATTTCTAATATTACCAAAATAATTAAAAAAGATGAAAAATTGGAAGAGAACATAGAAGCTTTTGACTCAGGCCCAGGTAATTGCATGATTGACGAATGGGTAAGAAAAAATTCAAAAAAAAATTTTGATGAGAATGGTTTAATTGCAAAATCCGGCAAAATTAATCAATTAATATTAAATCAAGTAATTGACAACTTTAAAATTGATAGTTTTGATAAATCTTTAGATATAAAAGATTTTGATATTTCATTTGCAAGAGGGCTAACATTAGAAGACGGTTGTGCAACAATCACCAATTTTACTGCTTACCTTATAGCAAAAGGAATTGAACATGCTAATGGAAGTAATATTAAACAAATAAAATATTTAGTTTGTGGAGGGGGCAGAAAAAATAATTTTCTTATCCAAAGTATTAAAGATTATTTATTACACAAACAAAATATAAGTTTAAATTCAATTGATGACTATAATTTAAATGGAGATTTTATTGAGTCTCAAGCATTTGGTTATCTTGCAATCAGATCATCTTTAAATTTACCAATTTCATATCCAAAAACTACTGGTTGTGAATTACCTACAGTAGGTGGTAAATTAGCTAAAAACTTTTAATTTAATAAAGAGCAGTTTCTTTTTTTATATATTTATTAAGATTTTTAATCAAAGACTCCTCAGTTTTTGAAAAAAAATGATTTGCCTCAAGGACAGATTGAAATTCTACTTTAATACCTTTTTGAGCACTTAATCTTTTATCTAGTTCAGTAATATATTCTAAAGGGACCAATTCATCTTTTTTACCATAAATCATCAGTCCAGATGTAGGACATGGTGATAAAAAAGAAAAATCATAAACATTTGGTTGAGGAGAGATTGCAATAAATCTATTTATTTCTGGTCTTCTCATTAATAGTTGCATAGCAATTAATGAGCCAAAAGAAAATCCTGATACCCAACATTGTGAGTTGTCAAAATTTTCTCTTTCAAGCCAATCTAATGCAGCAGCTGCATCTGCAAGTTCACCTTGTCCATTATCAAACTCACCATCACTTTTACCGACACCTCTAAAATTTACTCTACATACTGAAAAATCATTATCCATAAATGCATGAAAAGTATCTACTACAACTTTGTTGTTCATAGTTCCTCCGTATTGAGGATGTGGCTGTAACACTAGTGCAACTGGAGATGTATTTTTTTTACTCTTATAATATTTTGCTTCTAGTCTTCCAGCGGGGCCTGGAATAAATATTTCT
>Ga0233427_10004488_pt1 | contig 11610 bp, 19 predicted proteins | sample SI_118_April2016_5_FD_179885 | JGI IMG/M metagenome (GOLD analysis project Ga0233427, IMG submission 179885) | Seawater microbial communities from Saanich Inlet, British Columbia, Canada - SI_118_April2016_100_MG | ecosystem: Environmental > Aquatic > Marine > Inlet | place: Canada: British...
TGATTGAAGATGATAATCCGAATTGGGATGATTTAGCTGAAAACTGGTTCTAAAATAAGTGTGTCATTCTGAGCGTATAACCCAGATTAGCGATTCTTGAAGAACACAAACTCAGCGAAGAATCTGTTTTGAATCACGCCAAATTTTAAACAAAACACAAAACGTTGTCATTCTGAGGAGGTTACGACGAAGAATCGCCTTTGCATAACAACTAAATTTCATTTGAAAAATAATCTAAAGTTTCAATAGCAGATTCTTCATTCGCTTATTTCGACTCCGCTCAATACAGGTCGCTTTTTCAGAATGACATTTAAAAAGAACAAGTCATTACGAGGAACAACGTGACGACGTAATCTCCTTGGTTCCTGGAGGGAACACAAACCCAGCAAAGAATCTGCTATTGAATGATGCCAAAGTTTAATTCAAACACAAAAATTGAAGTGGATATTACAGTACCAGGTGAGTTAATTATTCAAATTCATAATATTCAAGGTTGGTGTATAAAAATATTGAAAAAAAATATCATCAAGCAGGTTTGGGGCAAATAATGTGGGATGGCAAAAATGCATTAGGAGGAAATGTTGCTTCAGGTGTTTATATATTTTCGTCTTTTCTGATACAAGATAATGGGGAGTATGTTTATAGAAATAGTCAAAAAGGTGTGTTGCTGAAATAGGACATTTGGGGGGAGATAAAATTCCTTCTCCTTTGATATTTTTATAAAGAGCCTATCGTTTTACGGTTAAATTCGAGGCTTATGAAAGCGCCAAAACAATCCCGTTTAGAGTCATTTCTCCACGAACCTTCAAAAGCCTTGTGGACTCTGGCGATTCCCGTAATGGCTGGAATGGGAATTCAAACGCTTTATTCCATTGTGGACATGATTTTCATTGGACGCTTGGGTGGAGATTCCATTGCTGCAGTTGCATTTAATATGCCACTTTTCTTTCTGGTTTTGGGGCTTACCATGGGATTGGGCTCGGGTGTTTCTGCCACAATTGCGCGCTACATTGGGGCAAAGGATAAGGTCAACGCAGATAATAGTGCTGAACATGCCATTCTCATTGGATTATTTATTTCCACGATTCTGACTACGCTTGGTTTTTTATATGGACAAACAATGCTTCAAAACTTGGGCGCCACGGATGCCATTGTCCATTTATCTTGGTCTTATCTAAAAATTATTTGTATGGGATTACCTTTCATGGTTTTTTCTGCATTTTTTAGATCTATTCTGGCGGGAGAAGGAGACATGAAATTCCCCATGATGGTCGCAGGACTGGGAACGGTCTTAAATATAATTTTTGATCCCATATTTATTTTCGTGCTTGATTATGGTGTAGCGGGTGCTGCGATTGCGACCATCTTAAGTCAGGGAATCGTTTTTATCATTTTTGTTTATATGCTATTTTTCAAAGACCACGCGTATGTTACGTTTCGCTTAAGAGACTTTACGTTCTCGCGAAAAATTCTAGGTGAAATTATTAAAATTGGACTTCCTGCATCTATGTCCATGGTGATTATGGCCATGGGACAAGCCGTGTTTAATAGAATTTTAATTCATTATAATGCAGAATCAGTTGCCGCATATCAAGTCGCTGGCCGATTAGATATGCTCGTTTTTCTCCCCATTATGGCTATTGCTCATGGGCTCACAACTTTAGTCGGAATGTTTTTTGGTGCACAGGAAGTGGATAAATTGAAAGCCATTATTCGATATGGCGTAACCAGAGCCGTGCTTGTGACGATTGGAAGTTCAACACTTGTGTATATTTTTGCTCCATTTTTTATTCGTTCTTTCACGCCGGATCCTGCGATTCAAACAATTGCCATTCAATATTTACGCATCATGGCTTTTGCTTATCCATTTATTGCGATTGGCATGACAAGTGGACGCATTATGCAAGGATTGGGAAAAGGGATTCCCATGCTCATCATCACAACAATTCGCGTTTTATTGGTTTCATCACTCTTATCTTTATATTTTACTTTTATTTTGGATAAACCAGTCCAATTTGTTTGGTATTCCATGGTTATTTCTACCTTTATTGCCGCAAGCATTAGCCTCACTTGGTTGCGAACAGTTCTTCGAAAAACCGTTCAACCTCTACCGGAGAAATAAATGTCTTTAGCAAGCCCAAAAGAAATCCAATCTGCTTTGAATGACTTAGAGCACTGGGTATATCAAGATGAAACTTTATCTCGAGAATTCAAGTTTGATTCTTACATGGCAGGCATTGATTTTGTGAATCTCTTGGCGAAAAAAGCGGAAGAAGTGAATCATCATCCTGATTTAGAAATTGGATGGTGTCGCGTGAAAGTCAGCTATACATCCCACGATCAAGGGGGCGTTACACCTCAATGTATTCAAATGGCAAAGCTCGTAGATGAGTTGATTTTGGATCAGAAATAAACGGATAAATTTTAGCAAGCTATATTTTATAGAATCCTTCGCAAAGCCCGCACGAGATGCGGAATCCATCTAATGAATTTTCGGTCAAACCTCAAGTGGATTTTTCTCCTACGCTACTCTTCGGCGGACATACATTAAATAAACTTTAGGAGTCCATCGACTATGTCGATGAATGAATTGTCACAGACAATTCACTCCATAAAGAAAGGGAAAAAATATGGAGTTCATCAACCGTGTTGATGACGCTTTAACGCGGTTAAAGCAATCCAAAAAAAGAGATTCTTCGCTGGAGTTGTTTTTTCCAAGAATTATAACTCTTGGATTTTTCGCTCAGAAAGACATTGTTTTTTTGATGTTTAAAATTCTTGTTAACACTTTCCACACATTTTCCGAAGAACCATTTTTTATAAAGATTTACGAAAAAAGATTTCGCCATCACCATTATCGTTGATATCAGATAATAATCCAACTTCCTGGAATTTCATGTGTCGATGCCACTTTTGAGGGGCGGGTTCATTCTCGACAGATGAACTAATGTAGTAAGGGTGTTCATGAAGTCTAAGCACATCTTCCAAAAAGGACAGCAATTCTTTTCCAATACCTTGTTTTCGGAATTTACTTTTAACCATGATTAAAGATAAAAAGGGAAGATGCCCCCACAGAAGCTCATACCGTATATGTCCAACTTGTTGTCCTTTTAATTCAGCAATCATGATATATCGCGATCGAATTTGATGAAGCAATATTTCATCTTTTAAGGGATATTGCCAATGAAGATATTCAAAATCAGATTCTATGGCAAATCGAATATGGATGTCCTGAATCATTATACAGAAAAAAGTTTTATGATCCAGCGAGGTAGAATGCGGAAAATAGGAACGATGATGTTCCATTGCCAAGGAAGAATATAAGTCCGCTTCCCTTTTTGAATCACGTTTGCAATTTTTTTTGCAGCCGTATCAGAAGTCATAAGAAAGGGCATCTTGAATTTGTGATTTTCCGTCATTTCAGTTGCGATCCATCCTGGGAAAATAACTGTAGTAGAAATTTTATGTCGAGATAAACTATAATCCCAGCTATCGCCCAAAATTCTTACCGCAGCTTTCGAAGCAGAATACGCACCATGCGCTACCATTCCACGGGTCCCAGCGACAGAACTGATGATACAAATGCGTCCAAACTTTTGTTTTTTCATGATTGGGATAAAGGGAGTAATCGTATTTGTTACGCCTAATATATTAATGGAGAGTATCTTGTTCATGGTGGATGGAGAGCCAGACGAAATGTCGTCCACGCCACCAATTCCAGCATTAGCAATGACAATATCAATGCTTTCGGTTTCTGCCAAAAATTGCTCAATCGCCATTTGGCAAGCCTCTTGGTCCGCCACATCTAAGATAAAAGGAATAGCTTCCCCACCTAAAGATTTTATTTTTTCTTCAACAATTTGCAAGCGATTTTGTCGTCGAGCACAGATGCCAACGGTCGCGCCTTGTTCTGCGTAAAAGTATGCAAGTGATTTGCCAATCCCTGAAGATACGCCTGTGATAAAAACATTCATCATTTTTTATGTCCTTACTAAAGTTTGATAAAAATCTTTTTCCGATAAAGCCAATACAAAATGAACCACCAGCCCAAAACATGACTCAGGGCAAATAGGAGTGACCCATTCAAATCACCGGCGAAAGGCTGAAAAATTGTTTGATACAAATAGCCATATCCAGAAATGGTGTTTTCTTCTAAAGTAAATTTAATTTTTAAAATGGTTTTAGCCCAGAGTCCGGAGCCCACAAAGATAAAAAGCGAATTGGTTCCAAAAACTTCAAATATCCAAAAGGGTTTTTTCCATTGTTTTCCGTCGATTATCCATGTGAGGGCAGATAAAACTAGCAATGCAATTCCGCCTGTAAATAAAACATAAGAACTGGTCCACAAAGCTTTGTTGATTGGAAAAATAAATCCCCAAATAAAACCAATAATTGTGAGTCCAAAACCAAAAATTGCCATCCGTTTTGCACAGTCAGAATATTGTTTTGATGTTTGAATCATGCCCCCAGCTAAATAGCCCAATAATACAGTGCCAACTGAGGGAAATGTGCTTAACAAACCTTCTGGGTCAAACTGTAAACCGAAGCCGCTCCATAGATGATTCTCCCCCAAAATCCACATGTCAAATATGCGAACAAAATTTGATTCTACTTCATAAGGATTGCCTGAACTTCCGAACCATAATAGAGCCCAATACGCCAATAAAATCCCAGAAATGATTTGGATAATTTGTTTAAAATCAAAGCGAATTGCAATGATGGAAGCCAAACCGTAAGCCAGGGCAATTCGTTGTAATACGCCCATAATACGAAAGGTGGTCCAATCCCAATTTTGCCGAATAAAAGGGAATGCGTTTAAAAGAAGTCCTGCCATAAAAATGGAAAATGTTCGCCAAAAAACGTGGATATAAAATTCTTTTGATCCGTAATGATGCCAGCGAACAAAAGCAAATCTCATGGAAGCGCCCACAATAAAAAGGAAGAAGGGAAAAACCAAATCTGTTAAGGTGCAGCCATGCCATTTTGCATGAAGTAGCGGCGCATAAACATGTGACCAACTGCCAGGATTGTTGACCAAAATCATGAGGGCAATGGTCATACCGCGAAAAACATCAATTGAGTATATGCGTCTGGGTTTTGTCATGGGTGTAAATACCTATTATCTTGTTAGAAGATACAAAAAAAATATAAAAGATTCAGATAAGGACAGTGCTATCCAAAATAAACTAGATTTTTCATATTTTTCATATAGTTGCCATCAGTCTCGACGAGAACCTTTGGTTTTGGAGAGAATATTCCACTTCTTATAAAACCAAGCCCTTTCACAAAAAAGAGATGACACATTGTTGTAAAATTTGAGTTTTACATCCCAAAAAATGAACTTGTCATTCCTGACGAAGTGGAACGGATATCAGGAATCCATGCTTTAATTTATCAATGGGATAAGTGGATACCTGATAATCTCTTATACTAATATTGAATTTATACAAAGAAAGATGTAAACAAAATTTCAGGTATGACAAACTGTTTATTTATTGGAACAATTTCAAATATTTTGGACAGGTATGAGATATGGATTCGGGGAAAACTTACAGCTTTTGGCTTAGGACTTAAGAGTATAAATTCAAGCTACTTATGGACATTATTCGTTTAAAGAACATTCTAATTTATGCCCGACATGGCGTGCATCAAGGTGAAAATGAGCTAGGCGGTCAGTTTGAAATTGACTTGGAATGTTTCACAGATTTAAGGAAAGCGGGTCGCGCTGATGACTTAGCCCAAACCGTCGATTATGCATCAATTTATAATCTAGTCACAAAAATATTTACCCAGAAATCATACAAGTTAATCGAAGCTGTTGGAGAGACGATTTGTGAATCCTTGTTTCAACAATTTGATTTAGAAAAAGTAATCATTCGTATTCGAAAACCTCACGCACCCATGGATGCAATTTTAGATACGGTGGAAATTGAGCTCTTAAGATCGGCAGAAGATTATGCCTGAGAAAGCATATCTTTCCTTAGGTTCAAATATTGGGGATCGAGAAGCCAATTTGGCCAGCGCCACAAGTGCATTAGACACTTATTATCAAATCAGAAAAATAGAATCTTCGTCTTACTATGAAACGGAGCCGTTGCTAAATCAAAACCAACCTAGTTTTTTAAATATGGTTTTTTCTTGTGAAACTGATTTTTCTCCATTTGAATTACTTGATACCGTTCATCAAGTTGAAGTCATGTTGGGGCGGCCAAAATCGAGAGAGAAAAACCTTCCCAGAACCATTGATATTGATATAATTTCTCACGGAACAGCAGTGATTGAAACGGCGGAATTGATTTTACCTCATCCTGAAATTATCAATCGAAAATTTATATTAATACCACTGGAAGAAATCGCCCCAAACTTTGAAATTCCAGTTCTAAAAATGACCGCATCGGAATGTCTTGGCGTAACGCAAGATACATCCCAAGTGGTAAAACATATGATGGAGACACAAGCTTGAGACATTTGTATTATATCGCAATTGAAGGTCCAATTGGCGTTGGGAAGAGCAGTCTTGCCAAATTGTTATCAGAAGAAATTGGAGCACGTTTGGTGATGGAAGAATTTGATGAAAATCCATTTTTATCCGAGTTTTATGTAGATCCCGAACGAAATGCTTTTCAGACACAATTATTTTTTCTTTTACAACGCTATCGACAACAACAAGATTTACGGCAAGTCAATATGTTCCAAAAGCAATTGGTCACAGATTATATGTTCGTAAAGGATCGTCTTTTTGCGTCCTTGAATTTGAACGAAAAAGAGATGGAATTGTATGACACGGTTGCGAACCTTTTGGAACGAAATGTAATTAATCCTGATTTGGTGATTTATCTTCAAGCGGATACAAATACTTTGATGCAAAATATCGCCAAAAGAGGGCGCGATATGGAAAAAAATATTACTTACGAATATATTGACGCATTGAACCAAGTTTATACGGAATTTTTCTTTAGATATCAAGATACACCTCTTGTGATAATCAATACAAATAACATCGATTTTGTCCATAATAAAAACGACCTTGATGAAGTAATTCGGTACATCCGACAACCTGTGACCGGCACAAAATTCTTTAATCCCGCTCAAGATTTTTAATTAAAATGTTTAAGATTCTCTTTTTAGCCTTTTTTGGATATTTAGCTTTCAATGTGATTTCTTTTATCATGAAAATCAAAAGTTTCACAAAGCAATCAAAGGTAAAAGAAGAGAAGCAAAATTTTAGGCAAAAGGTTTCAAAAATGGATATTCAAGATGCGGAATACAAGGAGTCAGAAGAATGAGAAAAAAAATCACGCTTTTTTTATTGGACAAAAAAGCATTCCCACAATTTCGTCATTGGGCTTTGCTTATCTTGAGAATCGTGGCAGGATATTTTTTATTCATGAATCATGGGTTTGATAAAATTTCGGCCGGACCAGAAAAATGGATGAAATTAGGTGCCTTAGGTTTGGGCGGATTAGGCATTTCATTTGGACATTTATTTTTTGGATTTATGGCCGCTTTTAGCGAAGGCGTTTGCACTGTTTTTGTCGCATTTGGGTTCCTTACACGATTTGCATCATTTTTGCTTATCATGACCATGGGTGTGGCAGGGATTTTCCATCTAGGGCGTGGCGAATCCCCTGAATCTGCCTTCTTATATCTTGTAATCTATTTGGCTCTATTTTTAGCAGGATCTGGTGCATATAGTATTGATAGATTTCTTTGGAATAGTAGAAAATGAAAGCGATAAGAATCCATCAACATGGGGATTCAAATACGCTTCAATTGGAATCTCTGCCTAAGCCGGAAATTCAATCGGATCAAGTTTTGGTGCGAATTAAAGCGGTCGCTCTCAACCATTTAGACATTTGGGTTCGTAAAGGCATTCCTGGCATAAAACTTCCCATGATTTTGGGTAGTGATGGCTCGGGGATTCTGGAAGAAATCGGCGAAGACATTTCCACTATTAAATGTGGCGATGAAGTGATGATACAACCTTTGCTTTATTGTGGTGAATGTTCATATTGCCAGCGAAATCAAGAAAATTTGTGCACATCATTTGGTCTTTTGGGTGAAACCTGTGATGGAACCAATGCACAATATATTGCAGTAAATGAACAAAATATTATCCCAAAACCCGGACATTTATCTTTTGAAGAAGCATCTGCTTTTTCATTGGTCGGGCAAACGGCCTACGAAATGTTAGTCCAGAAAGCACAAATCCAAAAAGGTGAAACAGTGATGATTTGGGGAGCAAGTTCTGGCGTGGGATCTATGGCGGTTCAAATTGCGAAAGCTTTGGATTGTCATGTAATTGCCATTTCAGGTAGTGAAGAAAAATTGTTGAAAATAAAAAAATTAGGAGCTGATGAAACCATTCATTATCAGAACGAATCAGTCTATGAAAAAGTGATGGATTTAACGGACGGATTCGGCGTAGATCTGGTGTTTGAACATGTAGGGCAGGCGACGTGGGAAACATCCATGAAAGTTTTGAGAAAAGGAGGTCGGGTTGTTACCTGTGGCGCAACGACAGGGCCAAAAGCTCAGATTGATTTAACGCACATTTTTTATAAACAATTGTCCATTCTAGGAAGCACCATGGGGTCGGTCAACGCCATGAAAGAAGTGACAAAATTATTGAAGCAGAAAAAGATAAAGCCAGTCATTGATCGTGTTTTTCCCTTAGAAAATATTCAAGAAGCCCATGAATATTTGGAAGCAGGAAAACAATTTGGAAAGGTTGTTTTGTCGGTTTCACATGAATAAGCGTTATCAAAAACACGTGTTTGTATGTGTCAATGAGCGACCGACAGAGAGTGAACGAAATGATTGTGCTCGATGTGGGGGTAAAGATTTGCGAATAAAATTGGTAAATCTTGTGAATAAAAATGGCTTGAGAGGGAAAGTGCGCATCAATAAATCTGGCTGTTTAGATGCGTGTGAAAAGGGTCCAGCCATGGTGATTTATCCCAATGAATTTTGGTATTTGAATGTAAAAGATGCAAATATAGAAGAGATATTTACGGAATCTGTATTAGGTGATAATGCCATTGAATCCTTACTTGCGAATGAAGATGATTTCCAAAAAATCAAAGAAAGGCGATCTCAATGAAAAAATGGATAATAACCTTATTTCCTGTTCTCATCTTTGGACAATTTTCCACCGTGCACAACGCATTTGGATTGGATATTGGCACAAGAGGATCAGGCATTTTTTTGAATCGCTCTTGGCAGCATGAAAATGAAAAATATGGTTTTATTGCCGAATGGAGATTGTATGATATTAAAGGAAATGATGAGACCTATGTTTACAATTATTATGCGAATCAATATGAGACGGTGGGAAAAAGAAGCTTAATCCTTAGTCCGATTTATGGTGGCGGAAAATGGTTTCCTTTTGCGGGAAAAATAGATAATAATTTCTCACCTTTTGTGACCATTTTGGGTGGTCCTGTTTTTGTTTTGGATGGAAAAGAAGCGTTGACATTTAAGGAAAGATGGAGAAAAGCAGAAACCTTTTGGACCTATGGCCTTTTCGTTGGCGTGGGTGTGGATTTTAAAATGATGACCCAAGGATCAATTTCCGTGAATTTGGGATTTGATTTTTTGCCTTTAAATCGCAATATTGGTGGAGATACGCACTTGGGCGGATTTCTAATTCATATTGCATTCAATCGTCCCAAAAAATGAATCCAGATCACGCATTTTATATTTCGCCCTCAAGCATTGTAGAGGGTTTATTTACCTTAGATAAAGAAGAATCGCACCATCTATCAAAAGTATTACGAATGAACCTCGGAGATGAAATTTCACTCTTGGATGGAGTTGGAACAGGATATGTGGGAGAAATTCAAACGTTAGGGAAGCGTGTTTCGGGAAAGATTAATAAAAGGATTCCTTCGTTAGGAGAAAATCCCGCTCAAATTCATCTTGCCATGGGAATCATTAAGCGAGATCGTTTTGAACTGGCTTTAGAAAAGGCGACTGAATTAGGCGTCCAATCGATTACGCCTTTGCTTTTAGACCGTTGCATCAAAAGATCAATTAATATGGATCGTTCTAGAAAACATGTGCAATCAGCTTCCAAACAATGTCGGCGAAGTTATTTCCCCACGATTCATGAGCCTACATCATTGGAAAAATGGCTTCAATCCACAAAAAATGAAACGAAGATTGCTTGTTTGATTGGGAGCAATAATTCTATTTCAGCATTAGATTTGTCAGGAAAGAATCAAGCGATTCATCTTGTGATTGGTCCAGAGGGAGATTTTTCTGAAGATGAATTGAATCTATTAAAAGAAAATAAAATTAATCCCGTCTCACTTGGCCCGAGACGATTACGAACAGAAACAGCTGCAATATCTGCTTTGGCTATTTTGAATGAACTATTATTGGATTAATTAGTGTCAGTCCATAAACACCATTCTCAAACTTCCAAAAACAGAGGATTAAACTTATCCTTATATTTTTTCCCCTGTAATAGGGGAGAATTAAAGTTGCAAATCCCGAAGTCTTTCGGGGAGGGGTTATCAAAAAAGAATGAAAATTAAAATTATGATTAACTCTCTCTGGAAAAATAGATTAATAATAGGAGAAATAAATGAACGATTGTCTTTTTTGCAAAATAATCAATAGAGAAATTCCAGCTGATGTGGTTTTTGAGAATGAGACTATTTTGGCGTTTAAGGATATCAATCCCCAAGCCCCTACCCATGTTCTCATTATTCCTAAAATACACATTCCCACTTTGAATGAGCTTGAGGAAACGCATCAAACGGTGATGGGAGAATTAATTTTTACTGCTAGTCAAATTGCAAAAGAATTAGGCATTGCTGAAGCGGGATATCGCACCGGATTCAATTGTGGAGAATCGGCGGGGCAAACGGTTTGGCATATTCATCTTCATTTGTTGGGCGGACGAAAATTCACTTGGCCGCCAGGATAAATAAACCAAAAATAATGGGCGAAACTCTACAGAGTTCTGTGTCGGACTCCGCTTCGCTCGTCCAACGTTTGCCATAACCGGTAAAAAATGCGCAGTTTTTTTTATCCGTGTTCATGGCTTGGTTATACCTACTTTAATTTGAAGCTTTTTACACATGCTGTAAGAGCTTTTGAGTGGGTTTTCCACTGAGTTTCTGTAGACGTAGCTGTTACAAGAAAGACGTTGTTACCTTTTTTATAAGCTATCGCATACCAATGCAAATTACGTCCTTGCATGGCACCAGAATACTCTAAAACTAATCGTGTTTTTGTCTGCTTATTTTGAAGAACTTTGAATTTGAGTTGTTTAAACTGTTTGATGGATAATTCTGCATATTCTTTAATGCTATTGGGGTATTGTTGAACTTGCACATTTGCATTTGGCGCAAAACCATCTGAAGCCGGCAGTGACATAATTAATGGCTGACTATTAGCTATGCTTCCATTGCTGACCAAGGCATTAATTGAAAAATGTTTGTTGTCGTATTTGTTTTCAGCAAAAGCAGCATTCGCAATAAATAGGCATAGTGAGATGATTTTAATTATTCTTTTCATGAGTCCTCCTTAATGGTATAATGGGCGAAACTCACCGGTCTTTTTAATTATCAATTGTAAATTGTGAATTATAAATTCATT
>Ga0233427_10004491_pt1 | contig 11607 bp, 17 predicted proteins | sample SI_118_April2016_5_FD_179885 | JGI IMG/M metagenome (GOLD analysis project Ga0233427, IMG submission 179885) | Seawater microbial communities from Saanich Inlet, British Columbia, Canada - SI_118_April2016_100_MG | ecosystem: Environmental > Aquatic > Marine > Inlet | place: Canada: British...
CCTATAGAAAATTCTACTAATCATCTCATTGAATCAAAGCCACCCAATGCAGGGGAGCCAATAATTACAGCGAGAGTAACAACTATTGCTAAAACGATACCAACAATAACAAAACGCATGTTCATAAAAAAACATACAAAGTCCTAGTTAAAAACGGATTGCCTTAGAATAAGGAAGAAATTTGGAATAATGCTTTAAAACAAAAATCAAGACATTATTTCATGGTAGAAATCACTCTAGCTGTAGCAGTATTAGCAGGGATTGGATCATTTGTTGCTCCATGTATTTTACCTATGATTCCAGCGTTTCTTGCATACATTTCTGGAACAACACTTTCAGAATTAAATCAAAAAAATGGTTCAAAAACAATTGTAATTAACAAAATGAATGTAATTTTTAATACAATTTTCTTTGTGTTGGGGTTTACTACGGTATTTTCAATTTATAGTGTAATAATTAACAGTATTTTCTCAAATGTGAGTGATGAAATCAATACAACGTTTAACATGGTAGGCGGAGTAATTATAATTTCATTTGGAGTATTTATGATTCTCTCAATGAAGATCAAACAACTTAACATTGAAAAGAAAATAGTTCCAAAAGGAATCAAAGTTAGTTATCCATTCTCATTTATTTTTGGATTAGCATTTGCAGCTGCATGGACACCATGTGTTGGACCTATACTTGGAACAATACTAACTCTAGCTGCTGCAACTCCTGCACATGCATTAAACATAATGTTGATGTATTCTTTAGGATTAGGAATTCCATTTATCCTAATGGGGGTATTTCTATCAAGAGGAACAAAACTAATTAAAAAAATGAGTAAACATCTCAAATATTATAATTTAATCCTAGGAGGGTTTATCATTATTCTAGGAGTTTTAGTATTTACAAATCAATTAGCATATATTGCAAATTTCCCACTTCTTAACGAACTAGTTCTATTAGGATGATAAGATGAATTCAGAAATCAAAACAGCAATAATTTTGGCAAGTGTAATTGTAGTAGGGATAGGCGTACTGAGTGTAGTTTTATCATCATTTGATGAAGAAACTGCAATATCCAATGTATCAACTAATGAAAATTCAATTAGTAAAATTGACAAATCAGGATTCAAAAAGGCTCCAGACTTGGTAGGAATTGCACATTATCTGAATACAACTCCTGAAAAATTAGAAGAACAAATCAAAGACAAAGTTGTACTATATGATATTTGGACATATAGTTGCATTAATTGTGTAAGAACACTTCCATACATTACAGCTTGGGATGATAAATATTCAGATCAAGGATTGTTAATTGTAGGAATACATTCACCAGAATTTGAATTTGAAAAAAATCCAGATAATGTACAGATGGCAGTTGATAAACATGGAATTAGTTATCCAGTTCTTTTGGATAATGACATGGAAACATGGAAGGCATTTGATAATAGGTATTGGCCAAGAAAATACATTGCAGATCATGAAGGATACATTAGATATGATCATATTGGAGAAGGAGGATATCAAGAAACTGAAAAAATTATTCAGCAATTACTAAAAGAAAGATCTATAAATCTCGGAATTCAATTTGCGTCTGCATCATCGCTAGTAGATATTGAGGCATTTGAGCATACAAATTTTAGAACACCTGAATTATACTTTGGATATAAATTTGCACAAAATAGAAATCAATTAGGAAGTCAAGAAGGATTCCAACCAGGAAAAATTGTGACATATTTAGATCAAAATAACATAGAATTACACAAATTCTATCTTACAGGAGAATGGAAAAATCACAAAGACAGTATGGAATTAGTTTCAGAAACTGGAACTATCAAACTATTGTACAATGCAAAAGAAGTAAACATTGTAACTGACAAAAATGCAGAATTAGAAATATTTCTAGACGATCATCCGCTTCCTTCAGAGTATTCAGGAAAAGACACTACAGATGACGGAATCATAGTTTCAGAAGCAGGACTATACAACATCATAAACAGTGAGAATAGTTCATCGCATCAAATGGAAATTAAAATAACCGGTAAAGGCTTTCAAATTTTTACATTTACGTTTGGATAATGTAACTGACTAAAGGTGTAACTCCAGTTACACTAGCTACGGTGACAAATTCCTTTAAAACAAAAATTTCAATATAAATTGAGAAAATTAGGTATGATAAGCAATTCTTGGAATAAAACAGACGGAGAATCAATTTCCCAAAAAGTAATTGGTAAAGTAAAGCCTGATGAACCACTAAAAAACAAGATTGATTTTGCACAAAAGAAATTACAGTTTCAGATTTCAAAATTAGAAGGAATTAATGATAAATTAGGAAAAAAACATGATGCAATATTTGAAAAAATTGTAAATGCTCAAAGAAATAATAAAAATAGTTATGCTCAAGCATATGCTGGAGAATTAGCACAAGTTAGAAAAATGAAAAATATGGTAAGTGGGGCAAAACTTTCCATGGAGCAAGTTAAACTAAGATTAGATACAGTATCAGAATTAGGAGATGTAGTAGTAACACTTAGTCCTTGTATGTCAATTATCAAAGGCTTAGCACCATCACTAAATGGAATTATGCCAGAGGCAAATGCTTCAATGCAAGATTTGTCATCAATACTTGGAGATGTAATGTCTGGTTCATCAGTTAGCATGGGAGACAGTATGAATGTGGGTAGTGAAACAAATGCAGATACATTAGCAATTTTAGAAGAAGCACACAATGTAATTGCTGGACAAACAAAACAATCAATTCCAGATATTCCAAATGATCTTAAACAACAAATTGTAGATAAAAGACCAGATATCTTAATCTAGAAAAGAAATAATTAATTTATTTTAATTTCTTTTTACTTTTTTGAATTAAAATTTTCTTTATTCTAGAAATTGTCGGATAACTGTAACCACGTCTCCTATAATTTGCAATCATCATCTTCCAATTTTTTAATCTCCACTGAGCTTGTTCAGTAGTTACAGAATGTACTTCTTTTTTGATGATACTTTTTCTTCCCACTTTAAGAGTTCCAGCATCTTTTGCATACCACCTATTTTTTGCAAATTTTAAACCGGTTAAAATTTCAGATACAGGCATTTCTTTGAAATATTCCTTGAGTTTTTTTAGATCTGCATCTGTAGGTTTTTTTGAAATTGGCAACTCGACAACATGCTTTACCATAAAAATACTCAGGAACTAATGCTTTAAGAGAATCATGCTAAACCAGAATTAACCAAAATAGAAAAAAACTGATGAATTGAGTATTTCCAAACCCTTAATTGAATATGATTTACCAGAATCAGTATGGGATTAATGAATACACTAGCAAAATTTTGCATCATGAAAAAAGTTCGAGAAAGAGCAAAAGATTCTGATGATGCTTCTAAAAAATAAAATCTAAATTTTATACGTTTTAAAATTTTGAATTAACTGCTAATGATTATACCAACGGGTTCTCTCGGATTTCCTCAAAAATGACGAAGATTGCCGAATTATGAAGTAAATAATAATTCAAAAATTATAAAATTAGATCACTAACAATTCAGAGGAATAACTGAATTTTTACAAATTCCAATATACCCCATTATTCCAAAAACAATTACTCCAAAAACAATCATCGGAACTAAAAGAAAGACTTTGGTTTTAAGACCCATGATTAGTTTGAATTTAATGCATATAAAATTGTCACCGATTCACTCAACTGTAATTGTAAAGGTACCTTTGGTTTTTGAATCTTGTAATAGTGAAACTAAATCTCTAGGTAACAAATCAGAGGCCTTGTCACATTTTACTGCCAATGTTCTTGGACATATGAAATCACTTTTACGAATAACAATATCTTCAGAATGTGTGAGAATTAAATTTGGATGTCCTTGTCCCTCTATAACAAAAGAATGATCTCTCACATTAATTGTAAAAGTTACTTTACAATCAGATTTTTTGAGTTTATCTTTTAGTTCTTGAGGTAAATCAGAACAACTAGATGTTGCATTAACACCAACTATGCAATCACCTTGAGGAGTTAAATGAGATTCTTTAGTTATTTCTATAGTTTTTTGATGATTAGAACGAATATTTTCATGTCCTGAAAACTGAATTTCAAATTTCAATAATTAAAAAATAATCAAACTCAAATTAAACTGTTAACGTTTCCAGTTTTGTGCATCAGTAATGCATTTAGAATAATAATTCTCAGTCACATAATCACAAACTCTTTCCTGATATATTCTAAAAAATTTTCCAAGACATTCGTATTGATCTTGTTCATCAGATAATAGTGAATTACACAATCCAGGATCTTTTTTCATATATGCAATATTACTTACACAGAATTGAGGTTCATCAAAACTCAAGCACATTTGAGGATTATCCAAATTCAAAGCATCATCTACTTCTTGTGAAATAGATGGTTCTGAAGAGGAGAAACCTAAACGGTCAATTGCAGAAAATGCTGCAACTACAACTATAGTTAGCATCATTATTCCTCCAATAGTAAATCCAAATAGTGGTTTCATTTTGTTTGATTAATTATATCAAATAATTGTAATAAAATATCATATATTCAATTTCAATAAACACGATCTTATATGCAAAAATCAAAAAATTGATTAGTCGATCATGTTTGTGTGTGCCTACAAAACATATAAAAAATTATTCCGCATAGAGTACGGTTTAAATTAAACTTTCAGAGCAATTGAATCAAATGCTTCCTGCACAACAAGGTTACGATAGAGCAATTACGGTATTTTCACCTGACGGTAGATTATACCAAGTAGAATATGCTATTGAGACTGTAAGAAGAGGAACAATAGCCATAGGTGTAAAATGTAAAGATGGAATTGTTATTGCAGCAGAAGAAAAATCAAAAAAACTACAAATTTCAGATGTCGCTCAAAAAATCTTTCAAATTGATGATCATGTAGGAATAGCAGCAGCAGGGTATATTCCTGATGCAAGAAGTCAAGTAGATAATGCAAGATTCTTTTCACAAAGTAACAAAATGATTTATGATGAACCAGTCGAGGTTGAAACAATTGCTAAACATTTAGCTGATCAATGTCAACAATATACACAATATGCAGGAGTAAGACCTTATGGAGTTGCACTAATTCTTGGTGGAGTTGTAAATAATAAACCAGAATTGTTTCTAACTGATCCTAGCGGAACATTCATCTCTTATGATGCAATTGCTATCGGTTCAGGGTCTGAGGAAGTGACAGACTTTTTAGAAAAAACATACAAAGACGATATGTCTTTAGATGAAGCAGCAACATTAGCTGCTGCAGGAATTCAATTATCAAGTGAAGATAAAGATGGACAAAGTCACATCAGAATGGCACACATTAAAACTGAAAATGGATTGTATGAATTAGTAACAGATGAACAGATTACAAGTTACTCAAATACTGCAAAAGAAAAATATCCACACGATAAAAATTAATTATTACTACTAGCGAGATTGAATTACATTGAAATTATCTGTAGCCATTCCTGAATCTGCATTATCTGATGAATCACTAAAGATAGACAAGACTAGAAAAATTTCAATTCTTGCTCGAGCTTGTGCAATATTCAAGATTGATACAATCTATGTGTATCAAGATGATGCAAATTACAAACAAGATGGAAATCTAATGGTAATGATTCTAAAATATTTAGAAACACCACAATTTTTGAGAAGAAGATTATTTCCTAAAATGAATGATCTAAAATTTGCAGGAGTACTTCAACCATTAAAAATACCAAGTCACATCACACCTGCAAATTCAAAAAAAATTGTCAAAGGAGATATCAGAGAAGGCATCATAGTAAGTGTAAAGGGTAAAAAGTTTGTAGATGTAGGAATTAATCAATTAATTCAATTTTATGGAAAAACAGGAATGGGTAAAAGAGTTACAGTTCAATTCAAAGAAGGTTATCCAAAATTATCAGTTAAAGAAATAGAAAAATCAGAAGTACCATCATACTGGGGATACTCAGTAAAAGAGAGAGCAAATTTGTATTCAATAGTATCAGAATGGAAAGGAAGTATCATTATGACATCAAGGAAAGGAAAAACTGCAACAAAAGATCAACTTTCAAAATATACAAAAACAGATCAACCAGTACTAGTAGCATTTGGTTCACCTGAAAAAGGAATTCATGAAATTTTGGGAGGAAGAATGAAAAATGTACAAAATGCAAAGTCACTAAACTTTTTTCCAAATCAAGCTACCGAAACAGTACGTCTCGAAGAAGCATTACTTGGAACATTAGCAATAATTAATGCTCAAAGTACATCATAACATGGCAGAAAGAAAAAATTTTCTATTATTAGCAATCGGGATGGGTGCAATAGGAATTATAATTGGGGGAATTACAATTTTCAACATGGCAACAGATCTATTGTTACCATAGTACTTTATCCATAGTTCGTTAACTAGTTATTTTTATTTGGTTAACGACATCTCACATGGTTTAATAGAGGGATTTCGAGATGCGATTTAACAATGGGAGCTCGAAAACGACATTCACCACGTAGAGGAAGTCTTGCATATTCACCAAGAATACGTGCAAAAAGCATGGAAGCAAGAATACGTGCATGGCCAAAAGTGAATTCAGATGAGCCAAAAATTTTAGCACATTGTGGTTTCAAAGCAGGATGTGTACAAATTGTCAGTATTGATGATCGTGAAAAAGTTCCAAATGCAGGAAAACAATTAGTCAGTCTTGGAACAGTTCTAGTAACTCCACCTGTTTTGATTTTAGGGGTTAGAGGATATTCAAAAGATCATAATGGTAAACATGCAGAATTTGATGTTTATGCAGAAGATATTCCAAAAAGTTTTTCAAAAGAAATTTCATTAAAAAATAATCAAGAGAATGCTTTAGAGAATGCAGAAAAAGGATTAAAGAGAGTTAAAGAAATATTTGCAATTGTTGCAGTTTCTCCAAGAGCTGCTGGATTAGACCAAAAGAAACCATATGTCTTTGAAGCTTTTGTAAGTGGTGGAGATATACAAAAACAATTTACTCATGTTAAAGAATTACTAGGAAAAGAAATTAAGATTGATCAAATTTTTGAAACTGGTGCAACTGTTGATGTGGCGGCAATTACTAAAGGTCATGGATGGCAAGGAGTTCTAAAAAGATGGAATGTAAAAAAGAAACAACACAAATCAAGAAAAACAGTTAGAGAAGTTGGTTCATTAGGTCCAATTTCTCCACAAAGTGTCATGTATACAGTACCAAGAGCAGGACAACATGGATTCCATCAAAGAGTAGAATACGATAAAAGAATTATGATTATGGGAAATTCAAATGATGAACAAATTAAAATTAACCCAGATGGGGGATACAAACACTTTGGATTAGTTAAAGGTGATTTCATTATTCTCAAAGGTTCAGTTCCTGGAACATACAGAAGATTAATCAAACTAAGAAGTCAAATAAGAAATGCTCCAGCCAAAGTTAACAAACCAAATATTTTGGAGGTAGTCATATGACCAAAATTACAACATACACAACCACTGGAACAAAAGATGGTGAAGTTGAATTACCACTAATTTTCTCAACGCCATTTAGAAGAGAACTAATTCACAAAGCGTATACCAATTTGACTTCACATAAATTCCAACCACAAGGAAGACATCCAAGTGCAGGTCAAGATGTAGTAGCAGATTCAAATGATCCACCAACAGGTCAAGGCGTATCCAGAGTTGCAAGAGCCCAAGGCGGCGGCGGTGGACGACAAGGTCAAGGTGCAGAAGTTGCATCAACTAGAGGTGGAAGACAAGCACATCCACCAATTGTTGAAAGAGTGATTTACAAGAAATTAAACAAAAAAGAAAACAAATTAGCACTATGCTCAGCAATTGCTGCAACAGCATCAAAAGAGCGAATTGAATTAAGAGGACATAAAATTGATGGAATTGAATCATTTCCAATTATTATAGCAGATGATATTGAATCAGTTTCAAAAACTAGTGAAATGAACAAAATACTCGATGCTCTAAAACTATCTCAAGATTTAGAAAGATTAGATTCAAGAAAACCACGTTCTGGACAATCAAGACTTAGAGGAAGAAGTAAAAAAGTTGGAAAAAGTGTTTTGTTTGTAACTAAAGATGCATCAAATATTTCAAAGGCAATAGGTGCTTTACCAGGAGTAGAAGCACGAAGTGTAAAGGACTTGAGCGTATTAGATTTGGCTCCAGGTTCTGATCCAAGTAGATTAACAGTATATTCAAAATCAGCAATAGAGGAGATTGGAAAAATCAAATCAACACATCTAGAGGTAATGGTGAAAATACAATGAATATAGATCAAGCTATGAAAATTATTGTAAAACCATACATTACAGAAAAAACATTTGCAATGGTTGAAAATGAAAGTAAAATTTGTTTCATAGTAGAAAGATCAGCTTCAAAACCAGACATTAAAGAAGCAGTGAAAACACTTTACAAAGAAAAAGTAACTAACGTTAACACTGCAAGAACAATTTATGGTAAAAAGGCATTTGTTCAGTTTGAAAATGTAGAAAAAGCAAGGGATTTGGCAACAAAGATAGGAATGCTATAATATGGTTGATAAAAATTCAAGCACACTAACAGAGGAGAAGAGAGATGGTTAAAGAATTTTTATACAGAGGTATTTCAAAAGAAGATCTAGATAACACATCACTAGAAAAATTATTCTTATTATTTAATTCAAGACAAAGAAGATCTCTTACCAGAGGTATTACTGATGGAAAAAGAAAATTAATTGAAGAGATAAAATCTGCAAAAGCAGGTAAATTAAAAAATCCTATCAAAACTCATCTTAGAGATTTGATTATTCTACCATATATGGTAGGTGTTACAGTAAATGTTTTTTCAGGAAAAGAATTCCGTCCAGTCATAATTACAACTGAAATGATTGGACATTACCTGGGAGAATATGTCATAACAAACAAAAAAGTCTCACATGGTGCACCAGGAGTCGGAGCATCAAGATCCAGTCTTTACGTGCCATTAAAGTGATTATTATGAGTAGATTTAGTTACGCTTTCCAAAATTATGATGCAACAAGACATGTACGTTCTTCATTAAGAGAAAAAGACATTTCACACAAACATGCACGTGAAGTAGCTGTTGCAATTAAAGGACTATCAATTGAAAAAGCAAGAGATTACCTACACGCTGTAGTGAATAAAGAAAGAGCAATTGCATTTAGAAGATTCAAAAATCAAGTAGGTCACAGATCAGACCCCGGTATGATGTCTGGACGTTATCCACAAAAAACAGCAAAAGAATTCATCAAAGTTTTAGATAATTTAGAATCAAATGCAGAATACAAAGGAATGGACTTGGATAGATTAAAGATTGTAAATGCTACAGTTCACAAAGGAGTAATTGTAAAAAGATTCATCCCAAGAGCAATGGGAAGAGCAACTCCAAAAAATAATGTATTAACACATGTAGAATTGGTGGCACAGGAGATTTAGAAATGTCAGCAGTCAAAAATATAATTAAAGATAACTACAACACCATGCTTCTCAAAGATTATTTGCGAGATGCAATTAAAGATGCAGGTTTTTCACATGCAGATATTTCAAAAACACCAACTGGAACTAGAGTTGCATTACATGTAACAAGACCAGGAATTGTTATTGGAAGAAAAGGTTCTGGTATTAGAGAATTAACAGAAAAACTTGCAACAGATTTTGGATTAAAGAACCCACAAATTTCAGTAAATGAAATTGAGAAACCAGAACTAGCTCCAAGTGTAATGTGTACCAGAATGGCTTCACACCTTGAGCGTGGAACAGCGTTTAGACGAGCAACAATGTGGACATTAAAACAAATAATGGAAGGTGGTGCAATGGGAGTTCAAATTACAATTTCAGGAAAACTTAGAGGTGACCGTTCAGCATTTGAAAAACACACTGTAGGAATATTGCCAAGAGCAGGACACCATGCAGAAGTAATTGTTGATGAAGATATTGCACATGTTGGAACTGCAATGGGAAGAATTGGAATAAGAATTAGAATTGCTAAAAAAGAGAAACTAGTTCCAGAATTTGAAATGAAAAAGGAAAAAGTATCTAAAGATAAACAAAATAAAGATAAAAAATCTAAAGATAAAAAAACAGAAGAACCAAAGAAAACCAAAGTCGAAGAAGTTGTTGTTGAAGATATCAAAGTAGAAGTAACCAAAGTCGAAGGAAAAGAAGAAGGAGCAAAATCTGAAACAGAGCAAATTGCAAATGATGAAGAAAAAATGAAAGAGATTGAAACAAATGAAGCAGAAGAGGAGACATTGAAATGACCAGAATCAGTATGAAGACAATTAATCAATTAAACGAAAAAGATCTTAAAAGTAAAATTCAAGAATCAAAAAGTGAACTATCAAAATTAAAAGTTGATGCTGCTAAAGGTACATTAAGAAAAGAAAGTGGAAAATTAAAACCAATTCGACATGACATTGCAAGAATGTTAACAAGATTAACGGAGATGAAAAAAGAGAAATGATTACGCCAGATAACATATCAGCTCATGAATTCATCGGATTACACACAGAAATTGTTGAATCAACTAATCCACAAGTAATAGGATTAAATGGGATGATTATGGATGAAACAAAATCAATGTTTAGAATTAACACAGAAAATGGTATGAAATCAATTGCAAAATCATCAAATCAATGGAAATTTTCAATAGAAAATAAAGATGTAATTGTAAATGGTTCTAGAATTTCAAAAAGATCATTTGATAGAATAGGAGCAAAACTATGACTAAAAATATTGGAGTTAAAGTAAAAGAACCAAAAAGAGAGTGTTCTGATAAGAATTGTCCATTCCATGGAGGATTATCAATTAGAGGAAAACTCTTTGATGGTAAAGTAACAGGTAACAAAGCAAAACAAACTATCACATTACAAAAAGAAGAGCCAATTTACTTTAGTAAATTCAAAAGATATGCAAGGGGTAAAAGTACAATTCATGCACACGTACCTGGATGTATCGATATCGAATCAGGTGATCATGTATTGACTGCAGAATGTAGACCAATATCAAAATCTGTTTCCTATGTAGTAGTTGAGGTTAGAACATAATGGCAAAACAAGCAGGTAAAGGAGTAGAAGAATTCCGTCCATACGTTACAAGATCAATTCCAGTTGGTGCAAATATTGTATGTGCAGATAATTCAGGTGCAAAAATTTTAGAAATTATTAACGTTCCAAGACATAAAACTAGAGCTTCAAGACTTCCAGCAGCAGCTGTTGGTGACTTTTGTAATGTTGTAGTAAAAAAAGGACCTGCAGAATTAAGAAAACAAGTGTATGGTGCAGTGATTGTTAGACAAAAATATGCAGTTCGTAGATTAAATGGTGTAAGAGTTTGTTTTGAAGATAACGCAGCAGTATTAATCACTCCAGAAGGAGAAACAAAAGGAACAGACATCAAAGGACCAGTGGCAGCAGAAGCTTCAGAAAAATGGCCAAGAGTAGCTAACTTGGCATCAATGGTGGTATGATAAAATGAAACCAACAAAAATGCGCAATAAACAAATTTTCCAGGCAACATTACAAAATAGAAGTAAGCAAATGGGTAGTGCATTATCAAAAGATCTACATAAAAAATATGGAAAAAGAAGTGT
>Ga0233427_10004492_pt1 | contig 11606 bp, 10 predicted proteins | sample SI_118_April2016_5_FD_179885 | JGI IMG/M metagenome (GOLD analysis project Ga0233427, IMG submission 179885) | Seawater microbial communities from Saanich Inlet, British Columbia, Canada - SI_118_April2016_100_MG | ecosystem: Environmental > Aquatic > Marine > Inlet | place: Canada: British...
CACGCCGTCTGTGCCCGAGACCAGCACCGGCCGCTGGTACTGTCCGGCGGGCAGTTCGAAGAGTCCACCAAAGCCCCCGATAGTGCCCAGGCATTCAGGCCGTTGGGTTCGTCGCACCAGAGGCTTAATACGTTCCACCAGATCATCACCAGCGTCGATATCGACGCCTGCGTCACGGTAACTGAGAGGGGGATCGCTTGAGGGGGGCACAGGAAAACGCAAAGGGTGAGTCAGGCAGTTATGGTATCGTATGTACGGCCGCGAGAGGGGGCTGAATTGTTGAGTCCCCCAGGTTGCAACCTTGACTGAGCCTGGATTCCGTTTTATGTCCCGCATGCCGCTGCTCTATCAGCTTCCCAATATGCTCACGCTTCTCCGGATTGGTGCGGTACCTGTCCTCATCCTCTTTTTGCACAGCGGGCGCTATGGCGCGGCCCTGGCGGTCTTTTTGATTGCCGGTATCACCGATGGCCTGGATGGCTGGATTGCAAAACGATTTGATGCGGTGACCCGGTTGGGCTCGATCCTCGATCCGCTCGCAGACAAGATGCTTATCGTCAGCACTTACGTCATGTTGGCCCTGGCGGGTGATATCCCGTTCTGGCTGTTGCTGCTGATCGGATTTCGCGACCTTGGGATTATCGGCGGTGTCCTGGTGCTGCAGTGGGTTCACGGTGATGTACATATGCGGCCGAGCCCGGTAAGCAAGCTGAACACCTTTTTGCAGATCTCTTTGGTGGTGTTGATCATGGTCGAGCGGTTGGATTTTCTTTCTTTCGCCCTATTGACCGAGGCGGTACTGTGGCTGGTTGTCGCGACAACACTCGCAAGTGCATTTCATTATGTGTATTGCTGGGTCATCCGACCAACCGATGCTTCTGAACCGTCCCGATGAGAGGCTGAGCATTGTCTGGGGCTGATCAGATCCGGCTGCCACTGCGTCTGAAGGATCAGGCATCATTTGAGAACTTTCTCATCGGCGATAACCAGCAGATCATCAGTTTGTTGCAAGACCCTGCAGGCAATAGTGATGTGGGGGTGATTTATCTGCATGGACCAAGAGGCGTCGGCAAGTCTCATCTGCTGCAGGCTTGCTGCAGAGCACATTTGCAGTCACCTGATGCGCCTGCTTATGTGTCTTTGTCGCTCGATGGGGTCCGTCCGGAAATGATCACGGATCTGGAAGGTCCTGGAATCACCTGTCTTGACGATATCGACTTGGTGAGCGGTGATCGGCTTTGGGAGGAGGCTTTGCTGGGTCTGTACGAGCGTTTGATTCCGTCGGGCGGCAGCCTGTTTGTTGCGGGAAGTTATCCACCTTCGCAGGCAGGATTTGGCCTTGCTGATCTTGCCACCCGTCTTGCGTCAGGGGGTGTCTGGCGGGTTAAGCCTCTGAATGAAGAACAGTTGCCGGAAGCGATGCAGTTGCGGGCGCGACTCCGGGGGCTGGAGTTGCCCGATGCCGTGATTGCTTATCTCTTGCGCCGGGTTCGCCGGGACCCCTCGACCTTGTTTGCGCTGTTGGATCAGATTGATGATGAGGCCTTTTCACATCAGCGCCGATTAACGGTTCCTTTTGTCCGGGAACTCGCTGGACGGCTGTTGAACAGTTAGCCCGTTTTTAGAGTCCGAGCAGTAGTGGCGAGCCGCGCGCCGAGGGCCCGGCATAAGATAGCTTCATCCGGACTGATTGGCCTGTCATCGGCACCACCGGCGACGTGACTCGCACCGTAGGGTGTGCCCCCGGTCTCGGTTCGGTTCAGCGCCACTTCAGTGAACGGCAGGCCGCAGATCAGCATGCCATGATGCATCAGCGGAAGCATCATCGAGAGCAATGTGGATTCTTGTCCACCATGCTGAGTCGAGGAAGAGGTAAAGACGCCAGCCGGTTTGCCAGCAAGCGTACCGGCAAGCCAGTCAGATCCTGTTTGCTGAAGGAAATAGGCCAGGGGCGCTGCTATCTGACCAAATCGGGTGGGACTCCCAAGGGCAAGTCCATTGCACTCTGCAAGGTCTTTTTGTTCGACGTATGGGGGCCCCTCAGACGGGATGTCGGACGCGGTACTTTCGTGGGTTGCTGAGACGGGCGGGACAGTTCTTAGTCGCGCCGCGCACTCTGGCACGCTCTCAATTCCCTGGCAGATGAGACGGGCCATGGCTTCAACTGCGCCATAACGGCTGTAGTACAGCACCAGTAACTCGGTCATTGGAACGGGTCTGCCGATGTGAACGGTTACAGAATCTCGAGGACGTTTTCAGGGGGCCGACCGATAGCGGCACGGCTCCCGTTGACCACAATGGGCCGTTCCAGGAGGATCGGGAACTGCGCGATGGCGTCAATGAGTTCGTTCTCAGTGGCAGATTCAAGATGGTTTTCTTTAAAAGGCGCTTCTTTTGTCCGAACCATGTCCATCGCCGGACAATCCAGTGCTGCTTGAATCTGTTTCAGCCTGCTTGCGTTCGGGGGGTTGTCGAGATACTCGACGATTTCAGGCTCGATCCCGCGCTCCACCAGTAAGGCAAGTGTTGCTCGGGACTTTGAACAACGGGGGTTGTGATATATCCTGATAACCATGCGTTTTCCTTGAATTTCTTGACAGATCAGGGGGTAATAGTTAAATTGCTCTCGTTATACCGCATTGCAAAAACTTCCGCGAAACAGCGTGATTTTATACGCAAACATTCCACAGAGAGCGACCCGATGAGAATGAACGCAACCCCCATCCGAACCTTGCTGACATTGGTCTCGATAGCCGCGGTAACTGCGGGATGTGTTACCGCCAAACCTAACGAAACCGAAGCGGGGTCGGCCACTGCCGCCGCACCTGCACCGGCAGTCGCGATGGCACCTGCGGTGGTGGCGGCTGTCGATAAACCCGATGATTGGTGTGACCGCTATCCGGACTCTTTTGAATGCGAGGATGCATCAGCGAAGGCAACGACTTCCGATGACTGGTGTGCCCGCTACCCGGATTCATTCGTCTGTAAGGATGAAGAGGTCGCAGACAAGGCAACGACCTCGGAGGACTGGTGTGCGAGATATCCAGACTCCTTCGTTTGCAAGGAAGAGGTTGCGGCAGGCCAGACCTCTACGGAAGACTGGTGTGCCCGCTACCCGGATTCATTCGTCTGTAAGGATGAGGCTCCGGTCCCCGCGATCTCTGCCTACGTGGTCCAGGCGGGTGATCATCTGTGGGGAATCTCGTCTCAGCCAAAGGTATACGGTGACCCGTATCAGTGGCCACTCCTTTTTAAACGCAATCGGCCGGATATCACAGATGCTGATCTGATCTACCCCGGACAGATGATTCAGATCGAGCGTGACCTCAGCGATTTCCAGATCCAGGAGGCGATCGACCATGCCAGGAGTCGCGGTGCTTGGGCCTTGGGCGTAGTTGAAGGAAGTGACCTGAGATACTTGCAGGCAACGGGTGCAGCAGATGCGAGCAATGCCACGGCAGAGCAGGCCGCGACCATGATTGCGCAGGCCGGCGATGATGTAAAAGCCGCCAACGCCGCGAGCGGGGTATGGCGCATACTGGATTCTGCAACCGGGGGTAAAGCGGTACCGTTGACTAAAGCGCTCAAGGTTGCACAGAAGAAACTTGATGAGGGTGATGCGCCTGAGGCGTACCGACTCGCCCAGCGGGTTTCTGAGGCGGCTCAACTCGGCGTTGCTCAGGCTGCTGAGCAGGCGAATGCTGCACCGTCATATAACTGATCGCGCGACAGACTCTAAAAAAGGCCCCGCAATGCGGGGCCTTTTTTTTGTCAAGTTCTGACGTCATGATAGGGGGAACACATTTCCAGTTGCACTGGGTATGGGGACCATGAACACTTCGAGCACGTCGACATCAGCGAACCAGCAGATGATAAAGCGCATCGCAACCCGGGTAAAAAGGTCTCGCCTGCCAGGTGTTGCATCGGCCCTGGCATTTACCACTGTCCTTGCTTTGGTGCCTCTGCTGACTGTTGTTTTTGCGATCCTGTCGATGTTTCCTTTCTTCTTCGAATGGCGAGACGAGATAGAGACCTTTCTTTACAGCAATCTGGTTCCTGCTACAGGGGATGCGGTCAAAACCTACCTGCAGGAATTTGCTGGGCAGGCAGGCACGCTGACCGGACTGGGTCTCGCCGCGTTGCTGGTGACAGCACTGTTGTTGCTCTCAACCATTGAAGATGCTTTCAACGATATCTGGAATATCCAGAAGGGCCGCACACTATCCCAACGTCTGTTGTTGTACTGGGCGATGCTGACCTTAGGTCCCGTACTAATGGTTACCAGCCTCGCACTCACGACCTATCTGGGTTCGACGGTGTTAAGCAGGTGGATTCCTGCGACACCGGGTTTGGATACGGTAGTGCTACAGGTACTCCCGATGTTCTTGCAGGGGTTGGGATTCTTTCTGATGTACCTGATTGTGCCGAGCGGTACGGTAAGGCCTAAGTCTGCGTTGGGCGGGGCCATGGTGGCGATTGCGCTCTTTGAGATGACGAAGTTTGGTTTTGTGATCTTTATCGAAAATTTCGACACCTATCAGATTATTTATGGTGCGATGTGGAGCATCCCGGTATTTTTGCTCTGGATCTACCTTTCATGGTTGGTGACGCTGTTTGGGGCCTGCATCGCCGCGGAGATGGGTGCTGCTCCCAAAGCCGCTGAATCTCTGCCCCGGGTTGCACCGGTGATCAAGAAATCTCCCGTTGAGCGGCACAACCGGTAGGGCAGAAGTCGGTCTCGGGGTAGGGCGCCATGTGTGTGGTGCTCAGTGGATCACGGATCCCAGAGTCTTAGAGGTTTTCTCCATGATGAATGTATTTTAAGATTCCAGAAGTAGATTCTATTTATCTATTTGTCAGGACACCTGCTGATGAAAATCTCGCACACAATATCGATTACTTTGATGGGTCTGCTGCTGATGCTGACTCCCTTGTTAGGCGTCAGCGAGACTCGAAATCCCTCGGAATACTTTTTTCAGGATAGTTTTAACGATCTCAGCGAGGAAGCGGAAATTGCGCAGGATGAAGGCAAGACTGGCGTTCTGGTGATGTTTGAGACCGACGACTGCCCGTGGTGTGAGCGGATGAAGGACACTGTGCTCAATCAGGCGGAAGTTCAGGATTATTTTCGGCAGCATTTCCGGCTGATTGGACTGAACACGGATGGCGACGCGGTGGTTACCGGTTTTGACGGGATAGAGGTCTCGGAGACGGAATTTGCACTGACCCATAATCGCGTGCGGGCCACTCCCGTGTTCCTGTTCTTCGATACCGAGGGTCAGTTGCTGGTCCGCTATACCGGCACCACTCGTGATTCGCAGGAGTTTCTCTGGCTTGGCGAGTACGTGGTGAATGCCCATTTCAAGCATGAGCGTTTTTCAAGTTATAAGCGTAAGCGCAAGGCGGCATCGTCCTGATCGGGACATCATCTCTGTGCGCCGCACAACTGCCTCCAAACCATGAAACTCGCTGACCGGAAACTGCTTCGGTCCATCGGCATCGCTGCTCTGTTGTGGCCCTTGTCGGTATCCAGCCAAAGCGATAGTGCAAAGCCGCCTTTACCCGAGCCGCTGAGACTGACCGACGCCTTGCGTCTGGGGGCAACGGCACATCCCGAGATCATGATGGCCGAATCTGGGGTGAACGCCGCCAAGATTAACCTCGGAAAGGTGGATTCCAGTTATGGGTTTGATGCTTTCGTCGAGTTACAGCCAAGACTTTCGAGCCGTGCTGCGTCGGATGATGTGAACTTTAACGACGACAGCCGTTACGGGCTGGTGGTCAAAAAACGCCTGACTGATTTCGGTCGAACCGAGAGCAGGAAAGAGGCCGCCAGATCAGATGTCGCTGCAAACGAGGCACATTTTGTCACCCGGCGTGATCGACATATGCTGAACATCATGCGCAGTTTCTTTGCTGTAATTCTTGCAGACCATGCCTACCAGGCGCTTAATGAACGGCTGGCGATAGATTATTTTCGTTACACACGAATGGCAGAAAGGCGTGACCGCTTCGAACAGTATTCAGACCTTGAGGTAGCTGAACAGGAGGCGGCTTACCGAAAGGTATATGTTGCACGTCATCGCGCCGATCTGGAACGCCGGCAGCGACGTCACGCGCTGGCACTGAGGCTGGGCCGACCAGGGGAACTTTCCAGCGAACTGCTGATGCCTGATCTGTCAGCGTACCAGGTACGGGAGATTCCGGAGTACAACGATGTTGTCGAGCAGGTAATAGTGAACTCTTCCATTCTCAATACGCATCGTGCCAGTGTCGCCTCAGCACAGGCGAAGGTTGAGGTGGCGGAAAAACTGAACTCGCCCGTTTTGAGTGCCGACTTCGAGGCGAGGGAATATCACGACAGTTCCTTTTCTAGCCGTGATCGCTATCGGTTGAATCTCAAGTTCATGATGCCCCTTTTCAACGGGACCCGAACGCGCGATTCTGAAGTGGCGCTCGCAGAAAATGCATTGGTACAAGAACAGGCTGAACTGCTTGCCGCAGAATATTTAGTTCGTGAGGATGTCATGACTCTCATCAGCAATCTCCTGGTGAATCGGGCGGCTGCCGTGGCGGCAGAGGCTGATGAGACATATCGCGGCTATTACCAGGATCGAAGTCGGGCAATGTATGAGATGGAGATGCGTTCCGATCTGGGCGATGCCCAGGCCGCGGCCGCAGAAGCGCTTCTGGAAGTCACCCGGGTGGATTTTGAGCAGGCTCTACTCTGGGCTCAGATGGATGCATTGCTCGCCCGGCCAATAGCCCTGTTGGAGGAAAAGTAGATCCTATGAAAACTCTTTCACGCATCATTCTGATGGTACTGGCTTCAGCCGGCTCGGGGACTCTCTATGGCGAGACCTTCGATGCCACAGTGGACTGGAACCGCCGCGTGACGATTGGCTTCGGAATGTCAGGCCAGGTAAAGGCGGTTGAGGCACAACCCGGAGAGGCGGTGCCATCGGGCTCGGTGCTGGCTAAGCTCGACACCGTACTTCTGGAGATTTCATTGCGCAAGGCCTCAAACACTGCAGCGATCAGCGAGGCCGAAATGGAAAGACAGCTTGCGGTCGTTGAGCGTGAGCAGACGCTTTATGACGAAGGGTCGCTCTCTGCGGTGCAACTGGAGCAGGCAGAACTGGAACTGTCGCGAACGGAATTTGCGCTCAACGACGCGGAACTGGAGCATCAGAGGATGCAACACCTTCTGGAACTTGCAACCTTAACGGCGCCCTTCGATGGGTGGGTGGTGGATTCAGACTTCATGCCCGGTCAGTTCGTAAACCATGAAGCGGATACGCCGGCCCTGATGGTCCTGGTCGAAAGGGGTCGATATCTCGCAAAGGCGCGAATTGATGTTACTGCTGTAGAAAAACTGTCAGCAGATCGCGCCATACAGGTACATATGGGAGAGCGGGTCTTTGATGTGATGCGCAGCTATATCGGTCTGGAACCGATTACAGGGGCAGACGGGGAACGACGTTACCTCCTCAAAGTGCAGTTCGAAAGCGAAGACCTTATCCGGCCGGGAACTCCCTGTATTGTAAAAGTGTTTTAAAAGACTTGAACAAGGTCTCAGGTGGTGTTGGGCGCCAGAGAGCTAATGGTCTTCAGGGTGGTTACAAAGGCGTCGAGCGGGTAATCGGCAGACTCCCCGCTGGCCCGGTCGCGGTATTCGACGATACCCTTGCTGAGGCCGCGTTCGCCGATCACAATGCGGTGCGGGATACCGATCAGGTCCATTTCCGAAAACATCACGCCCGGTCGCTCATTCCGGTCATCGAGCAGCACCGAAAATCCCGCGTCAGTCAGATCCGCATAGAGTGCCTCAACAGCATCAGCAACCTGCTGTGACTTCTTGAGGCCGATCGGCACGATGCAGACATCAAAAGGCGCCAGTGGCGCCGGCCAGATAATGCCGTTGTCATCGTGACTCTGCTCGATGGCGGCGGCTACGATGCGAGTGATGCCGATGCCATAGCATCCCATATGGAAAGGCTGGCTGCGGCCTTCGGCATCAAGAAAGTTCCCATCGAGTGCCTCGCTGTATTTGGTTCCGAGCTGAAAAACATGACCGACTTCAATCCCTCGACGAACCTGGATAGGCTGCGAGGGGTCGGTTGGGCAAGGATCCCCCTCGACGGCCTGCCGCAGGTCATGTGTTCTTGGTTCAGCGAGATCCCGACCCCAGTTGACACTCTTAAGATGAAAGCCCTCACGGTTGGCTCCACAGACGAAATCTGCCACGCCTGCTGCGCCATGATCGACGATGACGGGTATATTCAGTCCTACTGGCCCAACGGAACCCGGTGCTACTCCGGTAGCTTCCTCAACCTCTTTGGCACTTGCCATGCGCAGTGGGTTGGCCACTTCAGCCAGCATCTCGGCTTTGACCTTGTTAAGGCTGTGATCGCCCCGCAGGACCAAGGCGATGGGCGTATCCTCGCTGCCCTGGACAATCAGCGTTTTGAGAGTCTGCGAGGAGGCGATGTTCAAACAATTGCACAGGTCCGCTATGGTGTGAACATTAGGGGTGGCAATCTCTGACATCGTCTCGGTCGCGTCGGGGCGAGAAGGAGATGCCGGCGTTAAATCTACTTTTTCCACATTGGCCGCATAGTTGCAGGTTGAGCAGAACGCAATAGCATCTTCGCCAGATTCTGCCAAGACGTGGAATTCATGGGAGAAATTGCCTCCGATAGTTCCACTGTCAGCCTCCACGGCCTGCGCCTGCAGACCCAGCCGTTCGAAGATACGCACATAGGCGTCGTACATTGTCTGGTAACTTTGCGACATGCCTTCACTATCGCGATCAAACGAGTAGGCATCTTTCATGATGAACTCGCGCGATCGCATCACTCCAAAACGCGGCCGGATCTCGTCCCGGAACTTGGTCTGGATCTGATACAGGTTCACGGGCAGTTGCCGGTAACTCCGAATTTCCGCCCGGGCCAGCGTCGTGATGACTTCCTCGTGTGTTGGCCCGAAACAAAAGTCGCGCTCATGGCGATCCGCAAAGCGAAGTAGTTCTGGTCCGTAATCATCCCAGCGACCGGATTGTTGCCAGAGTTCTGCCGGCTGGACCGCTGGGAGCAATACCTCCTGTGCACCGGCACGATTCATTTCCTCACGCACGACTTGGCTGACTTTAGAGAGCACCCGATGCCCGAGCGGCAGCCAGTTGTAGACACCAGCCGCAACCTGGCGGATCAGGCCAGCCCGCAACATCAGTTGGTGACTGACAATTTCCGCATCAGCAGGAACTTCTTTCAAAGTGGCAAGAAAAAATTGGGAGGTACGCATAGGCGATGTCGGTTGATAGTCGTTGATAACGAAGTGTATGTCTTTTCCGGTAAAGACGGGAGGGGCCGTTAACGGTTCAGGGTAATCCTATAACGGCAAAGATTATTCGGGTTCGGGGTGGCCGGATTCCCGAAGTGAGCTGAGTTGCGCAGCCTCACTGACAACTACGGACAGCATGGCGAAATCTGGACTGTTTGATTTTTGCAGATCATCAATCATCTGAGCCAGCCGCTCGGCATCTCCATGGTGCTGATGTACCCACTGGCGTACAGCAGACTTGCCGCGCCCGGTCTGGGTATCTAGGATGATCGCACTGATCATGCGTTGCGTCAGATGCAGGTCTGACCGCAAAGTTGTGCGGGCAAGGGCGTGCCAGTGGTTATCAGCTGGCAGGTCACGGATCCGATCCGAAAGCCAGTGCAGCGCCAGCCGGTCACCGATATCAAAGTAGACAGTAGCTACTTGGGCAATCCCGAAGGGGCCTTTGCCCGCGACGTCAACAATATCCAGGGCTCTCGCCAGACCGGTGAGTTCGGCTACATGGTTGGCGATGACCGGCGGGACCTCAGCATTCAGGTAACGGTGCACTCGGCGTTTTTGAACCAGGCGGTTGGATGCTGCAAGGACCCGGGGGAAACCACGCCGCAGTTGATCGACGGCATCACGGAACTCACTGACGGCAGAGGCAATATCAATGGGTCGTGGCCGGTAACGCAGTAGCCAGAGTATGGCCTGCTCCAGGAGAATCCGCGTCTCGTGCATCAGTTCTTTCTGAATTCGTGAGACGACCACGTTATCCAGGCCCTCGATCTCCTGCCAGAGTTCGCGGAGGCGGAAGACTTCGCGTGCCGCAGCGTAGGCGCGGGCGGTTTCTGCCGGGTGTGCGCCTGTGAGTTCATTCATGCGCAGCGTGAATCCTGGGCCGACTCGGTTGATCATGCTGTTGGTGACGTGTGTGGCGATGATTTCCCGACGCAGGCGGTGATTGGCCATGAAACCCTTAAAGCGGGGACTCAGGGCCGTCGGGAAATAGCGCTCTAGATCCTCCGCCAGAAAAGTATCCTCTGGTACATCTGAGTCGAGAAGAATCTGGAAGGTGGAAATTTTGCTGTGACTCAGGAGTACAGCGAGTTCAGGCCTTGTCAGGCCTTTTTTCTGGAGAATCCTTTCCTTGATTTCTTCTTCACCGGGTAGGTATTCAAGACTGCGATCGAGTCCGTAATTTTGCTCAAGCTGCCGAAGGGCGCGAGCGTGATGGTGTATGAGGCTGGGTGCGCGGTCCACCGCCAACGCCAGCGCCTGGGTTTGCATGTAGTTGTTGCGCAGCACCAATTGCGCGACTTCCTCGGTCATCTCACGAAGCAGGTTATTGCGATCTTGGACACTGATCTCTCCCGCATCAACCGCTCCGTTGAGAAGAATCTTGATGTTGACTTCGTGATCCGAAGTATCGACACCAGCGGCATTGTCAATGGCATCGGTATGGCACAAGCCACCCAGGCGACTGTATTCGATTCGGGCGAGCTGGGTTAATCCAAGATTGCCACCCTCACCAATTACTCGGCATCGCAACTCGGATCCATCGACCCGTACCATGTCATTGACCCGGTCACCGACGGATTCGTGAGTTTCAGTTGCGGCCTTAACGTAAGTGCCGATGCCGCCGTTAAATAAAAGGTCGACCGGGCTTTTTAGCATCTCTTGAATCAATTCATCTGGACTTAATGTTTTGGCGCTGATCCCAAGCGCTTTTCGCGCAGCCTCGGATAATTCGATCGATTTGACATCGCGCGGCCACACACCGCCACCTTCCGAGATGACTTTGGTATCGTAATCGGTCCAGTTCGATCGAGGGATTTGGAATAGACGCTTACGTTCCGCAAAGGAGATCTCTGGGTCAGGGTCGGGGTCAATGAAAATATGCAGATGGTTGAATGCGCCAATCAGTCGTATCTGGCGAGAGAGTAAAAGGCCGTTTCCAAAAACGTCACCCGACATATCCCCGATACCTACAACCGAAAACGGTTCCGTCTGGGTATTGGTGTCGAGCTCACGGAAGAGTCGTTTGACAGACTCCCACGCACCACGGGCTGTGATTCCCATTGCCTTGTGGTCGTAACCCGTGCCGCCCCCCGAAGCAAAGGCATCATCCAGCCAGTAGCCGTATTCAGCCGCAACTTCGTTGGCTAAATCCGAAAACGTTGCGGTTCCCTTATCCGCCGCTACCACCAGGTACGGGTCGTCCTGATCGTAGCGAACGACCCGAGATGGCGCGATCACGGATTCGTGGCTGCGGTTATCCG
>Ga0233427_10004494_pt1 | contig 11603 bp, 9 predicted proteins | sample SI_118_April2016_5_FD_179885 | JGI IMG/M metagenome (GOLD analysis project Ga0233427, IMG submission 179885) | Seawater microbial communities from Saanich Inlet, British Columbia, Canada - SI_118_April2016_100_MG | ecosystem: Environmental > Aquatic > Marine > Inlet | place: Canada: British...
ATTTCTGGAGTAAATACTACATTATTTTCTTCCGTAACAGAAGAATTTTCATCTCCACAGGAAAATAAAATAGATAAAGAGGTCAACAATACTACAATAATTCTTTTCATAATTTAAATTTTTAGCAAATCTACATTTATTTATTAAATTCAGTCAATAAATTGGAATTCATTTTATATATTTGAGGGTTTCAAAATAAAACAAATATGGAAATTATTAAAACAGAGATTGAAGGAGTATTAATTATAAAACCCAGAGTTTTTGAAGATGAAAGAGGTTATTTTTTTGAAAGCTGGAGCAAAGCCGCTTTCGAAAAACAAGGACTTGACATCAATTTTGTACAAGACAATCAATCGTTCTCCTCAAAAGGAGTACTAAGAGGATTACATTTTCAAAATCCACCATTTGCTCAAGGAAAATTAGTTAGGGCAATACAGGGATCAGTATTAGATGTAGCGGTTGACATCCGGAAAAACTCGTCTACTTACGGAAAACATGTATCGGTTATTCTCTCTGGAGAAAATAAAACAATGTTTTGGATTCCTCCAGGATTTGCTCATGGTTTTTCTACTTTGGAAGACGAAACTATTTTCTCCTACAAATGTAGTGGAATATACAACAAACAATCAGAAGGTTCTTTATTGTGGAACGACTCTAATTTAAATATTGATTGGCAAATTGAAAACCCAATTATCTCAGAAAAAGATCAAATTTCAAATTCATTTTCAAACTTTAATTCTCAATTCGAATGAAAAGGTTTATAATATTTTTTGTAATTATCTCTATCGGAATTCTGATGTTTAATTTTTTATCTCCCAACACAAAATCAGATTCAATTGAGGATATTATACACCAAAGAGAGTTCAATAATAAATATGGAATCTTCTCAATTGTAAAACCAGAATCCATTTCTTTTGCAGGAGAAAATGCTCCTTTATTCTCTGATGATATTTGGGAAAGATATGATAAAGAAATTTTGAAAAATGTATATTGGCAATCCAATACTATGCTTTATTTAAAACGAGCAAATAAATACTTTCCAATAATTGAACCTATTCTTAAACAAAACAATATTCCTGATGATTTTAAATATCTCGCACTTATAGAAAGTGGATTGGAAAATGTTGTTTCTCCTGCCGGAGCGGCAGGATTTTGGCAATTTATGAAAGGAACAGCAAAAGATTACGGAATGGAAGTGAACTCAGAAGTAGATGAAAGATATAATTTGGAAATATCAACACTAGCAGCTTGCCAGTATCTACAAAAATCCTACAACAAATTTGGTAATTGGACTATGGCCGCAGCCTCTTATAATGTTGGAATAAATGGATTAAGTAATAGGTCTAAAACACAAAAATCAAACAATTATTACGACCTGTATTTGCCCAACGAGACTTCCAGGTATGTATTCCGAATTTTGGTGGTGAAAGAAATTTTGGAAAACCCTACAAAATACGGCTTCATTTTCAGAGAGAAAGATTTGTACAACTACCCAAAAACAATAAAGATGGAACTTAATAAGTTAAATGTAAATCTTCCTGAATACGCTTTGGAAATTGGTGTAAATTACAAAATACTGAAACAATATAACCCGTGGCTCAGAAGTGAAACTCTAATAAATAAAAATGGGAAAACATATACCCTAACAATTCCTATAAAAGAAGAAATCAATATTTTTAAAACACCCTAAATTATCAGATGAAACAAGAGTATATTGAAGTTTTTGGTGCGAGAGTACATAATTTAAAAAATATAGATGTAAAAATACCAAGAAACAAATTAGTAGTTTTTACCGGAAAAAGTGGAAGCGGAAAATCATCCCTTGCATTTGACACCATACATGCTGAAGGGCAAAGAAGATATTTAGAAACATTTAATGCTTATGCTCGTCAGTTTTTAGGAAATACTGAACGACCAGAAGTAGATAAAATAACTGGATTAAGTCCGGTTGTATCAATAGAACAAAAAACCACAAGCAGAAATCCAAGATCTACTGTTGGAACCATTACTGAAATTTACGATTATTTACGATTATTATTTGCAAGAGCTGGTAAAGCATATTCGTATAATACAGAAGAAAAAATGGTTCGTTTTACAGATGAGAAAATTGTAGAACTCATTCTGAAAGAATTTAAAAAAAAGAAAATAAATATTCTCTCTCCTGTAGTAAGATCTAGAAAAGGACATTATAGAGACTTATTTGTAAAAATCTCAAAGAAAGGATATCTGAAAGTAAGAATTGATGGTGAAATTAGAGAAATAATTTCCGGGCTAAAACTTGACAGATATAAAACCCATGATATTGAAATTGTAATTGACAGACTAAAAGTTATACAAGAAAATAAAAAAAGATTAATTTCCTCCATAAAAACTGCTTTAAAAGATGGTAATGGAGTAATGATGGTTTTAGAAAATAATACAGATAATATTCGGTATTTTAGTAAAAATTTGATGTGTCCTACAACAGGAATAGCATACAAAAATCCTGAGCCGAATAATTTTTCTTTTAATTCTCCAAAAGGAGCTTGTCCTTCTTGTAATGGATTAGGTTTTCATAAAAAAGCGGACATCAAAAAACTAATTCCTGACAATAAGTTGAGTATTAATAGAGGTGCAATAGCTGCAATTGAAGGACAGAATGCTAAGTGGTTTTTAAAACAAATAGAAGCAATTGGTAAAAAATATAATTTTGACTTAACTACCCCTATTCGAGATATTAATAATAATGGATTAAATGCCATTTTATATGGAATGAATGAGAGTTTTTCTGTAAAAATGAAAAAATTAGGACTCTCCAAAACATACAAAATTCAGTTTGATGGAATCATTAATTTTATTGAAGAACAATCCAAATTAAGTTATGTGAAATCGATAGAGCGTTGGGCAAATAAATACATGACTGAACACCAATGTTCATCCTGTAAAGGAAGTCGACTAAACATTGAATCTACTAGTTATAAAGTAGGAGATAAAAGCATAAAAGATTTAAGTTCAATGGATATTTCTCACTTTTACAAATGGCTATATTCAGTTGAAAATAAATTAGATAAAACACAAAAGAAAATTGCAAATCAGATTATAAAAGAACTTAAAAAAAGAACCAAATTTATTTTGGATGTAGGATTAGGTTATTTAACCTTAAATAGAGGATCCAAAACTCTTTCTGGAGGAGAATCTCAAAGAATTCGATTGGCTACTCAAATCGGATCGCAACTCACAAATGTATTATACATTTTGGATGAACCAAGTATTGGGTTGCATCAAAGAGATAATCAAAAATTAATCCAATCCTTGAAAGAATTAAGAGATATAGGAAATTCTATCATTGTTGTGGAACACGATAAAGATATGATTTTGGAAGCTGATTATGTAGTCGATTTAGGTCCTGAAGCAGGAGAACATGGTGGAGAAATTGTTTCTTCAGGAAGTGTAAGTAAATTTTTAAAAAACAACCATAATACTTCAGCATATATAAATGGGGGAAAAGAAATTGATACACCAAAAAACAGAAGAAAAGGAAATGGAAAATTCTTAAAACTAAATGGAGCAACAGGAAATAACCTAAAAGAAGTTAATATATCCATTCCATTAGGTACACTTTGTTGTGTAACAGGAGTTTCCGGAAGTGGAAAATCTTCTCTAATCAACAATACATTATACCCAATTCTGAATAAATATTTTTTCAGAAGCGTAAAAATACCACTTCCCTATAAAAACATAGAAGGAATAGATAATATTGATAAAGTTATTGAAGTAGATCAATCTCCAATTGGGAGGTCTCCCAGATCAAATCCTGCAACTTATAGTTCGGTATTTTCTCAAATCAGGAATTTATACACATCCCTTCCAGAAGCAAAAATTAGAGGATACAAAAGTGGACGATTCTCCTTTAATGTAGAGGGAGGAAGATGTGAAGAGTGTAAAGGAGCGGGAATGAAAACAATTGAAATGAACTTTTTACCAGATGTATTGGTACATTGTGAAAATTGTAACGGGAAAAGATACAACAGAGCAACTTTAGAAGTAAGATACAAAGGGAAGTCCATTTCAGATGTTTTGGACATGACAATAAATCAATCAGTTGTATTTTTCGAGAAAATACCCTCAATTTACAGAAAAATAAAAACTCTACAAGATGTGGGACTCGGATACATTCGTTTAGGACAAGCAGCCACTACCCTTTCTGGAGGAGAAGCACAAAGAGTAAAACTTGCATCCGAACTTTCGAAAAGAAGTACCGGAAATACCCTTTATATATTAGATGAGCCAACAACTGGTCTTCATTTTGAGGACATAAAAGTACTTTTAAATGTTATCAATAAAATAGTTGAAAAAGGAAACACAGTTATTATTATTGAACATAACCTAGATGTAATTAAAACTGCAGACTATATTATCGATATCGGACCAGAGGGAGGTGAAAAAGGAGGTGAAATAATTTGTAACGGAACTCCAGAATATATCGTAAAATGTGAGAATGGATATACATCTGAATTTTTAAAAAAAGAAATAAAATAAATAAAAATGAATAAAAGAGAAGAAAAGAAAGTAAGACGAGCGTTTGATAAAAGAAGTTGGAACGAAAGAAGAACCCAAGATTCTTGGCAAATATTTAAAGTAATGTCGGAATTTGTAGAAGGTTTTTCTAAAATGAGTAAAATTGGCCCATGTGTTTCAATATTTGGTTCTGCCAGAACAAAAGAAGATAATAAATATTACATACTTGCTGAAGAAATTGCATTTCAGCTTACCCAAAATGGATATGGAGTAATAACAGGTGGAGGTCCAGGAATAATGGAAGCTGCAAACAAAGGAGCTACAAGAGGAGACGGAAAGTCGGTTGGATTAAACATTGAACTTTCGTTCGAACAATCATCAAACCCATATATTGACTCAGATAAACTGATCAATTTTGATTACTTTTTTGTTAGGAAAGTAATGTTTGTAAAATACGCACAAGGATTTATTGTTTTGCCAGGTGGAGTTGGAACACTAGATGAATTATTTGAGGCAATTACACTAATTCAGACAAAAAAAATTGGAAAATTTCCAATTGTATTGGTGGGAAAAAGCTATTGGGAAGGATTAATTGATTGGATAAAAGAAATAATGCTTTCAAAAGAAAAAAACATAAGTTCTTCAGATTTAGACCTATTCTCCATAGTTGAAACACCTGAAGAAGCACTCGAAATAATTAATGATTTTTATAAAAAATACGGTTTAAAACCTAATTTCTAACAGAGAATGTAATCTTATATTTATTTTTAGTATTTTTACAGCTTTGTATAAAACATCAATCATAATGAAGAAATTATTTCTACTACTATTTTTACTTGGATTTACTACCACCTTTGCTCAGGAGCAAGATTATGAAGTTGAGGAAAAAGACGCCTTTCAACCAATGTTTTCAGTTGGATCAGGATATTACAATTCACTAGGAGACATTAAGGGTCCTGAAGGAAACTACTTGCTTGGAAACATGGGATTGAGCACTGGGATAAGAATAAACTTAAATGAAAACATTGATATGTCATTTTTGTTTACTTCTAATGCTAAATTACATGAAGAAGATTTAGATGGCAACGAATTTGATACTGACCTAAATTCATTAGGTTTTAATTTTGATTACACATTTCATAATATTTTATCGAACACTCGTTTGAGCCCTTATGCTGCTTTCGGAGCTCAATGGATGTACTTTAAAACTACAACGAACGAAATTACAAAGGCTGTACAGGAATCTGGAATGAATATTCCTTTAGGAATCGGGATTTCATTAGATGTTTCTGAAAGAATCAGATTTGATATAGGAATGAATTATCATCTTTCATTTTCAGATATTGATCATGCAACTGATTTACTAAATAACGACAACTTTACTGTTGTTGGTTTTACAATGCACTACGATTTATTTACTCCTAAACCGCAAGAAATAAATTATTATGACGAAAGTTATTATGTAGATGTTAACTTTAAAGCATTAGATATTGAAGATTCTGATGGAGACTTAGTCCCAGATATTGACGATTATTGTCCTGAAACTCCAGAAGGAGTAAAAGTAAACGAATTTGGATGTCCTTTAGATGATGATAATGATGGGATTCCTAATTGGTTAGACGAGCAAGAGAACACAGCTTTTGGCGCGGTAGTTGATGAAAGAGGTGTTCAATTAACTGAGGAACAATTCAAAAGTATGTATTCTGAATATGAAGCTGCCTCAAGAGAATATGCAAATTTCTACAACGAATCAGAAATACAAAGAGAAAACTTCAAAACTGTAAACGAATATTTAATTGCCAAAGCAAATGCATTTAATCAAGCCTATAATGATGAATCTGGTTTAAATGCAATTACTGGCAAACGATACAAAGTTCAGCTAGGAAGATATAGTGATGATATTCCTTCATACTTAATCAATAAATTTTTAAGTTATGAAGATTTAGAAAGTATTCCTCAATTAGATGGAACAATTATTTATGCTGTTGGATCTTACGAAAACATTAATAAAGCTGAAAATCGACAAATGAATATTGAGATATCTGATAGAATAGCAGAAACAATTATCATTATTGACGAAAATGGAATTGTTTCAAACTACACTCCTCCTATTTTAGAGGAAGAAGAGATTGAAGTAAAAAATGAGGTAGAGATCGATAGTACATCAATTAATAACAGTACAACAAATGATGAGGTAAAAGAAGAAACAATAGCTGCAAATAAAGATAAAGTAATCTACAGAGTTCAATTAGGATATTATGAAAAAGAATTATCATATGATATCTTTGAAGGAGTAAATGTAATTCCAATAAGAAAAGGAAATGGAACTTTTTATATGGTTGGTGCTTTTACAGAACATCAGGATGCACTTATAAAACAATCTGAAATGAAAACAAGAGGGTTTTCAGATGCATTTATTGTTACTTATAAAAATGGAGAAAGAATTAATGTGAGTACTGCAATTAAAACAGAGAGAGAAAATAAAAGAAAGAAAATTATTAAGGAAGAAAGAAATCCTACAATTAATTTGAAATTCTTTGTTCAAATAGGAGTTTGGGGGAATACTGTGGATGGAAAAACCATGAGTAAACTAGAACAAATTGGTGGAGCAGAAAAAATACATATTAAAGCAAACCTTTACAAATACATTGCCGGAAGTTACAATTCGTTGGAAGAAGCTGAATTGAGAAAGTCAGAAGCAGTAGATGGAGGATTTGATGATTCCTTTATTTATGCTGAACACAATGGAGAAAGGATTAAATTGAAAGATGCAAAACTACTTTCACAATAAAATGAATAAATAAAAAAGGAGAGTTTTCACTCTCCTTTTTTTTTATAAATCTTGTTTCGATTGTTTTTTAGAACCTTCATAAATTTCAAAATTTAGAAATCTACATTCCAGTTTTCCATTAAATATTTTAATCTTTCTTGAAGGTTTCAAACCAATCATTTTCAGGTTTTCAATATCTGAAGAAATTAACCAAACACTACATCCTTTGTAGTTGTGTTTCAAGGTATCTCCTATTTTCTGATAAAACTCATTTATTCCAATTGGCATTCTCTCACCATAAGGTGGATTAAAAATAATACAAGTATTTGGAGGAACTGGTGTATCGAAAAAATCTTTCATGTTTACTTTTATATCATCTCGCATTAAAGCATTATTGATATTTTCCCTGCATGCTCGTAATGATTTCTGAAAATTATCTGCTCCAGAAATCATTCCATGATATTCTTGTTCTTTCTCTAAGGAAATATCCCTTATTTTTTCCCAAAGGTCAATGTCAAAATTTTTCCATCCTTCAAATCCAAATCTTTTTCTGAAAATATTAGCAGGAATATTATTTGCAATCATAGCGGCTTCCACTAAAATTGTTCCAGAACCACACATAGGATCATGAAAATTAGAAATCTTATTCCAATCAGAAAGCATTATTAATCCTGCGGCAAGCACCTCATTTATAGGAGCGTCCACAGAAGCAACTTTATACCCTCTTTTGTGTAAAGAGTATCCAGAACTATCCAGGGAAATAATAAACTTATGTTCGGAAACATGAACATTAATCTGAACATTTGGAGTCTCAACATCTACATTTGGTCGATTTCCATGTTTGTCTCTAAAAGAATCAGCAATAGCATCTTTTGTTTTTAGCGCAGTGTATTTACTATGATTAAATATTTCAGAATATCCTGAAGAATTTATTGCAAATGTATCATCAACTCCAAAATGTTGTTCCCAATTGTAATCATAAATTTTACGATATAACTCTTTTTCGTTTCTGGCTTTAAACTCAAAAATAGGTTTTAAAATTCTGATAGCAGTCCTCAAGTTCAGATTTGCTTTGTACATAAATCCCAAATCTCCAACAAACTCTACAGCTCTATTTAATTTATGTATGTATTGAGCGCCTAGTTTAGTTAGTTCTTCTTCCAAAACACCTTCCAAACCTAACATGGTTGTAGCAACCATTTTATAATTACCGTCCTTTATCATTTAATTACAATTGTTTTCTGGTATTCCTTCTACTTTTGTAAAATTACAATGTGGACATTTCACTTCTGATTCTAATATATTTTTCACGATACAAAGATATAGGTTTATATTCAAGGAGGTTTATATATGTTTAGAATAAAAAAAGGCCCATCTAACGATAAGCCTTTTTTCAAATAATAACTAAAACCAAATCAATTTATTACAATGCGTTTACACGCTTTGATAATTTTGATTTTAAGTTTGATGATTTGTTTTTATGGATAATATTTCTTTTTGTTAATTTATCTAACATTGCTACAACTTTAGGAAATAATGCAGTAGCTTCTTTCTTATCGCTCATTGCTTTAAGTTTCGCTACAGCATTTCTAGTTGTTTTGTGGAAATACTTATTTAACAATCTTCTCTTTTCTGATTGTCTTATTCTTTTAATTGCAGATTTATGATTTGCCATATTCTCTAATTTATATTATGTAGCCCGACGGGGAATCGAACCCCGGTTACCAGGATGAAAACCTGGCGTCCTAACCACTAGACGACCGGGCCGTCTTCTCCAAAATTGGTTTGCAAATGTATACTTTTTTTATTATTTCACAAATAAAAATAATTTATTTGTTTTCATAAGAAAATTTGAAGCCTAAAGACTTTGATGTTTTCAACTTTTGGTTACTATTCATCTCTAGTATTTGATGAACATTCACCAAACTTACATCATTAAATTTTGGGGTATGTAAATCAAAATTTAATGTAAATAAAATTGATGAGTCTATTATTTCATCTAACTTTTCAGAATTTATTGTTTGATTTACAAAGTCATTGTACAAAAATCCTAACTGTTTTTCTCCTTCTACAAAATAATGACTTTCCTTATTCACAAAAATTCGTCCAATTAAATGTCCTACATCATTAAGACGATTATATTTTAAGGAGTCCGACAAAAAATTATAGATATGAATTACTCCACAAAAACTTCTATATTTATCTTCCTTTACATAAGATGTTTTATGAATTTCATGAGAAGGAGGAAAATCGAAAATATTAGAATGCATGTGAAAAATTAACACATCTCCTGAAAACTTAATTTGAGTTTCAAAATCACCTTTAGGATTAAATTCAATCTCAACTGAATTGTCATGATTCTGCATCTGAGATGACATCTGTTCAACTTTCTTTTTTAAAACCTTATTTAAATCCTTAAAAACTGATTGCGTAATTCGGTATACTTCTTGTTTGGTAGAAGATTTTGTTTTTAATAACTCTAATATTTTTTTATTTTCTGACAATTTAATATGCTTTAGCAAAGAGTACTTTTCTTTCTGACTTATTTCCTGAATACACACAAACTCCTTCTTCATCAACAGAATCTTCAGGAATACATCTGATAGTCGCTTTTGTATCTTGTTTTATTTTTTCTTCAGTTTCAGAAGTACCATCCCATTGTGCATACACAAAACCACCTTTTTTTATAAGTTCTTTAAATTCCTCATATGTGTTTGCTGTGTATGTTTTTTCTTCACGGAAAGTAGTCGCTTTAGTATATAAATTCTCTTGAATTTTATCCAATAAATGAACCACCTTATTTCCAATGTCTGAAATCTGAAAAGTTTCTTTCTCCAAAGTATCTCTCCTAGCAATTTCAATAGTACCATTTTCCAAATCTCTATTTCCTAAAGCCAATCTCAATGGAACTCCCTTCAATTCATATTCTGCAAATTTCCAACCTGGTTTATGAGTATCTCTATTGTCAAATTTTACAGAAACTCCTAAATCCTCTAATTCTTTTTTCACTTTTAAGGCAACTACAGAAACATCCTCTAGTTGTTTATCTCCTTTATAAATAGGAATAATAACCACTTGGTAAGGAGCTAATTTTGGAGGAAGCACCAATCCAACATCATCTGAGTGTGTCATAATTAATGCTCCCATCAACCTTGTAGAAACTCCCCAGGAGGAAGCCCAAACGTATTCTTGTTTTCCTTCTTTTGTTGCAAACTTTACATCAAATGCTTTGGCAAAATTCTGACCTAAAAAATGGGAGGTACCTGCCTGTAGAGCTTTTCCATCTTGCATTAAAGCCTCAATGGAATAAGTTTCCAATGCTCCTGCAAATCTTTCCCCTTCTGTTTTTGTTCCAATCACAACTGGCATGGCCATAAAACCTTCTGCAAATTTTGCGTAAATATTTATCATTTGTTTTGTTTCATCTAAAGCTTCTTCTTTTGTAGCATGCGCGGTATGACCTTCTTGCCATAAGAATTCTGTAGTACGCAAAAACAATCTTGTTCTCATTTCCCATCTTACTACATTTGCCCACTGATTAATTAAAATTGGCAAATCTCTGTACGATTGAATCCATTTTCTGTAAGTATCCCAAATAATAGTTTCTGAAGTAGGACGAACAATTAATTCCTCGTCTAATTTCGCATCCGGATCCACTATAATACCTTTTCCATCAGGATCATTTTTTAGTCTATAATGTGTAACTACCGCACATTCTTTTGCAAAACCATTAACATGACTTGCCTCTTTACTAAAATAAGATTTTGGGATAAATAAAGGAAAGTATGCATTTTCATGACCTGTTTCTTTAAACATTCTATCTAGTTCTGCTTGCATTTTTTCCCAAATTGCAAAACCATATGGTTTTATCACCATACACCCTCTTACCCCAGAATTTTCTGCCAAATCTGCAAATTGTACTAGTTCATTATACCATTGTGAGTAATCTTTTTCTCTTGATGTTAATTTTTTTGCCATTTTTTATTTAAAATATTGTAATTTTATCCCGATTTTCTCGTTAATAGAAAAGAGATAGCAAATTTAATAAATTAAACTATCTTTGTTTACTTTGGTCAAACTAAAAAAAGAAAAGATGAAAACTACTATTTTTTACCTATCTGCTCTACTGATTTCTATCAGTTCATGCACCACAACTTATAACACTTATCATTACTCTGACCCAAATTACTTAAATTCAGATGAATTTGTTGTTTCTGCTCCTGAGGAAGAAAACATTATAATTATTGAAGAATATGATGAAATTGAAATAGTTGGGGAAGACACCATTCTTTATGAAGAAGGATCAACTCTAAACAATTATTATGGAGATTATTAT
>Ga0233427_10004497_pt1 | contig 11599 bp, 8 predicted proteins | sample SI_118_April2016_5_FD_179885 | JGI IMG/M metagenome (GOLD analysis project Ga0233427, IMG submission 179885) | Seawater microbial communities from Saanich Inlet, British Columbia, Canada - SI_118_April2016_100_MG | ecosystem: Environmental > Aquatic > Marine > Inlet | place: Canada: British...
AGGCCCGCAAAGTTCGTAAAGGACTTGCTCTTTTCCGTCAGTACGTTCCGGAGTTGCAGTCAAACCAAGGCGAAATGGCGCAATTGAACCAAGTGCAGTAAATTGATATTGCTCACCAGGCAAATGATGACATTCATCAAAAACCAGGAGTCCAAACAAATTACCTTGATGTGTGACATGGATCAAAGCAGAGTCGTAAGTTGCTACAGTAATTGTCTGAATATCATTTATTCCACCACCAAGTAAACCAATTGGAGTTTCAAAATATTCGCTTAAAACCTCTTTCCATTGCCGCATCAGATCAATCGTTGGGACATGAATCAAAGTTGGTCGTCCGGTTTCCGCAATCAGCATTACTGCCAGAATAGTTTTACCTGCACCGGTTGGTAAAGTTACTACTCCGTGCTTTTCTGACAGCCATGCTTCAGCAGCTTCACTTTGAAAAGAACGAGGTTTAATGTTCTTTTTCAGGACAAAATTTTCTGCAGAAAATTTTCGGGCATGATCCTGGAAGCTAATGTTCTTTTCACACAGTACTGTGACCAATTTACGGTAGTTGGCTGCAGGAGTACGGTAACTGTTTGTCCGCTCATCCCAGGAAATTCCTTCAAGATGCTGTATATATCTATCCGCCATGCCTTGAAGCTGGATGGTTCCTTTATCGAAGTGCAGGCTGAGATTCATTTCAACAACTTTTTTTCCAGTTTAAATTTCAACAGGTACTGAAAAAATAGTATTATCTGGTTCAGATTAACCAGTTAAAACTGATTTTTATACAGCTAAATTTCATCTAGAGCTAGTTCTTCCAAACGTATACGGTGGCAGAGAATAATGAGATTGGCCAGAGAAAAAACAACAGCCGTTCCATATGCTGCATGAAGCAAAGGTACACTGGCTATTTCCAATATCACTCCCAAATAATTCGGGTGCCGTACAAATCGATATATTCCATACTTAATCAACGGTGCATCCGGAACAACGTAAATACGGGTAGACCAACGCTCTGCGAGTGCCCGGATGGCCAAATAGCGCAGGGTTTGTCCAGCAGCTAATCCTGAAAACGCCACTATCACCAACCATAAAGGTGCTGCTGTCCTGAAGTACCAGACCTCTGCCAGCATTGCTGCAAACCACGAAACATGTAAGGCGACCAAAACTCTATAATGTTCAGTAAAACGTTCGAATCCGCCTTTTTCCCTCATCCTGATTTCGTTGCGCCGGCTTCGTCTCAATTCCCACAAACGCTGTGCAGCCAGCAATGCTAGCAAAAACATGAATGCCCAAAGGCTTACCATTGCAGCAAAACCAATTCACCGGAAAATGCGGGTCCCAATGAAAGCATCATTCCAAAATTTCTGGTATCGGATTTACCATAGATTTTCGGAACTGGACCATTTAAACATTCGTCAAGTATAACCAGAACTGAAGTTGAAGAAATATTTCCTACTTCACGAAGGTGTTTCCGTGTTTTATCAAGTGATTTTGGAGGCAACTCCAAGCATGATTCAATAGTATCAATCACTTTTGGTCCACCTGGATGAGTGAGCCAAAGAGCAATATCAGGAATGGATAGTCCGTGTTCTGCAAGGAAACTGTCCACATGCGGCCGTAACTGCTTCGCAAAGCCGGGAACCCCTTGCCCCAGCATAATTTTCAATCCATGATCTGTTACATCCCAACCCATGACTTCTTCTGAGTCAGGAAAGAAAATTGATTTACTACTCAAAACCCTGGGCTTATGAAATTCATGATCTCTTTCACTTTCATCTTTGGAAACTTTGGAACCATGAAAATCACTAGCTTTGCTATTTCGTTTTTCATTAATATTCACCAACGGATGTTTGTCTCCAACCAGCAAAACTGCTGCAGCTCCGTCCCCAAAAAGCCCACTCGAAATGATGTTTGCAATCGAGAGGTCTTCGGCCTGTAAAGTTAATGAACAAAGCTCAATAGTAAGCAATATAGCCGCTTCATCCGGATGTCCTTTCAAATAATCGCCAACACGTGCAACTCCTGCAGTACCGGCAAGACAACCCAAACCAAACAATGGAATCCTCTTTAAATCCTGAGCAAAGGCAATTCTGTTCATCAAGCGTGCTTCCAATGAAGGCACAGTCACTCCTGTACTGGTTACACTCATAAGCATCTGAATCTCTTGTGGATACAAGTTAGTTTTTTCCAATAAATCATTAATAACCCGCTCGCCCAACTCTAAAGCCACTTCCAGCCATGCACGGTTGCAGTCTGCAAACCCGTCCAGCTTGTAATATTCAGACATGGGCAAAGCCAAATAGCGGCCTTCAACAGTTACTGCTTTCTGCAGACGGTCAAAGATCGCTACATCCAAACCTTTTTTAATCCACACTGCTCTCAACGCAAAACTTATTTCTTGCTGCGAATGATAATGCGTCGGGAAAGCTGTGGCTGTGTTGATAATATGAGGCATCGGGAAGGACAGTCTATGATACTATAATTTATTGATCAAAATGAGAGATCAAACTTTTTTATATTTTTCAAGTAGCCGAGTTCTTTATGAATTTATACGTATTTCTAAATGATCAATAATATCAGAAACTTTCTGCATTTCTAAGACAGTTTCTATATCAGCCTCTATTTTGAACTCATCTTCGAGTGCCATGATAATATTCATTGCATCAAGGGAGACGATATCCAAATCATCACGCAAATTCATTTCTGTATTGAGATCATTTGATTTCAAGCCCATTTCCCCTGCAATTGTTTGAAGACAGGATTGCTCAATTTTTTTGCGTGTTATGGCTTCCATTTTCGAAAAACAAGTACTGCATTACTACCTCCAAAGGCGAAGGAATTCGAAAGTGCCGCTTCAATCTGGACTTTCCGGGAATTATATGGAACGGGATCAATCACACATTCGGGGTCCAGGTCGTCGCAATTAAGAGTTGGCGGAGCACAGTCGTTCTGCACTGCCAGCAAAGTCGCCAGGGCCTCCAGCGCTGAAGATGCTCCCATTGCATGACCAAACAATGATTTGCTGGAACTGACCGGTAACTTTACTGACCTATCGCCAAAAACCCTTTTAATTGCACGGCATTCGAGCGGGTCATTAAGACGGGTTCCTGTTCCGTGGGCATTAATATAGCCGATGGATTCTGGTGATATTTCAGCATCGTCCAAAGCTAATTTCATTGATTCTACCACTCCGTTTTCATCCGGATTTGTCAAACTAGAAGCATCACAGTTTGAACCAAAACCGGCAATTTCTCCAAAGACTGGAGCATTTCTTTTATTTGCTGATTCTAATGATTCGAGTACTAAAACAGCAGCTCCTTCGGCTAATACAAAACCACTACGATTTTTATCGAACGGTCGACAGGCAATTTCAGGAGTTTCGTTATACTTACGTGAAAGCACACCTAGTGCGTCCCATGCACGTAGAAGACCGTACGTGACAGGTGCTTCTGCACCTCCGCAAATAACAGCGCGTAACCGGCCTTCTCGAATCCACTGCATTGCCAGGCCTACAGCATTCCCTCCTGAAGAACAGGCTGTATTCAGTGTAAAGTTCGGCCCCTTTATTCCCAAACGTATTGCTATTGCCGATGAAACCGCACTGTTCATTATGCGTGGAATGGTGTAAGCGTCAATTGGCCGTTCTTCCGGTCCAGCGTAAAGTGCATCGTAGGCTTGTGCATAAGAGGTTATTCCCCCTACACCGGTACCCATCATCACACCAATTTCTCCAGAATCACCGTCCTGATCCAAGAGATTGGCTTCTTCAGCAGCCCATAGTGCCGCAACCAGGCCAAACTGAGTGAAGCGCTCATATCTTTTTTTTTCACGATGACTAAAATGTGCGTCAGAATCAAAATCTGTAACCAAACCTGCAATTTGGCAGGAGGCCCCTGAAGAATCAAATTCAGTAATTTTCCGGACTCCGGAAGCACCATTACAAAGCCCTTCCCAATAGTCTGAAACAGAACTCCCGATTGGCGAAATAACACCTCGGCCTGTTACTACAACTCGTTTTTTTGTTTCCAAATCAACATTCAGTATGGCGCCCCATTTGACGTGACCAGTATGTCACAAACTTAACTGCACATTAGCATCACGCAGTGCTGTACGCAAACCTTCTTCAATCACAGGATGGTAGAATGGCATTTCCAGCATTTGAGGAATTGTCATTTTCTGCTGGTGTGCCCATGACAGCAAATGCGCCAAATGTTCCGCCTGTGGACCAATGAATTCGCTCCCAAGAAAAAGTCCCGAAGTTCGATCTGCATAAATATGCATCAAACCCTTGTTTTTAAGCATTACCCGACTACGGCCCTGTCCCTCAAAGGACAGTTTCCCCACAACTACATTTTCCTGTCCTTTTAGTTCACCCCATGACTGTCCTACCATTGCAATTTGAGGATCACAAAAAACAACCAAAATAGGAGATCTCCGCATACCTGATTTAATATCCGGAAAACGTCCGGCATTGTCACCGGCAATTCTTCCCTCATCTGCAGCTTCGTGTAGCAACAACATAGTGTTATTTACATCGCCGGCAATAAAAATAGACGAATCTCCGCATTGCATAGTATTTGGGTCAAACACCGGAACCTCCCGGTAATCGAGCTCAAGACTGGTGTTTTCCAATCCTAAGTTTATTACATTTGGGGAACGTCCGGTAGCCGCCAGTACATACTCAAAATTTTCTTCCTTTTCCTTGCCGTCTTCCCTGTCAACAAAACGAATCTTTACTTGATCACCTTCACGCTCCAAACCATGCAGATTGGCTTTCGTATCGAGTGGAAATTCGGTTTGAAACACTTTTTCTGCATAATCCCTGATTACCATATCGCTGAGAGGTGTAAGTGAACCTGAATGGCCAAAAACCCTTATACGGACTCCAAGTCGGTGCAATGCCTGCCCAAGTTCAATCCCAATCACTCCCGGGCCAAAAACAGCAACTGACTCTGGTAATGTTTCCCATTCAAACACATTGTCATTTACAATCAGTCTATCACCAAGCCCTTTAAACATCGGCATAAGTTTTGGAGAAGAACCGGTTGCAATTACGACTGATTTGGCTTCAATTATCTCCTCACCAACCTCAAGTCTATGATCATCAATAAATTTTGCATGGTTTCGAAGGTGGTGTTTTTGATCAATATTTTCAATATCGTCCAATACAAACCCCACAAATCGGTCACGTTCACCTCGAATGCGCTCCATCACTTCTCTACCATTGACAATAGGTTTTGTTGTCTGAATTCCAAAGCCGGAAGCAGTCTCTACTGAATGAGCCGCTTCTGCAGCCGCAATTAAGAGTTTGCTGGGCATACAACCCACTCTAGCGCAAGTTGTACCGTAAATTCCTCCTTCAATGAGCACAAGATTTTCAGAGTGTTTTCGTGCAGCACGAAAAGCTGGAAGCCCCGCAGAACCGGCACCTATGATGGCAACATCAACCTGACGATTCGATTTTTGTGAATTATTCAACAAGGCCTTTATTAATTGAGATTTTTAAAATGTGTATGACTAGATTCACTCAGATTTAGTCCCTAAAAAACAAAACAATTCTGAAAAGATTACACAACTTAAAGTAAACATTCATTATATTGGGTCAATAAAAATTAGCTTTTTAACCAATTTTATCACTACTATTTTACCTGAACATCGATACTGTTTCAAGGTGCATAAATGTTTTATAAGTCTTTGTCTTAATAATTTGATAAACCTTTGCAAAACAAATTATTAAGTTTGGCAGCTTAAACAAAACAGACTCAACATATTTACAAAAATTATTTTCGATACTTGCATACTTCATTAAGTACTCCCAGATTACTGCTATATTTTTACAATTTCTCACTAACTTTTCATCAACCATGATCTAAAAATATGAAGTCACTTTGTCAAGATATCATCTTCAGAAAAGACGGTATTGCTTTGGAATCCAGTTTAGTAGAAAAATTTCTGAAACAAACTTAACATACATCCCTGCTATGGTTTAATATTGAATAAGTTAATCGCACTTTGAATTTGTATATATTTTATAAATTTATTCTATTTATGATGATCCTGTAAAAAATCCTAAATTTTGTGATTTAGAGCAAAGCGAGACCTTTTACATATACTACTATACTAATATCATTAAAATATTTTCCTAAAGTCGGAATAACATATTTTTGATTTCAGACTTATCAGAAAACATCATTTAGTATCAATTATTTATGAACTGATTTATTATTTTGAATTCATTTTTGTTGACTTTTCAGTTAGATTTGCTTTAAAATAAATGAATCACTCTGTTACGGAAGTTATTCCATGGACAGGAAAAAAACTTCGCCAATTTTAGTCTGAACACATTGGTGAGTGTTGTGCGTAAAATAAACAGCAAATGGATTTGCTATAAAGAAGAATGGAGTTTTGTAAAAATTTTGATATTTCTGACTTCATTTAGGGAACAAGTATTATCATTACCTGTTTTATTTATAATTCTTCTCTCCCTTTTCCTGATCGTTCCTGAGACTAGCCAATCCCCGAATATAGCCTATTATCCTCAGCATTCACAGTTTCATCCGAGGTCTTTCACTACTACTAAAGTCAAACTTAAAGTCCCCAATTATCCTGCAAATTCAGTAAAACATTTAAAATTTCTTCAATCCATTCCGAATGTAAGCTCAAACCAACTGCTACAGTCCGTTGGGAATCTGCATCGTTCTTATTTTGAAAAAAGGAAGAATAAATTTGTCAACGAAAGTATGCGAAGAATTATCATGATGTTTATGCAATTCGAATCAATGAGTAGGCAAATATTCAATCGGGGCACAGTAAGTTTACCGACCCAAACAGATTTAGAAGGTTTGGCTGACCACGTAGTTGAAAGCCGCTGGTATCGTGAGGCATTAAATCGATTTTATTCAAATAATGCTTATGGTTTTTCTGAGGAACGTATGCTACGAGTTTTAATATCCATTCACACAGCTGCAAATTTTTTTGAAGTACCATACCCTACTCTATTCTGTTTGTTTTTTCAGGAATCAAAATTTGATTTTCTGGCCGACAGCGCAACTGGTGCAAAAGGAATTGGACAACTAACCAGTATTGGATTACGGGAAGTACAACGGTTAAGGAGTGATTCAAAAATGGAGTTAAAACTGCAGAAAACTGCATTTCATCTAAATCGAGTTTATACGGACCCGCAAATACAAAAATGGCTAGAAAAACTCGGTTTCAAAATAAATTTTGCTAAAATTTATCCTATACCAGAAAAAATAGAATTTACACGACTATCCTCTTCTTTTATGCGGGAAGTTGGAAAAGAACTTGTAAAGGAAGGCCAGTCCTATGGAGAAAATACCAGCTTACTATGGTTCCTCAGCAAAAGACTGAGAAGGGGGGATATTCTTTCCAACCGTTTTGCACACATGCACAAAGTCTTTTCTCAAATGCTTGAAGAACAATATGCAAGATCACAAGCAAGTGCCTATAACATTGAAACAAATATTCTTTTGTCCACAATTCTCTTTAGCCACTATTACCGCTATCGATGGCGCAATAACAAGCAGGTTTTCAATCTAGCCCCAGAAGCAAGGGTTATATTGGCAACATCTGCATATAATCATGGACAAACGGGAATGCGTCGTTTTTTGATCAATCTTAAACAAGAGTTCCCAATGCTGGATTTTCAAACACTTTCTTCTAAAAGATTAAGAATTCTGTTTACTAATCAGCGATTATCAAATGCTATTAAGCAGTCTCCTCGCAAGATAAAGGAAGTTTCAAGGCACGTCCTAAATATTATGGATTGTGCAGAAAAACGCCCATTAACCTCATGATGGTATAATAATATGTATAGCGTAATATTGTTAACGATATCCAGAGGCTTGCAATTGAAATAACTCAGAGTACTGTCCTCTGGCAGCTAATAATTCTTCATGCGTTCCATGCTCCAACAACTTCCCTTCATGCAAAACTACTATACGATCGGCCATTCGAACAGTTGAGAATCGATGAGAAATCAGTACAGCACACTTATCAAATGTCAATTCTACAAAACGATTAAAAACTTCATGTTCTGCTCGTGCGTCCAAAGCAGCGGTAGGTTCATCCAAAATCAGGAGCTGTGCGTCACGCATATAGGCACGTGCTATTGCAATTTTTTGCCATTCTCCTCCGGATAGATTGGTACCCTGTTTAAACCAGCGTCCTATCATCTGTTGATAACCTTCGGGCAGATTGTCAATCACTTTATCAGCCAAACTGTGCTGGGCCGCTTCCTTAATACGATTCGTGTTTTTTCTATCATCAATTCGCCCAACTGCAATGTTTTCTGATGCAGTCAAGTGATACTTAACATAATCCTGAAAAATAACTCCAACGGCATCCCTCAATCCATCCAGGTTATAATCACGTAAATCGTGACCATCCAGCAAAATCCTTCCCTCGGCTGGATCATAGAGGCGCGTAAGCAATTTTACTAACGTGGTTTTACCTGCTCCATTTTCGCCAACCAGAGCCAATTTTTCACCAGGATGCAAAGTGAAAGAAACATCACGTAAAACCCATTTTTCCATCTGTGGATACCGAAAACTAACATTCTCAAAAGTAAAACCATCATGAATAGTCTCTGGGAAGGGCAGTGATTCATCCTTGGAGCTTATCCGCGGTTCCATTTCAAGGAAATCAAACAGGTCACGCAGATAAAGAGCACTGTCGGCGATACTGGAAAAGCGAATTAGAATTGCTTCCATCAAAGAACGTAATCGTAAAAAAGAACCGGAAAGAAATGTAAGATCACCCAGGGACAGTTCTCCGTATACTGTTCTGTAAATAATCACTGCATAGGCTGTGTAGTAGCCTAAACTACCAAGCATCGAAAGCAATCCTCCCCAGGCTGCACGCCTTACAGAAAGATTCCTGTTTACCTGGTAATATTCTCCGGCTAATTTCTGGAACCGTTTGCCAAAAAAATCAGACAAACCAAATATTTTTACCTCTTTAGCCGTTTCGTCACTGGCTCCTGCAAAACGTAAATAATCAAGTTCACGGCGTTCCTGTGTCCAGCCGTACATCAATGAATAACTTTGACTGTTAAAATGTGTTTCTCCTAAAAATGCGGGAATTAGCGTGATAGCCAGCAGCAGAAGAAGCCAGGGTTTGAATGTGATTAAAGCTACTGCTAAAAAAAATACGGTGATGCTGTCCTGAAGCTGTGTCAAGGCCTGCGACATCAATAAAATTCTGCTTGAAGCCTGGCGTCTGGCACGTTCAAGTTTGTCATAAAATTCTGAATCTTCAAAACATTCAAGGTCGAGCCTTGCTGATTGATGCATCAACCGTAACGATATTTCATGTGAAACCAAATCACCAAGTAAACTGTCCACCAAAGCAATGCCGCGGCCCAGTAAATCAGAAAATACCGCCAAACCAAGCTCTATTAGAACTAATGTAGTTAAAATTGACATATCCGGGTTTTCAACTGCAGATCCTCCAGCAGTAACTGAAATCAATACAATCTCATCAATAATGAGTTTTCCAACAAAAAGCATCGTAAGCGGCAAAGAAGCCCGGATGACACGCAGTAAAATATTAAAGACTGCCAGCAAACGGTCGCAACTCCAGATAAGTCTGAAAAATTCAGGCAGATTTCTGAGTGCACCAAGACGATCCCGAAAATCTAAATCAGGAAGAGCTCCATGAGTACCAGATTTATTTTTACTTCTTTGATTCATTGATGTTATTCAGAGTTTGATAAAAAACTGTCTGTCCAGTAAGTTTTATTGATTAAGTAAAAATATTTACTTAAATTTCTTACAAAGATGCTAGCATAAGCAATCAAATATTTCAGATTTAAATTGCAATTTTATCAATTTATTAATTATATTATGGCTATTTAGTTTTAAATTATTTTCAGGTAAATCGATGACAAAATCAAATACCAGAACGACCTTTGATTGGGCTGATCCTATGTTGTTTAATGAACAACTTACTGAAGAAGAGCGCCTCATCCAGGACACAGCCCGCGATTTTAGCCAGGAAAAATTAATGCCCAGAGTTTTGGAAGCAAACCGCAATGAGGTTTTTGACCGTGAGATCATGAATGAGTTTGGAAAATTAGGATTTTTGGGTTCGAGCATTCCGGAAGAATATGGAGGAGTTGGAGCAAGTTATGTTTCATATGGTTTAATTGCCCGTGAGGTGGAGCGGGTAGATTCGGGTTACCGCTCGGCTATGAGCGTGCAATCCAGTTTGGTGATGCACCCGATTTATGCATACGGCAGTGAAGAACAGCGAACAAAATACCTTCCTAAACTCGCCAGTGCCGAATGGATAGGCTGTTTTGGTTTGACCGAACCTAATCACGGTTCCGATCCAGGCAGTATGGAAGCACGCGCGAAAAAAGTTGATGGTGGATTTAAACTGACTGGAAACAAAATGTGGATTACAAATTCACCAATTGCTGATGTCTTTGTGGTTTGGGCTAAAAACGATGAAGGCATAATCCGCGGCTTCATTTTGGAAAAGGGTATGGAAGGCCTGAGTACACCAAAAATTGTTGGAAAAATGTCAATGCGGACATCCGTTACCGGTGAAATCGTTATGGATGATGTCTTTGTTCCAGACGGAAATGAATTACCCAATGTGTCCGGACTGAAAGGTCCTTTCAGCTGTCTGAATCACGCACGTTTCGGCATTGCCTGGGGAACACTTGGTGCTGCCGAGTTCTGCTGGATGCAGGCACGGCAATATACACTGGACCGGATTCAGTTTGGACGTCCGTTAGCCGCAAACCAGTTAATACAAAAAAAACTGGCTGACATGCAAACTGAAATCACGCTGGGTCTGCAGGGAGTTTTGCAAATGGGACGCTTGATGGACCTAGGAAAATGCGCTCCGGAGTTGATCTCATTGATGAAACGCAACAATTGCGGAAAGGCTTTGGAAATTGCAAGGCTCGCCCGTGATATGCACGGCGGTAATGGCATTTCCGATGAATTTCACGTCATCCGCCACGTCATGAATTTGGAAACCGTAAATACTTATGAAGGAACACATGACGTACATGCGCTTATTCTTGGAAGGGCACAAACCGGAATCCAAGCATTTTGTTAAAATATTTGATCGAAAACAGACAGTTGTAAATTATTCTAACATTATGGTTTTAGATAACCTTTTCAAATTTATTATTCATTCCAGCAAAAACAGAAATCCCTGCCATGAGCAGATCTAAGTATTATTTCAGCTATACAAAATTAACGGATTCTCTTTTACGCTGGAATGACAACTTTTTACAAGTACGTCACAAAAAACTTATGATATCACCTGACATTCAGTTACCAAATGCTAATTCAAGCTGAACCACTTAATAATTTAGTCTCAACCATCCTTAAAAAAGGCGGCAGTTGCATTGAAGAGGCTCAAGTGGTGGCAGACCATCTTGTTCGATCCAACTTGGCTGGACACGACAGTCACGGTGTCGGAATGCTGCCTCTTTATGTACGGATGCTCAAAGAGGATTTTCTGCGTCCGAACCAAAAACCCAAATTGGTTAACGCAGACGGCTCGATTTTGATGTTTGACGGTCAGCGTGGTTATGGACAGGCAGTCAGTAAAATGGCCATGGTAC
>Ga0233427_10004499_pt1 | contig 11595 bp, 10 predicted proteins | sample SI_118_April2016_5_FD_179885 | JGI IMG/M metagenome (GOLD analysis project Ga0233427, IMG submission 179885) | Seawater microbial communities from Saanich Inlet, British Columbia, Canada - SI_118_April2016_100_MG | ecosystem: Environmental > Aquatic > Marine > Inlet | place: Canada: British...
TACTGAGTTGTATGTTAATGATAAAGAAATGATCGATGTAATTTATGATCTCCCAAATATATATTGCGAGCCTTTTGCTGATAGCAGTCAAATTCCTACATATCTGGTGTCTAAAATGGCAAAAAAATCAGTTTCTGTAGCCTTGACTGGCGATGCTGCAGATGAGCTTTTTGGCGGCTATAATCGATATTTGGTGGCAAAAAAGTATTGGGGTGCTATTAGCAACATACCTTATTGTTTGAGACACTCTGCCGGCGAGATCCTGTCAAAGATACCCACAAATAGAATAAATCAGTCTGCCAGCTTTTTGTACAGCGTACTAAATAAAACTGTTGCATCTGATATTGGAGGGAAGGTAAATAAGTTCGCTAATATATTAAAAGTCAGAGATTTGTCAGAGTTCCATGATCGGACTATTACTCATTGGGATACCGAGGGACAGTTGTTTGACAACAAAAAACATAGTAAACCATCCTTGTACAGAGATCATGTTGGAACTATTGAGACGGTGAATGACATGTTAACTGCTGATTATCTGGGATATCTGCATGATGATAACCTGTGTAAGGTTGATAGGGCAGCTATGTCGGTTAGCCTAGAGACTCGAGTTCCGTTTTTGGATAAAAACCTGATTAAGTTTGCTCAAGAGTTACCATTTAAATACAAAATAAGGAAAAACGAAAGCAAGTGGATTTTGAAAGAATCGTTATTTAAAAAATTAGATAAGTCGCTTTTTGACAGGCCGAAGTCAGGCTTCGCAATTCCCATCCATGATTGGCTCAGGGGTGATCTTAAGGACTGGGTTAATCACCTTTTTTATGATCTTCAAGCAGAAGATGAGGAATTGATAAATTATCAAGTTGTCAGGCTTTACTGGACTAGGTTCTTAAACGGTGATGATTCTCTTGCCTATCCTATCTGGGACTTAATAATGCTGAGGGCATGGCTTGAAAAAAATTAAGGATGATACTGTGTGGTTATTTAAAAATTATAGGTGCTATGGTGGGTAAGGGCTCATATGGATTTGCGTATGTTGAAACACCCCTAAGTCTTTACATTGCGTTGGCATGTATAAACAAGCATCTGCAGGCACATGGCACGGACGAGTTTAAATTTCTTGTAAATAGTTCAGATAGGTTGATCGCCGATTCAGCTGACAGGTTATTGAACGATTACCAGGTAGAATTGTGCACTAGTCTAAATCTATACAAAATATTTGATTTGATTAGGTGGTCTTATCGTAATAATCCGGAAGTGATTGTGATTCCTGATATCGGCTTTAAAAATAAGTTGTTGATCACTTTTTTGAAATGCAAGCGTGTCTATATAATCGATGACGGTCTTGCATCCACAAGGAGAAGCAGGTCAATTTATAATCTAATGAGTTTTTTTTCGGACCTGTCGATCCTATTTATTAAGGAAAAAGAAATATCGTATTATTCCTTATTTAAGGCAGCGTTCACAGAACAGCCTGGAGAGTTTAATTGTTCAATCAAGGGTTCGTTTGAAGGACGCCCAAATGTGTTTGAAAATAAATTATTCTATATATGTTCTTATCCAACGGAAGACGGAATGTCTTTAGAAGATGAACGAAGGTTAATTGATCAACTGATCGATTATTCAAAATTAATTAACAAACAACTTATTATACTGCCCCACAGAAGAGACAAACAAAAATTTAATAGTACATACATATTCAAAGAGTACGTATTAAATACTAATGTGGCATTTGAGGAATTTTATTATACGAATAATTTTTCTGGTTGTAATTTCATAACGTTATACTCAGGGGCCATATTAGTAGTATCGAAGAAGGATAATCCTGGATATTTAGTGAATTACTTTAAACCTACGATTAAAAAAACGTTTTTTGAGAAAATATTTCTAATGCCGGGGCCTACAAATAAAGACGCTAATGTGGTTTTTGATGCAGAGGGTGTTGTTAGGATTTATTTAGATTGATAACAATTGTAAGATAATAACAAAATTTTCTCGAATTCTTGCTACCCTTAACCACCATTTACAGAAAGTCAGAATGCAGATGCGCCACTATTAATATGCCGCTATCAAAGTGAAAAGCTTCTGCTTGCCTATCTGAAATAATGTCGTATTTTGGTATGGATTATTTAGTATGGGGAGAGAAACGCTGGAATGAATGGGGAAAAGCGCACTTTTTTTATTGGAAAATTGAAGTCTGACGAAGGTTGAGAATTGCATTCATTCGATTGCCTAAAGACGCTTCGTAAATCAATAGTGCCGATAGCAGGGATTTCGCTTAAGTGAAATGGAGAATATGCCACTTTTTGGCTATTCCCGGTCAATCAATAGAAGATGTGTTTCGCGTTAAAATCGCATCTAAATTCTAGGAATAGAGCTATTAAATAGGCGTTTTTTATTATGAAAATACTGGTGACGGGTGGTGCAGGATACATTGGGTCTCATACATGCATTGAGTTAATTGATGCAGGGTACGAACTGGTGGTGATTGATAATCTTTGTAACTCATCCCTAGAGTCACTTAGACGTGTTGAGAAGTTAACCTCTGTTGATATTCCTTTTTATAAGGTAGATCTGCGTGATAAGTCAGCGCTTAGATTAATCTTTGAGGAACATGCCATTGGTGCAGTAATTCATTTCGCTGGTTTGAAATCGGTAGGTGACTCCGTTAACAGACCGATCGAATATTATGATAATAATGTCGGTGGGGCCCTTTCCTTGACCCAAGTGATGAGTGAATTTGATTGTAAGATATTAGTGTTTAGCTCATCCGCGACAGTATACGGTAATCCAGTAACTGTACCAATTAAGGAAAGCTTCCCATTATCAGTGACTAATCCTTATGGACGTTCAAAGTTAATAATAGAAAACATCTTACATGACATTTTTGCGGCTGATGACACTCTTAGTATTGCAATACTCAGGTATTTTAATCCAGTAGGAGCGCATAAGAGTGGGCTCATAGGGGAAGATCCTAATGATATTCCTAATAATTTAATGCCGTATATTTCACAAGTAGCAATCGGAAGATTAAAACAGCTCAGTGTATTTGGCGATGATTATGACACACATGATGGAACAGGTGTTCGTGATTATATTCATGTGGTTGATCTGGCTAAGGGCCATGTTAATGCGCTAATAATATTATTGAGCGACCCTCAAATACTGATCGCTAATCTTGGGACAGGTAACGGCTACTCTGTACTTGAGATGATTGCGGCATTTGAGAAAGCCTCTGGTATGCCAGTACCCTATAAAGTTGTAGATAGAAGGCCTGGCGATATAGCTTCTTGCTACGCTGATCGGAGTTATGCTGCGGAAATACTTGGGTGGGAAGCTCATTATGACTTAGATAAAATGTGTGAGGACTCTTGGCGATGGCAATTACAGAACCCCAAAGGATATATTTAATTTAATTTAATTTGGATTTTGCGTCTATAAATGCAATTCCCGCTAGTTATTTTTTAGGCACGACATTACCAATTAGCTCTTTCACTTTTCGATAGTTACGGTCGAAAAACCGCCATATCCTAATGAGTTTAGTGTTGGATAAGGTTTTAAGTTGTCGCTTGTTCTATTGTGTAATTCGAGCATAAAGATTACTTAATCGTTTTTTAAAAAAGTATACAAAAATCAAACAAAGGAGTCGTGTTATGCCGTCGTCGGTTAACTTGATTACAAAAGAAGCCTGTGAGATTCCATTAGATTTAGATGATGCAAAAAGCATCAAGAAGTTTCTTGACAAAAATAAAGGAAAAAAAGTCGTTGTAGTACAGGGGCTCGGTTTTGTAGGCGCGGTTATGTCCTTGGTTTGCGCTAACGCGTTAACAGACGAATATGCAGTAATTGGAGTTGATCTTGCTAATGAAAATACTTACTGGAAAATAAAATCAATCAATGATGGAATTTTCCCGTTAATTGCAGATGACCCCAAAATAGCTGAGTTCTTCGATAACGCCAAAGCGAAGGGAAACTTTTTGGCGACTTATGATCCAGCAGCGTATAAATATGCTGACGTAGTTATAGTAGATATTAATTTGGATGTTCAAAAACAGTCATATGAGAAGGGTGGGCTGAAGGACTTTGATGTTAATTTAAACGGTTTTAAAGCCGCTATTCAATCTATTGGTCGGAATTGTCGAGATGATGCCCTTGTCATAGTTGAGACGACAGTCCCGCCTGGGACTTGTGAGCAAGTGGTCAAACCAATAATTGAAGAGGAGCTCATTAAACGAGAGCTTAGTCTAAAAAAATACCGACTTGGGCATTCGTATGAGAGGGTAATGCCCGGACCTCAGTATATCGACTCCATCCGAGAGTTTCCTCGCGTGTATGCAGGCGTTACTGAAACTAGCGCGGACGCAGTTGAAGAGTTTTTAAAAACAATTATAGATATATCAAAGTGTGATCTTACTAGGCTTGAGCATACTAATGCTACTGAGATGGCTAAGGTCCTTGAAAACTCATACCGCGCTATGAATATAGCATTTGCAGTAGAGTGGTCAAGATTTGCTGAGGAGGCCGGTGTTGATTTATATGCAATGGTCAATGCTATTAGGGCTAGGCCAACTCATGCCAATTTGATGTATCCAGGCATTGGTGTTGGCGGCTATTGCTTAACGAAGGATCCTTTGCTTGCAAGTTGGGCACGCAAATATCACTTTGGATCTACGTCAGATCTTGAAATGAGTGTTAACGGTGTATCTGTAAATGACCAAATGCCTATTTTTGCTTATAACCGTCTTGTTCAAGTATTCGGTGATGTCAGTGATAAAAAGGTCGCTTTTCTGGGTGTGTCATATCGGGGAGATGTTGGTGATACTCGTTTTACTCCAGTAGAACCGTTAGTGGAAATGGTTAGAGAGACAGGAGCAGAAATAGTACTACATGATCCGTTTGTATCATATTGGGAAGAGCAGAAGTGTGGTGTTGAGTCCGATTTAAATGCCGTGCTTGATTCAACTACCGATCTAATAGTCGTATCTGCGGGTCATAGTCAATACAAGCTAGAATCAACTATTGATAAATTGATGAGATTAAATCCAGCGTTAATTTACGACACTATCGGCCTGTTCGATAAAGAGCAACTATTGATTTTACAAAGCAAACACAAAGTATCCGTCCTAGGGCGTGGTGATTTAAAGTAATTATTTCGAGGCAAAGTATGAAGGAAGTATTGGTATTAGGCGGTGGCGGATTTATTGGTAGAAATATTGTGGAGTTTCTCCTGGATAGAGGGGATTGCAATGTTACTGCAGCCGATAATAAAGAAGGTTCTAATTGGCGCGATATCTCTAATGATGAGTTTAGACGCGATCGTTTCAAGGCTGTACTAGCAGATTTCACTGACATTTCTGCTTTTGATAACCTAAATCAAAGTTTTGATGAGGTTTATATGCTGGCCGCTGTTGTTGGCGTCAACCGGACATTAAAGTTTCCTCAAGATGTCATTAGAATAAATACGCTTTTAACGATGAATACTCTGGATTGGATATCCCGAAATCCTATTAAACGATTATTGTTTTCTTCATCCAGTGAAAATTATGCTGGTACGTCTGATTTATTCAATACTGAGATTCCTACTGCTGAAGACGTGCCTTTATGTATTGGAGATGTAAAACATCCTCGTTGGACCTATGCGATGACAAAAATGCATGGCGAATCCGCTTTTATACACTCGGCTGGGGCATATAATTACGAATGTACCGTTGTTCGGTATCAGAATATCATTGGTCCTGAAATGGGCTTTGGTCATGCAATTCCACACATTGTTGAGCGCTTTGTCAAGGGTGAAAAATCTCCGTTTAAAATCTATGGTCATGATCAAACACGAGCATTTTGTTATATAGATGACGCCGTTATTGGCACAGTGGGTGCTATGGAGAGTGATAAGGCGATAAGTGAGATTTATCATATTGGCAAGCAAGACGAAATCAACATGGAAACCCTGACTACCTATATAGGTGAGCTGATGGATTATACAGGGGAGTATGAGGCAGCAATGACTTACCCAGGTTCGGTTGCAAGACGTTGTCCAAACATCGACAAAGCAAAGTCACACTTTGGTTATTCACCCAGCATTGATTGGAAGAAAGCCGTTAGTTTGACTGCCGATTGGTACCGTGATTTCTTTACCTCCGGCCAATCTCCCCAGTCCGGTGGTTTTGAAACTCCAGAAGCTGTTTTGGCTAAGGTGAAAAAGTAGTGAAAAGATTTTTAGATGTTGTTCTTAGTTTTTTGGCGTTAGTTGTCCTGGCACCGTTCCTACTCCCAGTAGTCGTTATTTTGAAATTAACCGGAGAAGGGGAGATTTTTTATATTCAGGAGCGTGCTGGTCGTGAGGGTAATTCGTTCGGCTTATATAAATTTGCGACAATGTTAAAAAATTCCCCAAATATTGGTGCAGGTGAAATAACAGTTCAAGGGGATCCTAGAGTGCTTCCCTTTGGACAGTTTCTTAGAAAAACAAAGTTAAATGAATTACCTCAATTGTGGAATATTTTTATCGGCGATATGAGTGTGGTTGGTCCCCGGCCTATGGTACTAAATACGTATGCCCATTATCCGGAGGAGGCGCGTGAGAAATTAAATACGATTAGACCCGGATTGACGGGTATCGGATCTATTGTTTTTAGGGATGAAGAGCGTTACTTGGCTGATCGTGATGAACCAATGGAATTTTACAGAGAGCACATCATTCCTTACAAAAGCGATTTAGAGATTTGGTTTGTAGAAAACGACACAATTTGGTTATACATTAAAATTATTTTCGTTACTGCCTGGGTGGTGGTCTTTCCATCGAGCACTATAGTGGACAAGGCATTTGTTGGTATTCCTAGACTGCCAGACAGCTTAATTTGAATGGTGGTTATACATACACCAATTTCTCAGACATTTTATTGCAGTTGAGTTAAGTTGGCGTTCTTATCGCAACATAATGTGTTCAAGCTGCTTAGTTTACTCCAGTAACCCAGCTGCATTTGCATTAGTTCCACCGAAAAATTGTTCACAATTCACCGTTTTACTTTTTTGTCTTGCTAATTTGTTATTGTGGAAATCAACTGCGGCAAGGCGTTTTGATGAGAGTGCCCTTGTAGTATTGGTGTAATAACCGCGATTCATATGGCAAGCGCTGTTTGGTGAGTACAATCTCTGGGGGTTAAATAGACTTCAATTTTCTCTAATTTCTCTAATTAATCAAGTGGAGCTCTCGCCACGAAATAATGTAGTCTAAGCGATTAGGCAGTTGAGGTTATATCTGAACTCTTTTATAGGGTGACAAAAGGCGTGTGAGTATAATACCTCGTAAATTAAGATCATATTTAAGGAAATTTTTTTTCGCAATAAACAGATGAAACAACGATTAGAAATTATTTTCTGACAGTCAATTGTGGGGAAGTTTCTGGAGAATGAGAGTACCAGTGTCCCTGATTTGGCTCGAGGGCATGGGATTTTTTCTGTCGGGATATACAAATGGTGATCCAAATTTAGTAGCCTAGTAATGCTCTCTAAAAATAACGCAGGTCAAGAGTAGACTTTACTGACGTATAACTTTTTTATTTTACAATAGTAAGGGTATTCCAGTTATGGTGAAAGAAGAAAAAATATTAATTGTCGGAGGTGGGACAGCTGGTTTGATAGCAGGTCGCCGGCTATCCGACAAGTACGCGGTTGAGATTTTTGAAAAAAGTAGATACAGATCCTTACCTATCCTAAATCGTATTCCGCTATTGATTGGTCCGTTATTTAAGGTATCTAATCGTTATATCAAAACTATTAGTTTTTTAGCGCCTCAAAATAGGGTAGTGCCATACTTTGTGTCCCAAGTACTTGGTGGATCGTCAGTTATGAACGGCTGTGTACATGTTTTTGGAGACGGTAACATATGGAGACGAGTACTTGATAAATTTTTAATTAGTAAAGAAGATTTAGAGTCAAGTTATCGAGAGCTTTATTCAAAAAGTAGTCGGGGCAGTCGCATCTCTGTTACTGCGGCCCCGAGCTCAAAATTAGATAGGGGTTTTTTAGATGCGCTAACCGCTTTGGGGATCCCCGAGGGTGATTCGGCTTATACTGATCATCCATCAGTAGGACCGATAGTTAATACAGTCAAAAGATTTTTTAGGTCGTCAGTGCTCTCTCTTAATCCGACTAGAAAAGTTAATGTGAGGTTGAATGCCGAAGTTGAGCGTTTAGTTGTAAATAATTCTGGCCAAGTGGTTGGCATTATTTCAAAAAATAAGGTACATCTTGCATCGCATATTGTTTTATGTGGTGGTGTGATTGGAACAAATGAGCTTCTAATGAAAGCGGCTTTAAATATATCTTCAGGTTTGTTGATCGATCTTGGTTTAACTGCGGGAGTTGGAATTGCTGATCACGCTAATTTAAGAGTGGATGTCCAAAGCTCCACGCCACTGGAGTCACTGAATGAAATTTCATCAAGCTTACTGCTCAAAGTCCGCCTATTTCTAGAGCATTTATGTGGCAAGCCGACATTGATGCGTGGCACTGGCGCTACGTCTGCAGTTAATTTGGATCTTGATGGAGATGGTGAGGTTGATACTCGTATTAACTTATTGCGATTTTATGAATCAGGCCGTGCTGGCGCGGGGCTTTTTTCATCGACTCATCCTGGGTTTGCGTTATCTATTACAGTTGTAAACCCATTGTCGCGAGGCGTGATTACAATTGAAAATGACGAATGTGTTATCGCACCTGGATATTTGACCCACCCTCAGGATAAAAAATATTTGAGAGCAGCGCTTCTGTTTTCCTTGGAATTGTTGAAAAAGGAACAGTTATCATGTTTTGTAGATTCTATTTTTCACTATGAAGAAATTATGAATGATATTGATGAATTCATAGAGAGAAATGTTTTTAGTGGATACCATCTCATTGGTGGGTGTGTTGATTTAATAAATGATGACTTTTCCGTTAAGGGATGGCCTGGACTTTATATTTGTGATGCTAGTATCTTAGATCAATATCCTGCGAGTAATATGCATTCTACTGTTGTTCTACTAGCTGATCTGTTTAGTAAAAAATTTCTCACGAAATAAATGCTAATTTATGAGTTCATGCGTGATATGAGTATGCAGGGTTTGATGCCTATGTTTAGCGAGGTACTTAGTGAGTCGGTCAGTGAGCTCTATGTCGTCCGTGATCACTTGGTAATATTAATTTGATTACGATGTCCGATTACTCGACTCTCGCGATTTGGCCTGGCTATTCGGAATACGATTATATTATGAAATAAGTTTTGGCATAACTCTTTTTAATTAGTGAAATGGTATTTAAATCGTGTTCGATAAGTTGCAAGGCTAACGTTAGTTTAGTGTGCCCAATTTCTTAAATATTGCATGGCGGTCGAGTCCGTCTGCCATCCCCCTCTTAGCATTATCTTCTCCAGCGGTTCACCTTGCTCTAGTAGATCAAGGGCGGCTCCTACCCTAAATGAATGACCGCTGAGCGGCTGTTCATCGGATTCGATTTTCAAGTCCTTTTGCAGTGCCTTTAATATGGTGCTTATACTTGCTGGGTGTAGGTTTCGCCCAAAATGCCCATGCCTGCTAATTGATCTCAGAATATAGCCTTCATCGCTGATCATACTCCTCCATTTTTCTAATAAGTCGAACAGTTCTTGACTGATAGGTAGTATCTTTCCGGTCCCGAATTGATCCGTTTTTGAGAAGTTGAGTTTGATAGCCGGTTTTTTGTTCGGTGCTTGGCAGATATCCTCAAACTTAAAGGCGCAGAGCTCCGACCGGCGGCGCATTGTTTCGTAGCCGAGTCGCAGAAGGACTTGATTTCTTAAACCCCTGACGCTGGTGTCACAGTTGCTAAGTAGCTGGTTGAGTAGTGGCTTGGTGAGTGGAGTGGCCTGTTGCTGTGCCCGCCCAATTTTGCGGTGCATTCGTTTTATGGCCAATATTACCTCTGGCTGGTTAGTGGGGTCATAGTGTTTGGAGAGTTTTAGCACCGTCCCTAAGCTATTGATTCTTCTGCGAATGGTCGCGCTTTTTCTTATGGTGGCAAGGTAGTCAACATACTGCGCCATGGCGTCGGCAGTTGCCGGTATAGAACCGATATTATTGTGTGAGCACCAGGCCTGGTATTGAATAAAGTCCGACCTATAGGCTCTTATGGTATTTTTGGCAAAGGCGCCATCAAACTTGGCTAAGATATCATCAATCATGTTATTCTACTCGTAGGTAAACAATCATAATGATTCTAATAGAATCATAAAGTAGAGTCAATGGTATCTTCTTCTCAAATAAAAGCAGCGCGGGCTATGTTAGGTTGGAGCGCGATTGAGCTCGCAAACCGAAGTGGGGTTGGTAGCGCTTCTATTAAGCGCTATGAGGTGCAGCCGGGTATCCCTATTGCTAATACCAAAAATTTGATGGTGATAAGAAATACATTTGAAGAGGCAGGTATTGAATTCACCGGCGATCCATTGGTTAACCCGGGCGTGACCCTGCGTATCAAGCGCGACGACTAAATTCTATCTGTTTTATCTTTTAGCTTATGCTTTATAATATTCACTTCAGTATTGATGTGGATATTTTTATGCCTGTTGATCATAAAGTCAGTTCGCTTTTACCCTTCCTATCAAGCCCCAAGCTTTTGCCCACTGAATCAGAGGCTGAGTTCCAATCAGGTTTGCAAAGTCTTTTATCCGAACTAGACAATCCCTCAGCCTTGGCGGTTGCGCTGGTCAGTCAGCTGAATGAGAGTCTTTGGTGGATTAAGAGGCACACGGTGGATAAGGAGCTATTACTGTATGAGGCGATGGCGAGGCTTTTGTCCAAGGCGGGCAGCTATAGCGAGACTTATGACAACCGTAAGGTATCAGAGGTACTTGAGCGTTATTTGGATGGCAGCGCGGACAAGGATGAGGCGGCGTGGATTGATAACATCCTCGCCGAGTCGAAGCTGACCCTATCCGATCTTCGTGTTAGGGCCTTTAAGGATGCGGCCAATCATATCAAGATGGTGGATGATCTGATTCACCGTCAGCACCAAACGATGAGGCACCTACAGCGTAGCATCGACTCCATTGACTACAAGTCACGCCTGCTAAAGCGTATGGACCTTGAACTGGCAGCACTTGAGTCAAAGCAGCCGGTTAAGGGGGCGCTCACCCTTGACGCCGAACCATCCTAGAAACCTTACAAATCGGTGCAATGCACTTAAATCAACGGGTCCTAAATCGACGGCTGGAAAGCGTGCCAGCAGCCAAAACTCCCGCAAGCATGGCCTAAATAGCGCTCCCGACTTTGAATCATCCATTGAGTACAGGGTGCTTGTCGAGCTAATTGCGGAGGAGGGGTTCTCTGCCTTTGCCTGTGCCGATATTGCCTCGAGCCTTCTCAATTATCGACGGGTGATGGATGCCTATTACGATACCTACACCAGCCCCGAGCCGGTCAATGAGTTTAGGCGTGATATGAATGTGAAGGCTTCGAACCCTATCTTTAGCGAGCTTCTCAGTCCGTCGGGCAGTGAGCCCCAAGATGTGAAAGAGATGGCTACTTTTTTTGCCGATATGCAAAGGCAGGAGCGACGAAAGGGTGGGCCTGTGTCACGTCGCTC
>Ga0233427_10004501_pt1 | contig 11593 bp, 10 predicted proteins | sample SI_118_April2016_5_FD_179885 | JGI IMG/M metagenome (GOLD analysis project Ga0233427, IMG submission 179885) | Seawater microbial communities from Saanich Inlet, British Columbia, Canada - SI_118_April2016_100_MG | ecosystem: Environmental > Aquatic > Marine > Inlet | place: Canada: British...
ATAGGAATGCAAAAAATAAAACTTAGCTTCTTGCTCAAGATTTATAAATAAGGGGTGTCCTTTTTTTGGCATTACACTATTCCAACCCATATGTGGTATTAGAAAGCTAGCAGATTTTAAACTTGGACTAAGCAGTGAAACATTTCCTGGAATCCAATCAAGTCCTGGCAATTTACCCTCTTCACTTGAAGTTGCAAGCATTTGCATTCCAACACAAACTCCTAGAATGGGAATCTTATCACCTAATACTAAATTTTCTATGGTTTCACGCATACCCGATTTATTAAGTAATTTTATTGCATGATCGAATGCCCCAACACCTGGAAGGATAATTCTACTAGCTGAGCTCAAGTCAGCTTTGGTTTTTGCTCTAATAACTTCAAAGCCTAATTTCTTATACATTGTTAAAAATGCCTCTACATTACCTAAGCCATAATCAACAACACTTATCATCGAAAATACCTTTTCTCTAGACCTAATTTTTGTAGGATATTAGCCCCAAGATGAACTATCCAGCGCTTATTTCGATAGTCTCTATAAGTTTTATTTTCAGCTTTAAAAATTTTTTGCAATTCATTTACCCCAAGATCTAGCTTATTTGCTACATACTCAAATTCTTGCTGTAAAAAAAGCTCATCCATTTCAGGATAAGAAATTCTGTCTAATGCTTCTTTACGGGTCATTTGACCAGTGAGAATTAGACTTGAGAAATGTGCACGTCTTTTTTGGAACCCAAACTTTCGTGGTAGCCAATAATCTTCATAAAATCGAGTGAATCGAGACTCATGATGTTTATGCTGAAACTTTTTCCAATTAAAAAGTTTTTCAAGCTCATTTTCTGCATCTTTTTTAATAAAAGGAACCAAGTTTAATGGCATAACAATTTTCATTCTAATAATTTTTTGATAATATACTTTAGATAAAAGAATATCTACTAAAGGAAATGAACTAAGAGGATTTTTTCCAAATCGAGTATGAATATCATTAAATAGTGACTTATCAATACCAAGGTACCCTCCCCATTCCTCAGGCTCCCTACAACACTCAGTAGAATAGTTGGAGCCAGTAATTATCGTTTTAATTTTATGTTTTCGAGCAAATTTATATAGACTTGAAAAAAAAGCTGCATCTTGGGGAAGGTCTTGGTCTGGTATTTGTGATTTAAGAAAAGCTACTTGCAAATCTTTCATCTCCTCCCAATTAATTACTTCGGTATAAAGGTCTAATCCTAAGCCATCTACAAGTTTTTCAATATTGCCAACCGCCTGGTTTGTATTCCAACCTGCATCGACATGAAATAGTAGAGGACGTAATCCCATTTTTTCCTTGGCTATATATGCAGCATAGGAACTATCTAAGCCTCCACTAAGTCCAATAATACAATCAAAATCTTTACCTTTACCTTCAAGCTTTATTTTATTAGCAAGTACATCTAATTCCATCTTTCCTTTTTCGTCAGTGTGCCAACTAGGCCTTACTATTAAATTAAAGTTATTACAATAGTCACAACAACCACTTTCATCAAATGAAATACCAGAATCTGTTGTATCCATAATGCAGTTACTACAAATGGAATAATTTCTTTTTTTACTCACATTAATATCAATTAATTATAAAGATAAATTTAACAAACAATTTGAACTACATTTAGTTGTATTTTTAATAATTAAACAAATAGCCTATTTGATTTAAAGAGCGCTTCAACACCATTTAAATATTTTGAAAACTTACTTAATCTTATTGGAATTTGATTAGTTATTATACTAACGCCATCATGATCAATTGGCAAATACTTAACTTCAACAACAACTCCATCAATTTTTTCAGGTTTTTCAAAAGAAGATTTATTTATTGAATTAGTAAAGTAGCACATTCCTTGGTCAATAGTAACGCGATATTTTTGGTCAGCGGAAATTAAATATTTTCGTTCATACCTATTAATTAAAACAGGCCTTACAAGTGGCAACACTGTATTTATTGTAGAATAATTATTAACACTATTATCCAATAATGAGTCTACTTTCTGAGCGGCAGAAAGCATAGCATCTGTAGTCATAAAAGTAGATAATTTCCACTTCATTTTATCGCCCACATGGCCAAATTTTCTCTTTAATTCAAGAGTAGGGGTGATATCAATATTAAATAAATCTCCATACCATCTCATTCGAACTTTAACACGATTTGAGTCCCCCTCCACTCCATGGCGATACATATTAAAATCATTTGTATCATAATAAACATTATTAATATGCCTGTCTGGATAAGCTATTTTAAAAGATGCAGGATGTGTTAAAAAATAATCTTGTATTTGCAAAATACTCAAATCATTTGAATAAAACTTTCTTTCATATCTAAGATCATTTTTCATATTAGTATAGTTCATCTCTTAAATCTATACTATTAGACTTTACCTTTAAACCATCGAAAATTAATGAAGAGCCATCCTCTAATAAATACTCTTGTTCCACATTTTTACTGATATATCTCCAAATATCAGCTTTAGATGATTGAAACTCTTGTTTCTTTTGAAAAACAGCAATTCCAATCTTAGAATCTTTCACACTTGATTCTAGAAGTTCAAGATAAGATGAGTCTTTGATAGCAAAACCAATTCTAGAATTAGCAATATTAATTTGTTTTGCATAAACTGAACTACCCTCTCCAATACTGATTGCCTTATCTCCAGAGCTGTAACTATTTATTTGAGATAACTCAACAAAGCTCCCCGATAAATCAATTGAATCATTACCAATATTATAAAATTTAGAGTTCAAGATTGATCCATTTGCAAAATCAATATCAATGCCATCAGAGAAAGAATCTTTTATAATTATATTATCAACAGAGAAATCACTCCTTACAATATTTATTACATCTTCAGCTACATTATTCTCAAATATAGAATTTTGAATCACAACGCGAGACTCATAAAACGTAAGAACTGAACTAACTGGCTGACTATTTTTTGTGATAATTTGGTCTTTGAAGTCAACATGATCAATTATAGAATCTACTTTAGCCTTAATCACCGATATTCCCTGACCTGTTCCATCTGAGCTATGGATCTCAATCCTATTATTTTGAGTACCTTTCATAATTATTGGAGAATAAGAAATAATCCTTGATGACTTAGTTAAATCAATACTTGTTCCTGGGTGAATTATAAGTTGGTAATTCTCTGGAACAATTAAATCTTCCATTAATTGAATATCACCTGGTCCTATATTTATATTATTATTGTCATCTACTTGAATAAAATTAAAATTATTTAAGTTGCCCTTTTTGTTTATTGATAAAGAACTATCACTGTAAAAAAAAGTCTGCTCATAGACTTTACTCATACCGATTATAGAATATTGAATTTTTAGAACTAACTCATTATTTTCATTATCTAAGCTTCCAGGAGTCATACTAGCAAAATGTATTAATTCATTATTATTTAGTTTATTATTTGAAATACTATCAATATAATCAATAGATATAGGATTAAAAGATTTATTATCAAGCTTTACATTAATAATTTTAATTGGTAATTTTGCTTTATTACTTAAATTAAGAGACAGAGACTCACCATCATAATTAATATCCTGAAGATACAAAGGAGAATTTAATTTTAGTCTTTCTTCTATTGCTAATCGCTTGTTGATTATTACATTTTTATCATAATAAAAAAAAGGAGAAAATCCTGTTAATGGATGCATTGACCATAGGTCTGCATAAGAAAAATCACTATATATGAAATCTAAGATGCGATTAATTTCGCGATCTTTATCCTCAAGATACTTTTCAATATAACCAGGAGATGAGAGCCTCTCAAGCTCTGATATATATTTTTTATATAGCTCTATATTTGTACCATCTTCAATATTAAAAAATCTTTCATACCATTTTCCATACCCCCAAAAACCTTCTTCACCAGTAAAGTCGCTTAATTGTGATATAAGCATTGGATAGGCCTTATTTAAAAAATGCCCATCACTTCCAATTGGTTCAAATAATTGCGTAATAGGATTAAAATAAAGCCTTATACCGTCAGGTATAGTTCCATGAAACATTGAAAATATATCAGTTATAGCAAAAAATTTAGCTATTTTATCTGTATCGAATACCTCATCAACTGTTAAATCACCATTGATAAATTCACTCAACAGTTGCTCTGCCTTAGCTAAAAGAATAGGATCATTTGAAGCCCACGTTTTTTCTTGATAAGCTGATACTCTTATATCGTCCCAGAAAGAATTAAAATTAACCCCCCCATCAAAAGTAAACTTAAAAATTGGTCCATTCCTTCTTTTATTTGATTCAATTAGTATTTTGTCAAATTTTTCTTCAAGTGCATAAACCCCTCTTCTTGATCCGTTAACATTTAATGTAACAAACTGGTAATTCAACCCTATCAAGCCTTCACGTTTTAGGAAATCGTGAAATATCCATTCATATATATAGTTTCTGGTAACAGGGTGTTGGATTGAAAATTTTCGCATTCCAAATAAAGTATCATCTGAAACCTTAACACGAAAAGACCACCTTTCAGGGTCATTCCAATGTACCTCTCTATCCCCTTGTAGTCTTATTTTTGCTTTAACAGACTTATTATCAATTCTAATTTTTGCAGGCACATAGGTCTCCCTTCTTGCACTACCATTATTAGATACCTGCTCTAAGATAGCATAGTTTTTATACTTTATATCTAAATTAATAGTAGGAAAATCTGAATTAAAGCCCAACATACGCTTGATTGGGAATCTTAAATGAGAAATGGACTCCATTGTTCTATTTACTGATTTAGATATAATATTTTGAGGAATAATTGGATTTTGCGATTTAATCTCATTTATTGACCAGACTAACAAGGCTATGGTGATAATTGAGATAAGAGAAGAAATAAAAAATATAGTAGCTTTAAACCACTTTATTTTTTTACTAGACCTTACATTTCCAATAGATAACATATGCTTTAAAGGGTTTTTAGAAGATTTTTGCCTCTTCTACAAACGAGTATGTTAAACCATCTGAAATGGAATCTAATTCATTTTTAATTAACTCTAATTGATCAAAATTTGCAATATTAATGAGATAGACAAGTTCAGTGACATCTTCACCAACTACAAATCTTTTAATATGGGCATTGCCCACATGCGACATCACAATAACATTTATATTATTAACTTTAATATCATCTTTGTTTTTTAACTTAATAGTGAAATATATATTATCTGCACTATCACTTAAACTAAAAAATCTCTTATGAATTACAAATAAAAATAATATTAAAAAGAAAGAAAGAATAGTAATTGTTGCATTATCTGCTCCAAAACCCAAGCCAACTGCAATCGCTAAAAATAAAAAAGCTAGCTCTTCAGGCTCTTTGATTGCCGCTCTAAATCTAACAATAGATAAGGCACCAACTAATCCTAGGGAAAGCGCCAAAGAGGCCTTCACAACAGTAATAATTAATGTAGTAGTAACACCGATCATTATAAAACTTTTTGCTAAGTGACTTCTATTAGTCAAAGAGCTGCCAAATTTAATATAAAAGGTACTTAAAATAGTGCATAAAATTGCTGAAAGAACTATATTTATAGTAATAGATATTAGACTTATATTTCCTGAATCTGTAGCTAAAAAAGCATTGTCAATTATATTTTCCATAACCTTATTACCTTCTTTTAATTTAAAAATATTCTTAATTACTGTTAATCAAAATGATACCTAAATCAAAGAAATTAATAGGTCTCAATTTTTTTTAGATTTTTAGATAATTGCTTAAATACTGCCAAGAATACACCAAGAAAAATAAATACTACAACTGACCTGTGCCCAAGTGAGACTCCAAGTATTAGCAGGACTAAGTAGATAAACACTTCACTCTTATATTTTTTTGAAATTTTATAAACAGGGAGGAAGAATGCCATAACATAAAGTATTGATCCAATTATTCCAGAACTATAAAATAATCTAATAGCCTGAGAATGTGGATTAAGAACATTATCGCTCGGTCTAATAAAATTAATATTAATAATTGATTCTGACCCAATGCCAGTGCCAAAAAACGTGGGTAGGATATTCAATTCAGATAACTCCAAGTACCTAGCAAATAAAGGATAGATATTTGGAAGCTGGCCTAAAAAAATAACATTAGACATATCAGCATTCGAACGAAGATTATTAAATAACCCCGGCAATTCATGAAGATATGATGCATATCGGTTATAGCCATAACGTACATTCAGATATATTAATATTAATATGATAAAACTTATTGTCATAATCATTAATATTTTTTTACTATTAAAAGTACTTATTGAATAAAATACAAAAAATACGATTGAAATAATTAACCCAATAATTCCAGATACTGAGGCTGTCAACATAATTGCTAAAATTGATGAACTAATTAGTATTGGCCTTTGTTTTTTTTGCATTTTCCATGCATCATACAAATAGATCATTCCAATTCCAAATATCAAATAGACAAATGCATCTCTGGGCTCACCTGCTAAACCATGGAAGCGAATACTAGTTGTAGAATCTCTGATGAGACTTACAGGAACTAAATCAATATTATAAAAATATGTAAAGAATAGATCTAAAAACCCAAGTATTAAATTTGCATAGAATAAAAAGAAGAAAATCTTAAAGAAATAATTTATTGTTCTATCATTAGATAAAAAATGAGCACCTAGAACAACAAAATAAACAAAATAAAAAATTGTTATTACATATTCTGTTACTGGTCTAATAGCCCTGAGATTAAAGAAGCCGTGCCCGGATGTTATAAAAGAACTTTCATTAACAGAATAGTACCCAAATAAAAATCCAAATAATCCAACAACAATAGTATAGAAAAAGTAAATCCAATACAACCTAGTATTAAGGTCAATTTTAATAGTATAAGATTTAAAAAAAATAAAACAAAAAAAGACACAAAGACACACAATTAAATCTAAGATTTTTGCAATTTGTCCACCTATTCCTATTAAATGTTCATGAGCAATATCAAAGAATAATAATGGATGAAGAAGAATTGACCAGACAAAGAGTTTTGCTAAAAACGATGTTTCAGAGCTACTTTTTTTAGTAGTAATAAATTCACTAGTCATAGGATAAAGACGCTAGCCCTTTCCACCAAAAAAAAAGAACTACCTTCACGACTTTATTGAAATTATTTTTCTGCATAGGTAGCCAGATCTTTTGAAAAAGCAACCGCACTAAGAATTCTAGTCTTATTATCAGTATTACCCATAAACCTATTTACTGCCCGAGCAATTGATCTGGGTGAATTTGGATCAAAAGTTTCTGTAGGATCTATTAAATCTCTAACATAGTCTAACTCAGAGGCGATAACGGGCAAATTAAAATTTGACGCTTCAATTAAAGGAAGACCCAAACTTTCAAAAAAAGAAGGGTAAATCAATGCGCTAACTTTATTGTAATAACCAAGCAATTCTAACCGAGAAAGGTTTGATTCTATATTAATTTGTAGATTATATTTTTTAATTTTTTCAGTAATTTGACGATGCAAAAATGTATTACCATCTATTGTCAAAATAAGAGTAGGGTAATTACCTTGTTTAGCAAGTAATTTCCATGCAGCTATAAGGTTAGAATGATTTTTATGAGAGTCATCAGAAGCTACATAAAGAAAACTATTTTCTAGTTTTTTTTCTATACTAGCAACTTGCTCTATATCTTTAAAAGGCATTACTTTAATTATATTCTTACTGAAGCCTAAATTTAATAATAAATCCTGCATAACAAGATTTTGAATAAAAAGATAATCAGAGTTTCTAAGAAATATTGAAAATGCAATTTTTTCGAATAATAATCTCAACCTAACGAACCAATGAAGGCCTTTAGTTGAAAGATTATCAATCAAATATTGATTCTGGATGTATTGAATAGTTGTGGCCTTGTGAACACTAAAGGTTGGTAAATCACTAAAATTAATAATAATATCATCCTCATTGGCAAGTTTTTTAACTGTTCGATTGACATAAAAAATCCTTTGAAATTTAGAAACAAATGTGAAAAAAATATTGTCTTGAAAATATTTCTTTGAATCATATCTTTGGTCAACTAAAACATGGAAATTTATTAAGTTCATTTTTGAAGCAGCACTCAAAAAATCATTAAGTAAAGTTTTTCCTCCACCAGAATGAATATCAGAAGCAATTATTATAATTTTCATAATATAAATATAAATTTATCCTTTCTAATATACCGCATTACCTAAGAAGAATTAATTAAAAACTCTATGTAATTTTTCAATTATCCTCTTTAAGGCTAATAATAAAATTCTTTCTCTAAGAAGGATAGCGAGAGAACTTAAAAATAATTTTTGACGAAAAAAACAAATAGCTAAATTTACGTACTGATGCCTTAAGCCGGATATTGCAGCTTGGTCAGGCAGAAATAAAGAAACAAGTTCAATAGACTCTTTAGCACTTGTTATTGCTAAAGAATGAGATAAATTACTCTGATGAATCCTATACACACAACAAACATCATCGATAGCTCTAAACTTAAAATCTCGAGCCAAGTGTAACAAAACCCAATAATCTGTAGCACATCTAAAGTGAATTGGAAATCCACCACAACTTAAAAATTTTTTTTTGTCTAAAACTACAGAAGGAAATGGAACAAAATCTTCTTTAACAAGATCCTTAAATACGAAATCATTTTTTAATTTTGATTTTCTTGGAAATATTTTTATATCACCTGAATCTTCAAATAATAATTCAGCACGGCTATAAACAACAGCAATCTCAGAATCTAAATCGAATATTTTCATTTGCTTTTCTAATTTATCTTGATACCAGTAATCATCACAATCAAGAAATGCAAGATATTTTCCATTGGATTTTTCTACTGCAAGAATTCTTGCCTCTCCAAGCAAGGTTGTATTTTCAGCTCTAAAATATTTTAATTTTTTATCATACGATTTAGCAATATTTGCGCTTGTATCATTTGAGTCGTTATCCCAAAATATTATTTCCCAGTTAGTATATGTTTGCTGATAGATTGAATCAATTGCCTCTTTTAAATATTTATCTGAATTGTAGCAATTCATTATTACAGAAACTATTACTCTATCTTTATCACTCATAAATCTATATTTTGATAAAACTTTATAGTTTCAGTTAATCCTTGCTTTAAATGAATTTGAGGCTTCCAATTCAATAATTTCATAGCTTTATTAGTACTCGCATAAAGCTTCATATTTTCACTTTTTCTATAAGCAATTTTTCCAAAATCAGGGCTCCCAGTTCCAATTAAATTTTGAATTTCTTCAATTATTGTGCGAATCGAAATTGGATTGCCTGAAGCAAGATTAATGATTTCTCCATTAACATTATTTTTTTTTAATGATTTTAATATTCCTTCAGAAATATCATCAATATGGCAAAAATCTCTTAACTGCTCACCTTCTGAAACAGGAAAATTTTTTTTAAATAAACACCCTTGAATAACTTGTGGCAAAAAACGATTAGTTTTTTGCCCTTCGCCATATACTAAAAATAAACGTAATATTACGGCAGGAAAGTTTTCAGTTTGATGCAGCATTTGAAGTAATTTAGTAGACGCAACCTTTCCTAAGGAATATGAAGATATAGGTATTTCACACATATCTTCACTCTGAGGCGCCGAAAGACTTCCATATTCATCACTACTACCAATTTGCACAAATCGCTTTAATTTAGTCCAATTAATTGCTTGCAATAAATTTTGTAATCCATTGAAATGTGTATTTATAGCCGCACTCCCTCCATCTAAAAAAAGGCCATGATCAATATAGCCTGAAAGGTTTACTACATAATGGAATACTGTATTTGAAATTTTTTCCTTAAGAAGTGGTAAATTTGTAATATCAACTTGAATATAACTTACATTTAGTATTTTTTTTTCATCATCAACTTTATTAAATGAAATAACTGTCGTATTAAAACCCCTATCTATTGATTTAATAGCTAGATTTCTTCCTATAAAACCTGAACCACCAACAATTAGTAAATTATTTTCCATTTGATATCAAATTTTAGTGCAGGTCTATATTTAGCCATGGAGGCTTTCCAAGCCTCCACATTTCTTCCAATGAATCTCTATCGCGTTTTGTATCCATACACTGCCAAAATCCATCATGGCGATATGCCATCAGCTCACCTAAATCAGCTACTCTTTCAAGGGGTTCTTGCTCAAGAATTGAAGAGTCACCATCTATAAAATCAAGAAATTCTGGTTGAACAACAAAATATCCTCCATTAATCCATCCTTGAGTAGTTTGTGGTTTTTCTTTAAATGTTTTAACCTTATTGCCCTCAAGATCTAGTTCGCCAAAACGCGCGCCTGGGTGAACTGCAGAAACGGTGACCATCTTTCCATGACTTTGATGAAAATCAATTAAACTTGAAATATTAATATTTGAAACTCCATCGCCATAAGTAAGAAGAAATGGCTCATTTTTGATAAAAGATTTCATTCTTTTAATTCTTCCACCAGTCATTGAATTTAGACCTGTTTGAACTAATGTTACATTCCAGTCAACATCATCAGAATGATGTAAATTTAAATTCCCTGTACCCAAATCAATTGTAAAGTCAGAATTTAAGCTCTTATAATTTATAAAATATTCTTTGATAATCTCAGCCTTGTAGCCTAAAGCTATATTGAAATCAGTATGGCCAAATTTTGCATAGCTTTTCATGATGTGCCACAAAATAGGCTTGCCTCCTATGCTAATCATTGGCTTTGGAATGCTTTCTGTATATTCTGATAAGCGAGTACCAAAACCACCAGCTAAAATTACAACTTTCATTTATTTATTTCTCCATGTAAATTCAATTTCATTCAATTTTTTACTTTCAGATTCATTGGGGTTATGAGGAATGTTCGCAATATTTAATAAAAGAGACTTTTCATGGCCTAAGCCTTTAAAGGCCATCCAAACCATGGGTGGAACAGTAAGCCTACAATAATTATTTAACGATAAAACAATATCTTGAAGCCTCTCTTCATTTTTATTTCGATCATCAAACATTACAAATTGAATTTCGCCTGAAGGAACAATAATATTTAAAGTCATTTTTTGATGCCTTTTCCAGCCCTTAATTTCTCCTGAATTAATAGAAGAAAAATAAGCCTCTCCAAAACCAATATAACCCTTGTCAGATGATTTAATTCCATGAAAAACATCTCCTTCATCTACTTTAATAACCTTAAGAGGGGTAATGATAACTCCATCAATCACTATTTATCCAGCCCCCATAAAATTCCTCTATTCTCAGCTAAACTGGTAAATTCCTTAATTTGTGAAAGGGTAAAGTCGGACATAGATAAAAACCTCTTTTCGTAATATTTTTTATACCACTCAACAGTCATCTTAACTGTTTCATCAAATTGAAGAACTGGCTGCCAGTGTAATTTAGATAATGCTTTATCACAATTCAATTTTAACAGTTCAGACTCATGCAAATGCTTTTGACTTTGAGAAATATCACTCCATCGTACCTTATCCCAATAATTAGTCATCTCATCAATTAATTCTCTAACTGAATAATTTTGATTTGCATGAGGGCCAAAATTAAATGCCTCT